>Ga0210040_10007512_pt1 | contig 13169 bp, 10 predicted proteins | sample CryGeyCG12114_NA_FD_185462 | JGI IMG/M metagenome (GOLD analysis project Ga0210040, IMG submission 185462) | Groundwater microbial communities from aquifer - Crystal Geyser CG19_WC_8/21/14_NA (SPAdes) (version 2) | ecosystem: Environmental > Aquatic > Deep subsurface > Groundwater | place: USA... | reverse complement strand
TTTGCGATCAAAAAAGCATACAAAATTGTCTACATTGGTATACAAGTTATTTGTAGAGAGATTGGGAAGGCCTAGTAGAGGTATCAAAGTTCCTAACTAAAAAGTAAAGAAATAAAGTCGACAAGTATCAAGTAAGTAAGTTGTGAAAAAATACTTTCAACTCTATTTTCATTAGGAGCATCACATTGTGTGTGTGTGTGTGAGTGGCTTAGCAAACGGGAAACTTTTTTCCCATTCGAATAACGTCCTATGCTTGCACTATGTTGGCTCCTACATTATTTTTCCCATATATGCACTGTGAGTAAGACATTATTTGAATTTTGCTGTGTCCAAGCTATAGATGTAGTTACTAACTAACGATGCTATCTCTTGAAAAAAACTAACTAACCAGTCGAGGCAATGGATGCAAAAAATAATGAAACCTAATGAGGAGGCCCGGCCTCCATTATCGTTTAACTGATTAATATATGGTGGCTTTCCATCCCCAACGACTCAGTTGTGCCTACTTTTTGGGCCAAAAAAAGTTTTTAGCAGACACGAAGAAATTGCATGCATATACCTTAACCTACTACCTACGATTCCCTCATATGTCAACAAGTTCGTTAGGAGTTGGGTTTCAACGGTAACTTTCTTCCTCAAAATGGAATCTCATATAGTTTGTTAAAGGGAATCTACACAAGTTACTTTCACTCCAGTTAAGTTAGTTAGTTAGTACCTTATTTCTTGAAAGGGAAAAAATTTAGCATTTTTCTATAGTGATAACTTGTTTGTGAGGAAGTTTAATGCGGACAATATTTTTCACAGCTTTGTTTTGCATGTTAGACAGGGTTGTCTGTTCAAAATGAAATGTGTTTCAAATGAAAATAGCTAGTTAGAAATCTTGACAGGTAACCAACTATTGCAATTATCTGTGCTAATAAATATACACCGAGTATGCAACGTGACCTAATGCTTGATTCCACTCAAGCTTTCGTTAGTCACTTGTTCCTTCTCGTAATTTTTCCTCCCCAAAGTTTGGCAATTAAAAGTTTTATGAATACTGTATACAAATCTCGTCTCGGTATCTCCATTGCTGTGCTTGCGTAAGACTTGAGTGGTAAAAGTAACAACTAATTTACCAGGCGAGTTATTTCCCACAGAGATACCATGAACTACCTTTTGTTCATCGCAATAATCCTGGTGTCGAGTGCAATGAAAAAGTTGAGTTTCTTTTTCTTTACAAAATAATATTATGCATCTCTATATATTTCGTTTTCAACTTGGGTATGAGTAAAAAATATTTTAGAAAACTTTTTAATGTGTCCAAATGATGATAAAATTCAAGCCAGTGAGTCTAGTTGCTCACCCCTCACAATTTGATATTGTGAATTGTAATGCAATCAGTATACATTTATGTACCCCAAAGGTTAATAACTCTGTTGATTGGGGGAATAGTAAATATGGTGTATACACCGCATGCTGCAAAGTTAATAATGCTCAATATTGCTAGCTTCATGATGATAAAATGTTAAACCCATATAAATAATCGGTAAAATCAGTGCATATTTTTCTGGGAAATCTGAATGAATGGATGTAAAATGTGGGCAAGAGGGAGAAAGCGGGCTCAAGATGAGAATTTGATGGATTCACCTCCATATGTTATGTTATGCAGTAGAACTAGGGATTGTGTGCTTCTCCCACATAAATATTATGCCAGCCGCTGTCATCGGAAGTAAAAAAGTGGCCCGTCAAACACTTCCCCTCTGCCTTCAAGTTTACGGCACCAGGATTTATTAAAACAGTGGATGATTGAAGACATGTCATCTAGCACTGACGCGTAACTTTAAAAGTGTCTGTACAAATGAAAAGAAATTTTGAACCCATACTTTTTTGAAACAATGGGATAAGTGTAATGCTTTTCATGTTGGTTGAGACCTGAGACTAGCAGAGGCGTGAACATTATTGGCATTCATGGGAGAAGCAATGGTAAAAAAAGCATATAAAATCCTTTACATTTAGCAATGGCGTGAAACTTGCTAACTAACTACTGTAGATAAACATTAACTATTTAGTTAATGGCTCATGTAATCACCTCCACCTGGAAAAAAATTACCTATAGTAGCAACCACATACATAAATAGTACTCTGTGTACGTAGTGTTCCAAAAACTCGCCAATGATTTCTTGGTAACATTAATGCTTTGCGAGGAAGATTAATATTCAGTTGCTAATCAGTATTGCAAACACTGGAAAAAATATGCAACCATTCCAAGGTTTTGTAACTTTTATAACTTCCTATAGGATTTAAAATACAAAATCCAAATGTAATTTAAAACTGCCATTGTATTCTTGCACTGTTGATCCTAAAATGTTGAACAATATGTCATAAACTTTAAAGGTTCTGAAAAAGCACTCATTATTGTGATAATAAATCTAACTGCTTTGAATGAGCTCAATAATTGGGAAAACGAAGCCCTATGAAAGAGACTAATAGCAAGGTCGATACAATTCCCCATAATATCACCTTCTAATGGATTTATTATGATCTATGCGGTCCTTAACTATCTGTAACTAACTAACGCAAAGAGCGCAATTCTTTAGATCATTATATTATCAATACCTGACCTCATTCTCGCTTGCCGACTCGCATTTGCCAGTCTATGCATGTTTGCATTGTCAGTCAGTCACTAACTAACTACCTGCAACTGCCACATTCTCAACCAGACTAAAATACTGTACATAAGGTATACCAAATGATTGAATAACAATGGAGCTATTTGAGAAGCACAATGCCGTAATCATTACTTATGTGCATGGAATCTACAGGAGCTGCATTTTCTGTCTTGAGATATAAAACTTGCTAGGCAGTTAGTTATCGTGAACTGATCTGTGAATAACATGTTTGCCAGTGTTGATATGTACCTTTAATATCATTCTTGATAGTAGAATGACACAGAAGATTATATAGTAGCACATTAAATAGCACACTACTAACTATAATTGTGTGTTCATTGTTGATCAGACTTTGAATGATAATTACTAGTAAGTGAGTGAGTGAAATCCTGTTTGCCATAATAACTCGCAAGATTTTACTCGAGGAGGATGATAAAGCCCACTGATAAAGATGTGCTCTGTATTCGATCCTGTGTGATTTTCAAAATGGTCAGTCCAAATCATGCGAGCGTTTGTTATTGATGCTTGCGAAAAAGTTGTGCTGGATAACACGCTGAGAAATTGATTTTTTGAGTTAATTCGTGACTTTAAATATAAGTTGAGAGAGAATAGGAGTTAAGTGTGCCTGTGTTTATTTGCTGGAACTGGGACGGACAAGATGGAAAAGGAGCATAATAGTTTCCATCCAGTGGATTATGCTGTGGTGGCGGCCACTTTGATCATTTCGGTGGCAATTGGTGTTTTCAATGCATATTTCAGCCGCACAAATGAGGAGCTGCTCGTGGGAGGCAGGAATTTGCGTGTCTGGCCTGTGGCTGCATCCATCATGGTCACCTATGTGTCTGCCATCACTGTTTTAGGTAAAAATATGGGGAAATCCTGTCTTTTCAAGCTTTGAGGGAAAATCTAGGGAATCTATATAATATTCATGTAGCATGTACAAGTTTGGATTGACTTATGGCAGTAAATTTATGAAAAATTGCATGAAAAATTCCAAGATTTGCATTTATCAGGGAATGTGAGTAGAATAGAAACTAAATTGCCCTTATCATCATGTGTATCTGTCAGGCTTTCCATCCGAAATCTATTCATACGGGATGCAAATCCTCATGTTCCATCTGGTCTCAGCAGTAGGCCTCCCACTGAGTGCACACATTTTCGTCCCATTCTTTTACAAGATGAAACTCACGAGCATCAACGAGGTGAGCACAACAACGGTTTACATCATGCGTGGACATGAAAAATATATATATTCACTGAAACTATCTGTTCATACAGTATTTGGAAAGACGATTTGATTCTGTTTGGATCCGATGCACTGTGTCCATTGTGAGCATACTGCAAATTGTGTTCATATCAGGGATTGTTCTGTATGCCCCGTCTATTGCACTGAAGGCATTTCTTGGGATGCCCGTTTGGCAGTCCATTCTCATAATTGGTCTCAGTGGCACATTTTACACATCAATTGTGAGCTATAGTTTATCAGCTGGTAGCAAAATTCACCGAGTCCTTTGTTTTTATGTAAGAAAAACACTTTACAGGGCGGTTTAAAAGCTGTAGTGTGGACAGACGCCTTCCAGTTTTTCCTAATTTTGGCTGGCATGCTTGCCATTGTAATCAAAGGGTTTGAAACGGCTGGAGGAGTCACTTCCGTTTTTCAAACCGCGTCGCAATTTGGAAGACTCAATTTGATTGAGTAAGTCATTTAATCACACTTTTAGTTAGCTAATCTCTCGATGAAGCTAACTCATTAATACATATCCATCTATATTTGTAGCTTCAACTTTGATTTGTTCGAACGGCACAACTTTTTCAACTTCTTGATCGGTGTGGGATTTCATTCAATGCTTGCAGCAACCCATCAAGCCCAGTTGCAAAGATACAGCAGCATGCCAACCTGTGCTAAAGCGAAACAGTTAAGACCAGGCCATATTTAACCGGAAATGGATGACTTATGATAGACTAGAGATAATATTGTGTGATATTTTGTTCCGTACGTACTACATTGTAGAGCACTGATTTATAGCGTGCCACTCAAACTCATTGTAACAGGCTTGGGAGTGCTCACAGGGATCTCCATTTTTGCCGTGTACGCACATTGTGATCCCGTGGAAGCCAAAGAGATAGAAAAATCGGATCAGATTGTTCCTTATTTCGTTGTACACGAACTGGGTCAGGTCCCAGGCATGGCCGGATTATTTACAGCATGTATTTTCAGCGCTGTTCTAAGGTTAGAGTCGAGTTAGAGGAAAATTATTATGAACTAGTACTAATATGATTTGTGGTCCCGGTATATTGAATGATGGTGTTGAACCGCAGTTCCTTCTCTTCGTTTATCAACTCATTGACTGCAGTGACATGGGAGGATTTCCTCGTTAAATTCAAATTCTTCCAGAGCTTGGATCAGAAAGGACAAGCTAATGTGACCCGAATAACTGGTGAGTGAGTTGCAAATGAATTACTACCACAAAATACATGTTATTATTTATTTGTATGTTTTGTGTATTGGATACATATAGGGTTGATATATGGTGGGATGTGCATGGGACTAAGTTTTTTGGCCCAAAATCTGGGAGCCATCTATTCGGCCACAATCACTGCCGTGGGTGCCACAAGTGGAGCCCTGTCTGGAGTTTTTCTACTGGGAGTGTTTTTCCCTTGTGTTAATGCTCCGGTAATTGGAGATTTATCTTGCAGGGAAACTCGTATTTACTGCCCATTTTTGGAATGTTTTTAACTGTTGTAGGGAGCAATAGCTGGGATCATTGTGAGCATTTGCACCATGCTTCCAATTTGTTTGACTGCATTGGCACGGAAAACTTCGTTGGTCCCTTTGGCCACTCCTATGGATGAATGCCCGGGGAATTTGACGGCTCATGTTTCCACCAATTTTTTTAGCAACGCTACCAACATTCATAATATGGACGAATCAAAGTACGTGGATTTTACAACTATAAATGAAATGAGTTCAAGGTGATAATTGATTTTTTTGTATAGCGTATTTTTCGAGAAAGTAATTCACCTGTCCTACCTATTATACTCCATAACGGGAACTTTGATCACAATAATTGTTGGAATCATTGTATCCGGCTTGACAACGTGTAAGTGACTTTTCTGACAACTTTTTCCCTTTTGAGCTAGGAAAAGTTTATTTGACTATTTATTAACTTTTTTCAGTGTTATGTAAAAGCACGAGAAGAAGACCTGACAAAAAATATATTCATCCAATTTTGCACTCTTGGTACTCCAAGTTGACGATGTCATCATGTGAACTTGAAACCTATGGATTGGGGGAGATCGTCAAAGTTGATGGCATCTCTTATATAGCCCAATCCCCTCCCATAATTTCAAACAGCAAAGAAAAAGAGTCCAATAACAATGGGATTGTCAACAATTCCTACAAAAGGGAATCACATTGACAAATATGGGCAAAAGGAGAATGCAAAAAACGGATGGAAATTGCCATTGATTCTATTGTAGCGCCATCTCATGTGCTAAGAATAAATCAAATAAGATAAAATACTTTTATACCGTACAATAATTATGAGGTATGAATTTTTATTTTAGGACATTATATCCATGCTGACAGTTGTAGGCCAGATTGTAAAACCATAGGCTAAGTTTTACCATAGTCAAAAAAATGAATAAACTATATAAACTGACAGGAAAAATGATTGGATTTTCCAGTCGCAATAACTGTTATTGAAACTTAACCCCGCACAGGAGCTTATTTATACAAAAAATAGTATAACCCACAATATAACTAAAGGTGAAGAAGTAGTTTATAAAATGATGCAAACTTTATAAGAACTCGAATTTTGCCAACTACACAGGCTAACAACGACAGGCTAAAATTATTTCCTAATCCCTATATCCAGATTTCTCATTCATTTCCCCCTCCAGTGCCGATCTCACAGATTTAAATGAATAAACTGTGCCGTGCACGGGAAAAATGAGGAGCGCACTAGCTAACTAATCTTGTTTATTTCATGGTACACTGACTGCGTTCTGAACCTATTGATTGTATCCACCAAAGCAGCTAGACGACCAAAAATAATCTTCTCCATCCAGTGAGCCGCATACAAGCTTTTATGAGCAACAACTTTTATTTGAATAGCATATTAAACCAGCATGCAAACTACTTCCCACACAAAAACTATAGACGCACTCAAAGTAACTAACTAAACCCTCAGTGCCGTGTAAATATTCGTTGGTTCGGACCAAATCATCATCTCAGCAATATATTGGCCACTCACTTATTTGCAGAAAAAATGAACCCTGTGGTAGAAAAATCCACTTTCTTCACACACCATGAACGGGTAAGTATTACGTATTGTTCCATAAAAAACTCCTCTTGTCAAAAATTCATACCCAACTAACTAACGATCCCCATGTCTAATAAATTCATGGACATTGTCATAACTATATAGGATGTGGTTCCCACATGGGACTACCCGCCTTGGTTTTTCGGACTGGCAAGATACAATCCAGGAGGACCTGCTTGGTATGGCCAGAATTTACATCTCCCAGCCACTTTGTATCTACAGAGATCCGTGCTGGGAGTGCTAGCTGCCGCGCTCACATGTCTACTCGTTTTAATCGTCATTTTGCCCATCATTAAACACCGAGTGAATTCACTAGTCACGGTAATATACATTGTAAAAGTAGCCCAGCTAGTTAGTTAGTAGCTAATCCATAACTTGGGATAATAGTTGGCTGTAATGTTGGAACAAGTCATTAGCTAGTGATATGAAATGGGCTCCTTTCGCCAGTTATGCACGCTTTTTAAGTGAAATGATCATTTTAGTTGGCTCATCACAGGAAACTTTAATGTTCACATGATACGCCAGAAGATGGGGATCCTACAAGCGTCTAACTATATACATCGTAAAATTATATGTTTTTTATATCGTTGTGTAATTTTTTTCGGTTGACTGACTACCTTTTTAGGCAATCAATGCGTTAGTCCTGGGAGTAGTGATCTCACTTTGCCTCATTTGCCAGGAATGGCTAGTTGGTCATGGAGTATTTAAATCTTCTATGGATTACCAGCATTATGATAAGGTAAAAATAACTTTATTTTAAGAGAAATAATAATTTGAAAAAATTGAAGGTTTTATTGTCTACAGGAAGGATTCATGTCCCTGGGAATTCACATCGGCCTGTCGGCAACCAATGTGACTTTAAAAACCGACTTTTCGTACACGAATATTAGCACGTTGGATTTTATGAAGGATGGATCTGAAAAAATCTTGTATAACGAACACGTGAGTGCAATCTTAAACGCGTTATTGTTTCACGTGAAACGTAGGATCTAACCAGTAGTTTGAATTTGCAGATTGACATGTACTACCCGGAGCATTTTTACGGTGTGATGGAGAGGGCCCTTAGACAAGGCCTGCCTATCCCAATCCTGAGCGCCTACAGTTGCCTCACTTGCTCCACCTTGGGATTCCAGTGGTCCCAACGAATCATCGAGTCGGGCTATCATTGCTACATTGTCATGGTGTTTGCTCTGGTCATATGGTTCTTGTCCCAAATCTACACGGCAGCAATCCCCCGCTATGCGCACTACTTGTACATGGCCATAGGCGTTCTTATGGTGTCCACAACACTTGTCTATTTCCATTGGGCCAAAATATCTGAAGCTTTGCCATGCCTGGTCATCTCCAATAATATCTTTGAACTCAAGTAAGCTACCCAAATCTTTTTGTCTTGGACATTTGAATCTACTGTATAGCTAAGAAGGATTATTTCTTTATTTTTTTTTACTACAGGCATGGAATCTGTTTTTGGGCGGCACTGGGTTTTGGAATCTGGTCATTCATCTATGGCTTCAATATGGCTACTTATGATTTGATGAACCCTAATAAGTTTTTGACCATTTTCGATTTGGATTTTGATGCCAAAAAAGCAGTTTTGATGGCCAAATACAGCAGTCGGATTGAAACGGAATTGGCTCCCGAAGATGAGCATTATTTGCTGAATACCATTTGATATTTTTTATGTCGTTTGTTAGAGTTTGGTTTTAGTTGGTTAGCTGGAAACATATTTTTACTATTTAAGAAGATTTAGGCAGAGATATAGATTAACACGATGTGCCTTATCGCGAGTGTTTTATAATATTATGTATATTGACCCTGTTGGGAAAGAAAATATTTGCTTTTTATTGCCTAGATATAGGTTTTATGGGAATTACATTCATGTTATTCCACGCGGGTGAACGCATAGATAGAAATGTAGGTAAAAACTTATCCAGCGACTGTGCCCTTTTTTCAGTGTTTAAATTTGCTGTGTAAACTTTAACCAGAATAATATTTTATGGATACATTTGAATAAATATAATATAAACGGTACACGGTAAGGGTGGCTTGACTAGTAGTGTAAAACAATTATGTTAATCCTTAATATGTTCTGCTTCATTTCATATTCCCTTTCATGCTACAAATTTTAAGCAAAATATTGAAGGCTGAGTTTAAAAAAAAGGGTTTAAGATGATTACATATTGCCTCTGTCGCCTTTGCGCATGCATGGAGATAATTTTAAATTCGGAAAAAAAACTCTCATATCTGATGGATATGATATAGAATGGATGACGATTCCCAATCAGACGCGTTTTCTACTTTTGGATTTCTTCTGTCACTCCAAACAAACAATGCATCTTTTTTTCGTAGATTGCAAATCCCATTAGGGAAAAAGTTTTAAGTGGTAAGCTTTTGAGTTCATTTTGAACTGAATGGAAGAAAAAAGTCATTCAAGTCGGACACACGGTGAGTTATCTGTAGTTGCGCTGGTCATGGTGCTCACAAGATGGAAAAATGCCATCTCTTATGAATATATTTGACCGTACAAATATGGTGGCCGGTGAAAACATTGTAACCAATAACAACTTAGGTAAAAACAACTTTTGGATGACCAGCATATGTGTGTATGCATCGTGACTACAGAGACTACATACAACAGTACTTACTTGAAAGCTTGCTTAAAGTTACGTATCACTACCCTTCTGCATAAGGGTGGACTTTGACGCCTAGGGTTACTGATTAGTAAAGTCATATGTCCCGCAAAAGCAAAATGACTACAATCAAAGAGGTTGATGTCGCCCAAGTGGTAAAAATGGATGGAACTAACTTTCAACGTTGGAAATTACAAATCTCTTTGGTCTTGAACGCTAGCAAACTTGGAGATGTTGTGAGTGGGACAGATACAAAACCTGCTGACGCAACCAAAGTAGCGGAAATACAAGCTTGGGTCAAAAAAGATGTTGAGGCACAAGCTCTTATTGTTCAAACTTTAGATGCGAAACAAACATCGCATATTTTTAGTCTCGCTACATCAAAAGAAATTTTTGATAAACTGCATGCTGTGAATTCAGATAGCAGCAATTTGAATATGCAGCACATTATCTTCATTATTATCTTCGTTTCTTAACTACATAATAGGCCCATCTAAGTTCATCTTGGACGCCTATGTAGAAATGGAACAGCTTGCAAAAAGTTTAAATGAAATGGATGTCACCATAGATGACACGATCATTATTACAAGAATAGTATCATCGCTGCCAGATGATAAGTTTTTGGCTTTCAAAAAAGCTTGGGACAGCGTCCCAGAAAATCACCAAGCTATGGAAATGCTTTTGGCCAGACTCAAGAAGGAAGAACTTGTTTGAACAAAAAGCCGCAACTGCTTCAAATTCTGAATCCAGTGAATCATCGGCTTATCTGACAAAGCAATAAAATCAAAGCGATTTAAAAAGCAAAACATAGAAGAGTTAAAAAAATGCAAAAACTGCAACAAAGTCGGGCATTGGGCTATAGAATGCAGAAGTAAGTTTGCGCAAAATAGCTCTCAAGCCTCACAACATGTATCGCAACATGGAGGAAGTCAAACTTCTGACATTGGTGCCTTTATGTGCTATTCAGCTTCGAGTCAGCTCAGCACGAGAGTGGATCAGCGATTCAGGTGCGATTCAACATATTACAGGAATTAACTCATGATTCGTGGAGTATACTCCATTTGATACATCAGGGCCTATATCACTATTCAATCAGTAAAAAGTATATGCCTTGGGTAGTGGCATATTCCAGCTGGAGGGATTTGATTTAAGGACCCCGCACCGGTAACACGGAAAGATGACATTCAGATGAAACTTTTTCGAAAGTTCGTCAGATGTTCATTTTTTTGCGCTGAATCCGAATCTGCAATCAGATTTCCCGAATTTGGTTTCAATCACCCGCTAAGGTTCACTAAAGGTCAGAACAAAAAATTCCAAAAAAAAAACAAATATGGCAAATTTACGTTTTAAATAGCGTAGAAAACGATTCTGTATGTCAAAAACCGAAAAATCCAATTTTATCCGATTCGGGTATAACTTGTGTGGAAATGACATTCAGTAGAAAAATGATGCAAACATGATTTTCTAGGTTTTCAATAGCGTAGAAAACGATCCTGAATGTCAAAACCCGAAAAATCCGATTTTAATCCGATTCGGGTATAACTTGTGTAGAAATGACATTCAGTAGAAAAATGATGCAAACATGATTTTCTAGGTTTTTAATAGCGTAGAAAACGATTCTAAATGTCAAAAACCGAAAAATCCGATTTTGATCCGATTCGGGTATAACTTGTGTGTATCCTTTGAGCTCTTTATTTTTGTGTTATAACTGGTTCAATAAAACTTACTGTTCTCCAGGCTTCCATTTTCTTCCCTGGGCTGCCGTTGGCAACGGCGGGACATTTCGGTCCGGCAGGTGTCTGCGCCGCCGCTTGCGGCGGCGCCGACGCAAATAATCGGGACATTTTGAGAATTTTTTAAAAATCTATATAAAAAGGTCAGGCGGCGGCGCTGACTCCTAAAATGGAACAAATTAGCCGAAACGATTTTTTAAAGCTAGAAACGTCCCGATACATGTGAAACCAGAAGCGGCGTGAAAAAAATGTCAAAATCAAGCTGTACAAAAACTTCGCCGAACAATATTTTGTATGTTGTAACGAAATTCTCGTGCTTGGCAAAGCTCGGGCGGCGGCGCCGCCTTAAATCGGGACAAATTAGCCGAAACGAGAGAATTACTGTTAGAAATGTCCCGGTACATGAAGAAAATGAAGCGGCGAAAAAAAAAATTGTCCCAATCAAGTTTCTGAAAATGCCCACTGAAAAATATCTTGAATGTTGCATAACCATATCAGCGGCGCAAAAAATTTTCACATAAAAGAGGAAACGAAATTTTCGTGATTGTCGAAGCTCGAGAGGCGGCGCCGCCTTAAATCGGAACAAATTGGCCGAAACGAGTTAACTACCGTTAGAAATGTCCCAATACATAAAATAAATGAAGCGGCGAAAAAAAATTGTCCCAATCAAGTTTTTGAAAATGCCCACTGAAAAATATCTTGATTATTGCAGAACCATGTTAGCAGCGCAAAAAATTAGCAAATATGAGAGGAAACGAAATTTTCGTGATTGTCGAAGCTCCAGAGGCGGCGCCGCCTTAAATCGGAACAAATTAGCCGAAACGAGTTAGCCACCGTTAGAAATGTCCCAATACATAAAATAAATGAAGCGGCGAAAAAAATTTGTTAAAATCAAGTTTTATAAAAAAAGCCTCCCAAAAAATACCTTGAATGTTACAGAACCATGTCAGCAGCGCAAAAAAATTGGAGATATAAGAGGAAACAAAATTTTCCTGCTTGTCGAAGCTAGAGCGGCGGCGCCGCTTAAAATCAGAATAAATTAGCCGAATAGATTTATTTTACTGTGTTAGAAATGTCCCGATGCATACAAAACTATAGTGGCTTGGGAAAAAATCGAATTCTTGATTCTTCTAAACGCGCCCATAAATGTCTCTATTTAGCTGGTTTTAGTCATTTTTAGTTATCTGAACCGTGGTATATTTAGCTATATTTTGTGATTTTTACAATTTTTGGGTTGTTTATAACATTATTATTTATAACGGTTTTAGCTTTGTATCTTTGGATTTTTAAACTTTTTTGCCGTTTTAAGCCGCGTTTGGCATTTTTCAACATTCTTAAGCAGTTTTAAGCTATTTTAGCGGTTTTAGTCAATTTTTAACGGTTTTAAGATGTTTTCACCAATTTTTTTGCAAATTTAAACGATTTTTGGCTATTTTTAGCAGTTTTAGGCTTTTTTTTAGCGGTGTTAGGCTATTTTCGACGATTTTATGCTATTTTTTAGGGATGTTAGGCTATTTTCGACGATTTTGTGCTATTTTTAACGTTTTTGGCTGTTTTTAGCCGTTTTTAGCTATTTTTAGCCCTTTCGGCTATTTTTAGCCGCTTTTACGCCGCCGCCGGCGGCGGCGGCGCGCACATCTGGGCTAATCGGGACATTTTGAAATTTCCCAACGGCGGGACATTTGGAAGATTATGGAAGCCTGCTGTTCTCCCACCAGTAACACAGGATACATAAATAACTCAACTACGTACTTCACATCACTGAGTCAGAAAATAGCATAATACATTAGTACACATAATCATCAACTCTACTTTTCCTTAAAAATGAAA
>Ga0210040_10007511_pt1 | contig 13173 bp, 7 predicted proteins | sample CryGeyCG12114_NA_FD_185462 | JGI IMG/M metagenome (GOLD analysis project Ga0210040, IMG submission 185462) | Groundwater microbial communities from aquifer - Crystal Geyser CG19_WC_8/21/14_NA (SPAdes) (version 2) | ecosystem: Environmental > Aquatic > Deep subsurface > Groundwater | place: USA... | reverse complement strand
ACGCCGGCAAGGACTTCGAGCTGATCGACGTCCGGGAGCCCAACGAGTACGAGATCGTCTCCATCCCGGGCGCGAAGCTGATCCCCAAGGACGAGATCCTGTCCGGCCGGGCGCTGTCCCAGCTGCCGAACGACAAGCCGATCGTGCTGCACTGCAAGACCGGTGTCCGCTCGGCCGAGGCGCTGGCCGCGGTCAAGAACGCCGGCTTCAAGGACGCGGTGCACGTCCAGGGCGGCGTGACTGCCTGGGCCACGCGCATCGACAAGGCGCTGCCCACCTACTGAAAGGACCTCGTCCCTCCCCACGACACGCTGCGCGCGCCGCGGGGCCCTGGGACGAGGCCGGAGCCGCACCTGGGCCCCGGTACGCCACTGCGCGTACCGGGGCCCGGCTGCGTTCTACTGGGGTCATGCCGCAGCCCTCGCCGACGGACCTCCTGCTGCTCTTCCAGCGGGCGCAGGCACAGTTCACCGACCGGGTGGACGCCGTGGCGCCGGGGGAGTGGGACGCGCCTGCACTGCCCGAGTGGAGCGTCGCCGACCTCGTCGCCCACCTGACCAGCGAGCAGCTCTGGGTGCCGGCGCTGCTCGCCGGTCAGGAGCCGGGTGAGGTCGCCGGCCAGATCCCCACCGACACCGACGAACTGCTGGGCGGCGATCCGCTCACCGCGTGGGAGACCGCCGCCGACGCGGCACTGACGGCCTGGGCGGACCCGGATGCGCTGTCCCTGACCGTCCGGCTCTCCGGCGGCACCACCTCGGCGCTGGACTACCTGGTCGAGATGACCGCCGACCTCACCGTGCACGCCTGGGACCTCGCCCGCGCCGTCGGCGGGGTCACCGAGCTGGACGCCGAACTGGTCGCCGCCGCCTTCCGGTACGCCGAGGAGCACCTCGGGGACGACGGGGTCCCCGGCGTCATCGCAGCGCCGGTGGAGGTGCTGCCGGGTGCCGACCTGCAGACCCGGTTGCTGGCCCGGTTCGGCCGGCGGGCCTGACCCGCCCGAGATGCGCCGATCGGGGGACACGCGACCCGATCGTCCCTGCGCACCCCTAGGCTCCGGACCCGACACAGCCGAGCCGGAGGTCGCACGATGAGCCAGCCACCCCAGGGGCAGTCCCCGTACGGGCCGGACGGGACGCCCCCGTCGGGCGACCAGCCGACCCAGGGAGGTGGCTGGCCGCCCCCGCCGCCGCAGCCGCAGCAGCCCGGGTACGGCGGCGGCTGGGGTCAGCAGCCGGGGCAGGGATGGGGTCAGCAGCCGGGCCCGCAGCCGGGGCAGGGCTGGGGCCAGCCCACCGGTCAGCCCGGGCCGCCGCCCGGGCAGGGCGGCTGGGGTCAGCAGCCCTACCAGCCGGGCGCTGAGGGCTACGGCCAGCAGCCGGGCCAGCACCCCGGCCAGGGTGGCTGGTCTGCTCCGCAGACGCCGGGCTACGGCGAGCAGCCGACCCAGGTGGGCGGCTTCGGCGTGCCCGGCCAGCCGGCCTACGGCAGCGGTCCGGGGGGTCCCGGCTGGGGCGCTCCGGGCGGCTCCAGCGCCGCCGGCGGCGGGGCCGGCGACAACAACAACAACAAGAAGAAGAACCTGGTGATCACCCTGATCGCCGCGCTCGTCCTCGCGGTCGTGGTCGCGGTGGTCCTGGTCGTCACGCTCACCGGCGACGACGAGGACTCCACCGCCGACGGCGGCTCGTCCGGGGCCGCCTCGTCGGGGGAGCCCCCGGCGCCGGAGGACCTCCTCTCCGTGCTCCCGGAGGACTTCACCGACTGCACCGACGGCGAGCTCGCCGATGACGGCGACCTGGCGGCCGCCGAGTGCGGCGAGGCGGCCAACCAGCCGGGGCCGGAGGAGGCGAAGTTCTACCTCTACCCCGACACCGAGACCCTGGAGAGCGTCTTCCTCGACGACGTGGACGTCGAGGAGCTCACCGAGTTCGCCGACGGGGCCACCTGCGCCACGGACACCGGCTACGGCGACTGGGAGTACGCCGACGGGACGGTCGGCGGCCAGTACGCCTGCACGATCGCCGACGACGGGCACGTGCTGCTCGCCTGGACCGACAGCCAGTACCGGATCGAGGGCGCCGTCCGGGCCGAGGGCTCGACCCAGGCCGAGGTCAGCGCCCTCTACGACTGGTGGCGCGAGCACAGCGAGTACCGCGGCTGACCGGCGCGCGGCGAACGCGGTGCCCGCACCCGCGTCCGGCGGGCGCTCCGCGCTGGACGTCGACGAGGCGGTCTTCGACGTCGTCGAGACGATCCCGGCGGGCCGGGTGAGCACCTACGGGGCGATCGGCCGGCTGGTCGGCGTCGGCCCCCGGCGGGTGGCCCGTGCCCTCTCCGGAGGGGGCGGGGCCGCCGTTCCGTGGCACCGCGTCCTGCGGGCCGACGGGACGGCGGCCGAGCCCGTCCGGGTGCGGCAGCTCCAGCTGCTGGCCGCCGAAGGAGTGCCGCTGCGCGGCTCCCGGGTCGATCTCGCGGCGGTCGGCTGGCCCGACGAGGACCGCTGACCGGCCCCGTGCTCCGCTCCGCCCGCCGGCTCGCCGGGGGACCCGGGGCGGGGCCGCCGGAAGCGTCGTACCCCCGTGGTCTCATCGAGGGGTGCGGGGGGACTCAGCGGGTGCGGTGATCGAGGCGTCGTCGGCGGCTTCGTCGTCAGCGGTGCGTGCACCGGTGTACCGGCTGGTGCAGCCGGAGGTCGCCCCGGTGGTCCGCCCCCGCCTGGACCCGACCCAGCAGGCCGTCGTCGACCACCGGGGCGGCCCGCTGCTGGTGCTCGCCGGTCCGGGCACCGGGAAGACCACCACGATCGTCGAGGCCGTCGCCGCCCGGATCGAGGCCGGTGCCGACCCGGAACGGCTGCTGGTGCTCACCTTCAGCCGGAAGGCCGCCGCCGAGCTGCGCACCCGGATCACCGCGCGGGTGGGCCGCACGATCCGCGAGCCGGTCGCCCGCACGTTCCACTCCTACGCCTTCGGCGTGCTCCGCCGGGCGGCGGTGCTGCGTGGCGAGCCGGCGCCACGGCTGCTCACCTCGGCCGAGCAGGACGCCGTGGTCGCCGAGCTGCTGCGCGGCGACGCCGACGAGGAGGGCGTCCGCTGGCCGGCGGAGCTCAGCGACGCACTCGGGATGCCGGGCTTCCGCGAGGAGCTGCGTGAACTGCTCCTCCGGGCGACCGAGCGGGGCATCGGCTCCGCGCAGCTCGCCGCCTGGGGGCGCGAGCGCGGGCTCCCGCACTGGGAGGCCGCCGCCGCCTTCGCCGACCAGTACGCCGGGGTCACCGCGTTCACCACCGCCGCCCGCGGCGGGGCCAGCGGGTACGACCCGGCCGAGCTGGTGCGGGAGGCGATCGAGGAGCTGCGCGAGGACCGGGAGCTGCTGCGCATCGAGCGCGAACGGGCGAGCTGGTTGTTCGTCGACGAGTACCAGGACACCGACCCCGCACAGGTGGAGCTGGTCGAGCTGTTGGCCGGCGGCGGCGGCGACCTGGTCGTGGTCGGCGACCCGGACCAGGCCATCTACGCCTTCCGCGGCGCCGAGCCGCGCGGCATCGTGGAGTTCCCCACCCGCTTCCGGCACCGCGACGGCCGTCCCGCCGACCGGTTGTCCCTCGGGGTCTGCCGCCGCTCCGGTGCCGAGCTGCTGGCGGTCAGCCGCCGGGTCGCCGAGGGGCTCCCCGGCCCGTGGGAGCACCGCCGGCTCGTGCCGGGCGAGGGCGTCGAGCCGGGCGCCGCCGAGGTGCACGTCTTCGACTCCCCGGCGATGGAGGCGGCCTTCCTGGCCGACACCATGCGCCGGGCCCACCTGCTCGAGGGGGTGCCGTGGTCCCAGATGGCGGTGGTGGTCCGGTCGGCGACCGCCACGCTCGGGCCGGTGCGCCGGGCCCTCACCCAGGCCGGGGTGCCGGTCGCCGTCTCGGCAGACGACGTCGCGCTCGCCGGTCAGCCCGCCGTCCAGCCGCTGCTGGCCGCGCTGGGCGCACTCCTGCCGCCGCAGCGCACGAGCGCCGAGCAGGCGGGCATCGCCTCCGGTGCCGTCCTCGCCGTCCCGGCCGCTGCCGACACCGAGGCGGGGCTGGACGAGTCCGCCGCCGAGGCGTTGCTGGCCTCCCCGCTCGGCGGGGCCACCGTGCTCGACCTGCGCCGGCTGCGCCGGGCGGCCCGCCGGGCGATGGCCGCCCGCGGTGAGGACGCCGCTGTGCGCGGCGCACCGCTGGCCACCGTGCTGGCCGACGCCACGCTGCTGGACGCGCTGCCGGAGCACCTGGCGCGCCCGGCGGCGCGGGTGGCCCGCGTGCTGTCCGCCGGACGGCTGACGCTGGCCGCCGACGGCAGCGCCGAGGACGTGCTGTGGGCGATGTGGCAGGCCAGCGGCCTGGCCACCAGGTGGGCCCGGGCCAGCGCCGCCGGCGGGCCTTCCGGAGCCGTCGCCGACCGCGACCTGGACGCGGTCGTGGCGTTGTTCGACGCCGCGGCCGGCTTCGTCGACCGGCTGCCGCACGCCGGCGTCGCGGCGTTCGTCGAGCACCTGCGCGCGCAGAGCCTGCCCGGTGACAGCGGTGCGGCGCGGGCACCGGCCGGGGAGACGGTGCGGTTGCTCACCGCGCACGCCGCCAAGGGCCTGGAGTGGGACCTGGTCTGCGTCGCCGGGGCGCAGGAGGGGCTCTGGCCTGACCTGCGCAGCCGGGCCAGCCTGCTCGGCGCGGAGGACCTGGTCGACGCCGCCGGGGGCGCCGATCCGGCCACCCTCGACCGGCGGACGCAGGCGCTGGCCGAGGAGCGGCGGCTGTTCTACGTCGCGTGCACCCGGGCCCGCCGTCGGCTGCTGGTCACCGCCGTGGACGGCGCCGTGGAGGGCGGGGACGACGGCGCCACGGCCTCCCGCTTCCTGGACCTGGTCGCCGCACCGCCCGCCGAGGCCGACGGCATCCGGCCGCACACCCCGCTGCCGCGTCAGCTCACCCTGCCCGCGCTCGTCGCCGAGCTGCGCCGGGCCCTCACCGACCCGCACACCGCTCCGGCCCGGCGGTCCAGCGCGGCGGCGGTGCTCCGCCGGCTGGCCCAGGAACGGGTCCCCGGTGCAGACCCGGCGACCTGGTGGGGCCTGGCCCCGCTGTCCGACGACGCGCCCCTGATCGACCCGGCCGAGGTGGTGCCGGTGCGGCCCTCGGCCATCGACACCTTCCAGCGCTGCCCGCTGCGCTGGGTGCTCGGCGCGGTGGGGGCCGAGGCGGCACCCGAGGCGACCCGTACCGTCGGCTCCGCGGTGCACGACGTCGCCCAGCAGGTCGCCGAGGGCCTCCCTCCTGCCGAGGCCGCCGCGGTGCTCGACGCCGAGCTCGACGGCCTGGACCTCGGGCCCGGCTGGTTCGACCAGCGGCAGCGCGACCGGGCCCAGGAGATGCTGACCAAGTTCCTCGCCTGGCACGCCCGCGCCGACCGCGAGCTGGTCGCCGCCGAGGAGGACTTCGACGTCGTCGTCGGCCGGGCTCGCCTGCGCGGGCAGGTCGACCGGCTGGAGCGCGACCGCGAGGGGCGGCTGGTCGTCGTCGACCTGAAGACCGGCAAGACCCCGCCGCGGACGGTCGAGGAGCACGGGCAGCTGGCCGCCTACCAGCTGGCCGTCACCGAGGGGGCCTTCGCCGACCACGGCCGGGCCACCGGGGGTGCCGCCCTGCTGCAGGTCGGCGGCTCGCAGAAGGCGGCCAAGGAGCACGTCCAGCCACCGCTGCCACCCGACGTCGACCCGCGGCAGACCTGGGCCGGCGAGCTGATCGCCGAGGTGGGTGCGGGGATGGGCGGTGCCGAGTTCGCTGCGCGCACCGACACCGACTGCGAGCGCTGCGCGTTCCGCCGCAGCTGCCCGATGCAGGAGTCCGGCCGGCAGGTGACCCGATGAGCCCGCGGGTCAGCGAGGAGCAGCTCGCCTTCGACGTACCCGGGCTGGTCCCGATCCGCCCCCCCGCAGTGCCGCAGCTGCTCACCCCCGCCGAGGTCGCGCACCGCTGCGGTGTCGGCCACGAGCCCTCGCCCGAGCAGGCCGGGGTGGTGCAGGCACCGGTCGACCGGCCGCTCGTCGTCGTGGCCGGCGCCGGCTCGGGCAAGACCGAGACGATGGCCGCCCGCGTCGCCTGGCTGGTCGCCAACCAGCTGGTCGCGCCAGAGGCCGTGCTCGGGCTGACCTTCACCCGCAAGGCCGCCAGCGAGCTGAACGCGCGGGTGCGCAAGCGACTGGGCGCGCTGGCCGAGCACCCGGACACCGACCCGGCGCTGCGGGAGCGACTCGCGGTCGCCGCCCCGACGGTGGCCACCTACCACGGGTACGCCGCCGGGATCGTCGCCGAGCACGGGCTGCGGATCGGAGTCGAGCCCGGCTCCGGGGTGCTCGGCCCGGCGATGTGCTGGGGCCAGGCCGCCACCGCCGTCGCCGGCCACACCGGCGACATGAGCGACGTCGCCCTGGGCCTGGTCACCACCACCGAGGACGTGCTGCAGCTGGCCGCCGAACTCGGTGAGCACGACATCACCCCGGCGGCGCTGCGGGCGTGGACGACGCGCTTCGAGGCCCAGCTGCGCGGCTACCCCGATGCCGGCAAGAAGAAGGGCCCCTACGCCGAGGTGCTGAAGATGCTGGTCCGGCAGCGGGCACGGGTGGCGCTGCTGCCGATGGTCGAGGCGTTCGAGGCGCGCAAGAAGGCCGCCGGCGCCATCGACTACGCCGACCAGGTCGCCTTCGCCGCCCGGGTCGCGGTCAGCTCCGCGGAGGTGGGCCGCCGGGAGCGGGCGCGCTGGCGGGTCGTGCTGCTCGACGAGTACCAGGACACCAGCGTCGGTCAGCTGCGGATGCTCGAGGCCCTGTTCGGCGGCCCCGGAGGGCACCCGGTGCTCGCCGTCGGCGACCCGCGGCAGTCCATCTACGGCTGGCGCGGTGCCTCGGCGGGCACCATCGAGCGGTTCGACCGGACGTTCCCCGGCACCCCGGAGCGGCCGGCCGCGCGGCTGACCCTGTCCACCAGCTGGCGCAACGACCGCGCCGTGCTGACCATGGCCAACGCCGTGGCCAGGATGCTGCCGGAGCCGGTCGTGCCGCTGCCGGACCTGCAGGCCTCGCCGGTCGCCGGCCCGGGCGAGGTGCACTGCGCGCTCTACGACACCGTGGCCGAGGAGACCGACGCGCTGGCCGACCGGCTGGCCGCCGCCTGGCACGGCCCGGCGGACGGCAGTGAGCGCCGCCCGACGGTCGCGGTGCTGGCCCGCCGGCGGGCGCAGCTGCCGGGCATCGCCGCAGCGCTGCGGGCCCGCGGCCTGCCGGTGGAGGTCGTCGGCCTGGGCGGGCTGCTCGACGTCCCGGAGGTCTCCGACGTCGTCGCCACGCTGCGGGTGCTGGTCGACCCCGCCGCCGGGGACGCCCTGGGCCGGCTGCTCACCGGCGCCCGCTGGCGGATCGGGCCCCGTGACCTGGCCGCGCTCGAGGCGCGGTCCCGGGCGCTGGTCCGCGAGCGGGGCACGCCCGCGCCGGTCGAGGACGCCACCCCGCCGGAGGCCGGGGCCCCGGCGAGCCCGGTCCTGCCCCGCGAGCGCGGCAGCATCATCGAGGCGCTGGACGACCTCGGCCGTCCGGAGGCCTACTCCGCAGAGGGGCACCGGCGGTTGCGGCGGCTGGCCAACGAGCTGTCCGCGCTGCGCTCCCGGCTGGGGGAGTCGCTGCCCGACCTCGTCGACGAGGTCGTGCGCACGCTGGGCCTGGAGACCGAGCTGGCCAGCCACCCCGACGTCACGCCGGGCGGTGCCCGTACGCACCTGGACGCCCTGCACGAGGTCGCTGCGGAGTTCTCCGAGCTGGCCGAGCTGCCCTCGTTGCCGGCGTTCCTGGGCTACCTGGCCGACGCCGAGGTGCGCGAGCGCGGCCTGGAGCCCGGGGAGGTCGCGGTCAACCCGGAGGCGGTGCAGCTGCTCACCGGGCACTCGGCCAAGGGCCTGGAGTGGGACGTCGTCGCCGTGCCGGGCATGACGGTCGGGCAGTTCCCGGCCAGGAGCGACGCCTCCGACTCCTGGATCCGTGACCCCGGCGCCGTCCCGGTCGACCTGCGCGCCACCGACCGCGGCGAGCTGCCCCGGCTGCACCTGCCGGTGCCGGGCTCCGGTGACCAGGCCGCGGTCCGCGACGCCCTGGAGGACTACGTCGAGGAGTGGAAGGACTTCGGCCTGGCCGAGGAGATCCGGCTGGGCTACGTGGCGGTGACCCGGGCCAAGCGCCTGCTGCTCTGCTCGGGCAGCTGGTGGCGCGACGGCAAGACCATCTGCGGCCCCTCGTCCCTGCTGCTCGCGGTGCACGAGGCGTGCGCGGACGGCGCGGGCGTCGTCGGCACCTGGGCGGACCGGCCGGTCGACGACGCGGAGAACCCGGCGCTGGCCGAGTGGCCGGTGGGGGTCTGGCCGGTCGACCCGCTGTCCACCGGGCGCCGGCGGTCGCTGGCCGCTGCCGCCGAACTGGTGGCGGCCACCCAGCCACACCCGCTCACCGAGACCCTGGGTGCCGAGGACGACCCGCTGGTGGCCGACTGGGTCCGGGACGCCGAACTGCTGCTCCGGGAGCGGGCCGAGCACTCCCGGGGGGTCGTCGACGTGCCGCTGCCCGCGCACCTGTCGGTCTCCTCGCTGGTGGCGCTGCGCCGCGACCCGGCCGAGCTGGCCCGCCGGCTGCGGCGCCCGATGCCGGCGGCGCCCGCGCCGCTGGCCCGGCGGGGGACGGCGTTCCACGCCTGGCTGGAGGAGCGCTTCGGCACCTCGCGGCTCATCGACCTGGACGAGCTGCCGGGCAGTGGCGACGCCGCGGCCGCACCCGACGAGGCGCTGGCCGACCTGCAGCAGGCGTTCCTGCGCAGCGAGTGGGCCGACCGCCAGCCGGTCGACGTGGAGGCGCCGTTCGAGACGCCGCTGGGCCCACTGACCCTGCGCGGCCGGATCGACGCCGTCTACGCCACCCCGGACGGCGGCTACGAGGTCATCGACTGGAAGACCGGCCCGGTGCCCGGCGCCGCCGAGCTCACCGCTGCCGCCGTCCAGCTGGCCGCCTACCGGCTGGGCTGGTCGCGGCTGACCGGGGTCCCGGTGGAGCGGGTCAGCGCGGGTTTCCACCATGTGGCGGCCGGGGCGACGCTGCGCCCGGTCGACCTGCTGGACGAGGCCGGCCTGCTCACCCTGGTCACCGGCGCGGACGGCTGACGTCGGCGGCCCCGCCGCGAGCCTGCGAGTGGTGGGGGGCAGGGAGGTCCGTCGTCAGCTGGGCGGGGCGTGCACCCCGGCGGCGGGGTGCAGCTGCGGGCCGCGGGCCACCCGGTCCAGCACCGCGCGGACCAGGTCCTCCGGCGCCTGCTCCGGGATCCAGTGGGTGATCCCGGTCAGCTCCACGAACCGGTAGTCACCGGTCACCTGGTCCGCGCACGCCTCCGCGGCGGTCCGGCCCACCGCAACGTCGCCGTCGCTCCACACGTACGTCGTCGGCACCTCGACCGGGTCGACCGGGGTCGAGGAGCTCATCGCCCGGTACCAGTTCAGCGCCGCGGTCAGCGCGCCCGGCGCGGAGAGCTGCTGGACGTAGACGTCGACGGCCTCGGCGGGCACCCCGGGTGCGTCCAGCATCCGGCGCAGCCGGCGGGCGCCGTCCTCCAGGAGCACCTCCTCGGCCTTGCCGGCCTGCCAGAAGAGCTTGATGTAGGCCGAGCGCTCCTTCTGCTCCGGATCGGCGCGGAAGGCCAGCGTGTAGGCGGTCGGGTGTGGGACGGAGACCGCGGTCAGCGTGCGCACCCGGTCGGGGTGCCAGGCGGCCAGCCCCCAGGCCACGTTGGCGCCCCAGTCGTGCCCGACCACGTCGGCCACCGGCACGTCCAGGGCGGTCATCAGGTCCGCGGTCACCTGCACCAGGTTGGCCAGGGCGTAGGCGTCCACCTCACCGGGCCGGGCGCCGGGGGAGTAGCCCAGCTGGTCCGGTGCGTACGTGCGCAGCCCCGCCTCGGCCAGCAGCGGGGTCACCGCCGACCAGCTCAGCGACGTCTCCGGGAACCCGTGCAGCAGCAGCACCGGCGGCCCGTCCTCGGGGCCGTCGGTCCGCACGTCGAAGGTCAGGTCGCCGACGTCCACCTGCAGCATCCCCACGGCCATGGGAGGAACCTAGCCCGGCCGGGGCGAAGGGGCGGGATACCGTCGGGCCGTGAGCAGCAGCGCCGAACGCGACTTCGTCACCGCCCACCTCGACGACCTGCACGCCGACCTGGACGCCTGGTTGCGCATCCCGTCGATCTCCGCCGACCCCGCCCGGGCCGGCGACGTGCGGGCCAGCGCGGAGTGGCTGGCCGGGGCGCTGCGCCGCACCGGCTTCCCGACCGTGGAGATCTGGGAGACCCAGGGCGCTCCCGCGGTCTTCGCCGAGTGGCCCTCCGCCGACGCCGGCGCGCCGGTCGCGCTGGTCTACGGGCACCACGACGTCCAGCCGGTCGACCCGCTGGAGCTGTGGGAGCACCCGCCGTTCGAGCCCACCCGGATCGAGGGCCCCGACGGCCCGGAGCTGCACGCGCGCGGCGCCATCGACGACAAGGGCAACGTCGCCTTCCACCTGCTCGGCATGCGCGCCCACCTGGCCGCGACCGGCCGGGACACCCCCGCGGTCACGGTCAAGATGATCATCGAGGGCGAGGAGGAGTCCGGGTCGCCGTACTTCCCCGACCTGCTCCGCGAGCACGCCGACCGGCTGCGCTGCGACGTCGTCGTGGTCAGCGACACCGGGATGGCCGCCGCCGACGTGCCCAGCGCGGTCACCGCGATGCGCGGGCTCGCCGACGCCGAGATCACGCTGCGCGGCCCGGCCGTCGACCTGCACTCGGGCTCCTTCGGCGGCGCCGTCCCCAACCCGTTGCACGCCCTGGCCGGACTGATCGCCACCCTGCACGACGACCAGGGCCGGGTGACGCTGCCCGGCTTCTACGACAAGGTGCGGCCGCAGACCGACCGCGAGCGCGAGCTCATGGCCCGGGTGCCCTTCGACGAGGCAGCCTGGCTGGCCGGTCCGGCCGCGTCCCGGGTGGCCACCGGTGAGGCCGGGTTCTCCACCCTGGAGCGGCTGGGTGCCCGGCCGACCGCCGAGGTCAACGGCATGTGGGGCGGGTACACCGGCCCCGGCCACAAGACGATCGTCCCGGCCGAGGCGCACGCCAAGATCACCTTCCGGCTCGTGGCCGACCAGCTGCCGGCCGACCTGGGCGACCAGGTCCGCGCCTGGGTCGAGGCGAACACCCCGGCCGGCATCGAGGCCGAGGTGCACGTGCCGGCCGGCGGCGTCGCCCCGTGCGCCAGCGACCTCGACCACCCGGCCATGGACGCCCTGCTGCGCTCCATCGCGCTGGCATTCGACACCGACGCCGACGAGGTGCTGTTCACCCGGGAGGGCGGCAGCGGCCCGGAGGCCGACATCGCGCAGATCCTGGGCGCGCCGCTGCTGTTCCTCGGTGCCGGCCTGCCCACCGACCGCATCCACTCCCCGAACGAGCGGGTGCTGCTGCCGATGCTCCACCGGGGCGCCGAGGCCACTGCCCACCTCTGGCGCGAGCTCGCCGGCGTCAGCTTCACGACCGCGCGCTGACCCGAGGGGAGCCGGCGGTGGCGGGGGACGACGCGCAGGAGACCTTCGGCAGGTACCGCGTGCTGGGGGTGCTCGGTACCGGCGGCATGGGCCGGGTGCTCCGGGCCCATGACGCCGAGCACGAGCGGGACGTCGCCCTCAAGGTGCTGCACCCCCAGTGGGCGCAGGACGAGGGCTACCGCGAGCGGTTCCGCCGTGAGGCGCGCATCGCCGCCCGCCTCAACGAGCCGCACGTCATCCCGATCCACCGCTTCGGCGAGATCGACGGCCGGCTGTTCCTGGACATGCGACTGGTCGAGGGCGAGGACCTGGCGGCGCTGCTCGAGCGCGCCGGCCCGCTGAGCCCGGCCCGCGCGGTCGACCTCGTCGGCCAGGTCGCCCGGGCGCTGGACGCCGCGCACGCCGACGGGCTGGTGCACCGCGACGTCAAGCCCTCCAACGTGCTGCTGGCCGGCCGCGGTGACGGGGTCGACCTCGCCCGCTCGGCGGCCGGGGAGGACTTCGCCTACCTGGTCGACTTCGGCATCGCCCGCACGGCCGACCCCGGCGACGGCCCGTCTCTCACCGGCACCGGCCTCGCCGTGGGCAGCACCGAGTACATGGCGCCGGAACGGTTCGGTGGCCCGGCGCTGGACGGCCGGGCCGACGTCTACTCACTGGCCTGCGTGCTGTTCGAGCTGCTCACCGGCCACCGCCCGTTCCCCGCGGGCGACCCGGCCGGGCTGATGCACGCCCACCTGTACGAGCCGCCGCCCGCGCCGTCCGCGGTGCGCCCCGGCGTGCCGGAGCAGCTCGACGGCGTGGTGCTGCGTGGGCTGGCCAAGGACCGCGAGCAGCGCTGGCCGTCTGCCGGCGCGCTGGCCTCCGCCGCGCGCGCCGCGCTCGCCGCCACCGGCGTCGACGTGCCCCGGCCGGCCGAACGCCCCGACGACGTCCCGACCACCGTGGGCGCACTGCCCGCGGGCGACGGCGCGGGCCGCTCGGCGACCCGGCCACGGCCGGTGGCGCCCAGCGCACCCACCGCCGTCGGCGTCCCCGCGTCGGTCGGGCCGACGCCTGCCGGGGGCCCGGTCCCGCCCGCGCGGTCCGCTCCCGACGCCACCGCGGGTGCGGGACGGCGCGCTCCGCGCGGCATCGGGTCGCTGCTCGCGGTGGCCGCCGTCCCGGTGCTGGCGGTGATCGTCCTCGGCGTGCTGCTGGTGACCACCGACCGCCGGGCCGACCGCGCCGGCGCCCAGACCGAGGACGCCGCGACCCGGCTGCTCGGGTTCACGCTGCCCAGTGACGTCACCGCCGATGACTGCACGACGATCGAGCCCAGCGCCGACGTCGTCCGCGAGCTGGACTGCGGGCCCACCGATGACGGTGAGGGCCCCACCAGCGCCCGGTACACGGTGCTGACCGGCGACGGCGCCGGCGACGCCTTCAGCGCCGACCTGGCCGCTCAGGACCTCAGCCGGCTGGAGGACGTCTACGACTGCGGGTCCGGGGACGACGGGGAGGGCTGGGCCGAGATCACCGACGTGGACGGCGCCGGGG
>Ga0210040_10007510_pt1 | contig 13173 bp, 1 predicted proteins | sample CryGeyCG12114_NA_FD_185462 | JGI IMG/M metagenome (GOLD analysis project Ga0210040, IMG submission 185462) | Groundwater microbial communities from aquifer - Crystal Geyser CG19_WC_8/21/14_NA (SPAdes) (version 2) | ecosystem: Environmental > Aquatic > Deep subsurface > Groundwater | place: USA... | reverse complement strand
ACGTTTAAATACGTATACTTTACTTTTATCTTTTACTTACTATATTATAGTATATATATATATTAACTGCCTATTCTTAGATATAAACTATATACTATAGTATAGGTATTTACTTTAGGTCTACTTTGCTATTAACTTAAGTATTAAAGATAACAGCCTTTAGCTCTAACTACTAAGGGTTATACTTTACGTATATTATATAAAGATATAAGGTTTAAGCACTTACTTAGGCTTATTTACTTATTAGAGTAGTCTTTTTATAATTTTTATACCTTTTTAAGTAGATAGTAGATATTATAGAATTTTATATAAGTTTTTAGAAGTACTACCTATAGACTAGCCTTAAGTACAGTTATTCTAAGATATTATAGGTAATTATATAGACTTTCTCTTTATACTCTAGTAAGAGTATAAGAAGAGAAACTTCTATAATATAAGCTAGCTAATTATATAATAGCTACTTATACTTAGTAGAGTAGATAAGGTATTATAAATTATCTCTACTACTATATATAACTAGATAAGGTCTTATATAAGCTAAGTACTAGGTTATATATAAGAAAGAAATAGATACTTTACTTTTTAGTATTATATACTGCAATCGTCTATCTAATTACTTCTACTTTATTATCTTTACTCTTAGTTAAGATTATAGTTAAGTTACATCCTTATAGTAAGCTACGTAAGCCTTAATAATAAGGTTACTATCCTCTTTAAAAGAAGGTAAGTAAAGCGTATTATATAGCTTAAAGTTAATATAGTTATTAATATATATTTTAGATAACTCTAATAGCCCTAGGATAACGTAAACCCCCTTCTATATTATAGGTATACTAAATACTTTTCTACTACTAAGCGTACTATCTCTACTAGATATAAGTATAGTATTTTACTCTAGCTTAATTATACTATAAATGTAGTATAGGTAACCTTCGTCTATTATTTTAAGTCTATTAAGAATAGCGCCTATATAAGTATAAGCATCTATAATACTAAGCTTATTATTACTCTCTACCTATAGTATAAAGATAAAGTTAATTTACCTAACTATCTTCTTATATAGTTACTAGCTTATATCTTAGAGGTAGGAAGTTAGCTTTAATACTCTATTACTAAATTTATTAGTAATAATAAAGTTACTCTACTACTTATATAAAGGCCTCTATAGCTAGGAATATAATAATTACTTTATTAAGTACTCTATATTAGCTAGGTGCTTACCTTCGCATTACTAGTAATATAGAGATAGATATACCTATAGTATAGCTATATCTATCTAGTCTAGTATAGTAGCTTCTACGCGCTTATCTATCTTACTAGCTATATACTCTATACTATTACTAAGAGTATATACTACTAACTATATCTTTATAAAAATATCTAATATAGCGTATAAGTTATTAATACCTATTCGTGCCTATATATCTTCTATTAATAGCTACGTACCTATTACTAAAGGGTTTACTTTTATATAGTCTCTTATCTTTATAATTACTTTTCTTATACTTTACTATAGCTACTATATTAGTAGTACTATAGTTAGTATAGTTACGCATATATTATTAAATTTTTAAGTAGTATTAGTAGTTAATTTACTTAAACGTATAACTATTATAGCCTCTACTAAGAGTACTATAATTAAGTAAGAGTTAAGCTATCTAATCTATATAAGGCAGTCGCGCTTATTTATTAACTAGTATATATCCTTAAGTAAGAAATTATATAGTACTTTACTATTTAGACCTATATTATACTTATCTAAACTACCCCTACTTTATATAAAGTACTTCTAATATATTAGCCTATATAATTTTAGTAAGTTAAAATAGCTAATAGATAGCTTATTACGCTTCTATAGGTAGAATAACTTAAATATATATTTTAGTACGTCTATACGCTTTAGCGTATTTTTAAAGTACTTAAGGGTGTTATTATTATATAATTAGTATTAGGCGATAGTAATAAAGTTATATACAGCTTTTATAAAATATATAGTATATAGTTTACGCTTATATAGTATTAAAGTAACTACTACTACTAACTATTATATAATAGCCTTTTACTTATTACCTATCTACTAGGTAATCTTACTAAAGTCTATCTTTAAAAAAACTTTTAGAGCTGTATATATAGGTATATCTTAGAAGCGCTAGTTAAGCTGTAATTTCCTACCTCTATTAGTAACCTTTACTCTACTACCTTTCTATTTACGTCTCTTTAGTATTATACCTCTAATAAGTTATTAGATCTATTTTATAGTATATATAATAAGGCCCTTTAATAGTTAATAGAGTATATTAATAAGTATACTCTTATAGATATTAAAATATATATAGTACTATATAAAATACTCTATATTATATATCTAGTTATTATATTCTTACTTTATATTCTTAAGTACCTACCTTTAAATTTACTATTATATATTCTTATATATTTAGAAAGGCTATTATCTAGCTAGTAAGTTACCTTACTCCTTTAGTAGTACTGTATATATAGTATAGTACTAGTTATTCTTTACGCTAGTAATTAGAGTTTACTCTTAGTAGTTAGCGATAATTCTATATAGAATTAGGAAATATTTTTAGATATACCTATCTATATATAGAAGATTAATACTATTAATAGTAGATTACTCTAGAGCTATATAATTATAGTTAGTAATATAGTACTCTTACTATAGTATAGTTACTCTTATTCTATAGTAATAGACTAATACGTATACTATAGTATTTCTCTTATCGCTTTATAGTATAGTTTAAATTTAGCTACTTCTCTACTACTACTTTTCTTATAGTCTATAATAAGTATAAAACTAATAAGAATAATACTATACTAATTATATACTCTTTGTATATCTCTATCTAGGTTACTAATAGTAAGGTATATAAGCTAGCTTATTATATTACTATATAGCATTATTATAAGAGTTTTATCTATAGTAATAAGGATTAGAATAATAGTTATATAAGGTAGGAGTTTCTACTATATATACTACTACTAATTACCTATATATAGCTTATTATAAACTTATATACTATAGCTATTATCTTAGAAAAGCTTAACTAGCTTATAGTATAGTACTCTTTAGAATAGTTTATAGGTAAGTATAAATTAGATAATATCTAGCACGTCTTAGTATATAAGCTAAGCCTTTTTACTTAGCGTATCCTCTTTATAAGCTATAATTTCTATAGTCCTAATCTTAAAACTAAGTCTACGTATACTAGTTAGTAGATCCTTAAGATAACTATTCTAAGTATTACTACTTATAAATAATAGTATATTATAGAGTACCTTTATACTCTTATTATTAAGGAGATTATTTACCGCCTTATAAGTATATCTTAATTTATATAACTAGAATATAAAGGTATAGTTAAAATTACTTTTAAACCTAAAGGTAGTTAGGTCCTTTATATTAACTTTATATATTATAAGCCTACGTAAAATATATTTAGTATAAAGGAGTATATTTAAGAGATACTAGTACTTATTCTAGACTTACGCTAGCGCTATCTATATTATTTTAATAGTATTATACTTTAAATAAAGACTATATTAATATTATAGAGAGTAGACTAAGGTTTCTCCTTTTAGAGTTTGTACTATTAGAAGAGTTTACTTCTTCTATAGTTATATATATATTATCTCTAGTTAAGTAGTCCTAGGTAGTGTTTAAGTTAAGTAAGCTTTTATACGTATAGCTTTTAATAGCCTAATTAATTAGTAGTACTACTACTACTTTATATTCTATTATAGTATTACTTAGTATAGTATTAATATAATAGATAGCTTTATAAATAGCTTCTTCCTAGTTAAAGAAAGCTAGTATAGTAGTAGTAGTAGTATAATTCTTTAAATAGCGTAAGATATATATACTTGCATTATAAGATGTAATACTCTATATTATAATAGATAGATTCTTTTAATATAACTTAATATATTTAGCTATACTACTATACAACTCTATTCTCCTACTATAGTACCTATATATTAAGTCTATATATTTTATACTAAAAGAGAGATATATAATCTATAGAGTAACTAGTATAGGATAAAATAGACGTAGTATATAAGGAGGTAATAAAACGTAACTTATATAATACTTAATAGTTAGATATAATATCTAAGTAATAGGTAATAAGAACGCTATACTTTTACTATAGTATATATACTAGCTAGATACTATAAATAGCACTAGTAGGGCTAGGAGTAACTATACGTATACCTTTAGCTAATTTACTTACTAATACTAAAGACGCTACTTTCTATATACTATATTTAGTACGCTATCTAACTTATGTATACTTATCTACTATACTATAAGTAGTATAATCTATAACGCTATAACCTTATTTAGTATATACTACTATAGATATAGATAATAAATAGTATAACTTCTAAGACGCGCCTAAGTTAACTACTAAGTACTTTACTCTATACCCTAGTATTAAGAGTAGTATACTTATATCTACCTAGTATATCTACTTAATATATAAGAAGTAATTAGCTAACTATAATAAGCTTATCTAGAATACTATATTCTATCTTACTAAAGATAAGAAGTATCTTATAAGCGTGCTGTATTAAAGTAATCTAAGCACTTAGTAAGAGATAAAAGTTACTACTACTAAGTTCTTATAAAAGAGCTTTATATAGGCTACTAATAAGCTCCTTAGATATAGAAATAAGATTATACTATCTTAGGCGTATAGTACTACTATTCTACGTATTATCTAAGACGCGTATAATAAACTTTAAGAGGCCTTTATAGAGTTTAGTCTCTATACGCCTACTCCTACTATACTTATAAAGTATAAATATATATTTAGTATATTCTCTACTAGCTATAGGCTAACTACTTCTCTATTATAATTACTAGTTAGTAGTATAGCCTCTAGGCTAGGCTACTTTAATATTACTAATACCTTCTCTATACGCCCTTATATACCTACACTATGTATAACTAATATAAAATTTCTTAACCTATAAGATAAAAAGATTAGGCGCTATATAGTCTAAAATATATATATAACTAAAGTATAAGATCTTTATAACTAGCTTATTATATTATAAGACTTAAACTAGGTAAAGTTAGTTACTTATATAGAGTACTTCGTAGTAATCTATAGTAATAATATTATAATATTATATATAGGTAAGAAAATTATAAACTTATATAAGCTTAAAGCTATAGTAAATAATTTCTATAATAGTATCTAAAAGGGTAAGTACTTTAAGGTTATATATTAGTTATATAGTAAGAAAGGCTACCTAAGTAAGTTTCTATTAGACTATACTCTTTATAGAGTAAATTACTAATATTTTATAATAGTATTTCTATAAGCTCTACTTTTTACTCTAAATACTCTTCTAAAAGTAAAGTGCTACCTAAGTTAGCTTTATATAGATAAATAAGCTATAAAGAGTAGATCTTTTAGTAATATACGTAATAGAGGCCCTAAGGTTAGAAAGTTAAAGCTAGGTAACTCTATAAAAAGTAGTAGTAAAGGTAGTAGTAGAAGAAGTAGTAGTAATAGTAGAAGAAGTAGTAGTAATAGTAAAGGAAGTAGTAGTAATAGTAAAGGAAGTAGTAGTAGTAGTAGAAGAAATAGTAGAGATAGAGGAAGTCTACTATAAAAACTACTATAAAAACTAAAGCTAGTTATTACCTCTACTCTAAAGCTACTAATACTACCTCTTATATTTAAACTAAAGCCGTCTCTTATTATATTAAGTAAGCTCTCTAAAGTAAAGCTAGATAATAACTAAGCTAATATAGATAAGGATAATAGTAACTTTAACGCTACTATACTTAAGTAATAAGTAATCTATACTATTTAAAAAGTATAAAACTAATAGGAATAGTATAAATAATAAGCTTAATAGTAATAAAGCTAGTATTAAGGTGATACTTATATATAAAGATAGCTAGATATCTATATTAGAAATATAAGAGATTCTATTAAAGAGGTTACTAGAGTAAGTAACCTATAAAGTATAGTATATCTTCTTACTAGCTAATTTTAGGTTTATAGACAGCTTTAGCCTAATAGCGTATTAAGTAGTTAGATCTAATTAGCTTTACTATCTAACCTTTAGCCTAGAGCGTAGTAGTATCCTTACTAACTTTATAGGCCTTAGTAAAATAGTATAAGTTATAGTAACCTAGGGCTTAAACTTTATCTTTACCTTTAAGCTATATACTAGCGCTAAGATCTAGTCTAACTAGCGCCCTATACTAAATAAGAATAAGTAATTTAAAGATTAAAAGCTGCGCTTAAGTACTACTTTCCTCTCTATATATACTTCTAGTATTAAGCCCTAGCTATAAGAGTTTAAGCTAGTTTTTAGAAGTAGCTATCTACTTACCTTAGTACTAGAGTAGTAGTATCTTAAGATACTAATTCTATATACTAATAGTTAGAAGCTATATATAAAGTATAGTAGAGAGAAGAATAGACTCTACTATATATTAACTAAGCAAAACTTCTAAGAGATAGATCTAGTAGTAGACTAGGATAATAAGAGGAGAATTAGTTCTACTTAGTCTAACCCTATAGATAATATAAATATTAATAAGGTAATAGAGTAAGTAGATAAGAGTTAGTAGATTAGCCTACTTAATATAACTACTTCTTAGCTAAGCTTTACTAGTACGCGTTTCTTTATTATTTTAATAAACGTATTATAGAAATTCTAAGTATATAAAATCTTTAGTAGTAACTTTCCTAACTATATTAAGATAAAAAAAAAAAAGAGTAGTAAAGTAAAAGCTAATAAGAAAAAGAAGATAGTAAAGGCGTAGTAAGTATTAGTTAAGTCTTAGGCTAATAAAGTTAATAGTAGAATACTTTACTAAACTTAGTAAACTACTAGGTAGCCTAAAAGTAAGACTAAATAGAGTATAGTATAGTTTATTTAAAATAGACTCTACGCTGTATAAGTACTTATTAATAAGATTTACTTAGCTAGAGGTTAAGATACTATTATATACTTATACGTTATTAAACTCTTCTACGACTTAAGTAGGCTAGAATACTAGCTATCTATTACTATAATAATAGGTTTAGCCTTTACTAATAGAGTTACTATAATACTAACTTTTATACTTAAGGTACTCTTACGTAAGGATATAGTATAGAAAGCTATTAATAAGCTAGCTATCTAGTAATTTTAAGGAATAGACTTAAAGAAGTTGCTAAGATTATAGAATATATTTATAACTAAGACTAAGAAAGGTAGATAAGGCTTAGTTACTATATATATCTAAGCTAATCTAGAAATAAAGGTAATAATAATAGTATTTATAAACTTTATTAGCTACTACTTTATTACTTATAACTATAACTCTATTAACTTAATTAGTAATAAGCTTAACCTCTTAAACTATACTCTTATCTTCTACTACTTATCTCTTAAGTTTAATACTAAGCTATATTCTAAGCTAAAGGAAGTAAAGAACTTTATTATAGTAATAGTTAAAGAATATTACTAAGAAACTCTCTAGTAGTAGAAAGATAATAGCTAGAAAGAGCTAAAGCCTAAGCCTCTTACTACTAGTTATACTAATAAGTAAAGGTACTAGAAGACTAAAGTTATAGTAACCTTCTCTAATATCTATAAAGTTATTTATAAGTACTAAGTAACCTATTCTAATAAGAACTTAATATTTAGTAATAATATAAGCTAGGGTAAGAGCGTAGGAAAGGATAATAAAGAGCTAGAGAAGATTATAAGTAGTACTATAAAGATTTAGGACTTAATACTATATAAATACGTTAATAGTATTTATAAGGGCTTTACTAAGATAGCGTATATCCTTATAGACTTAAAGCTTACCTAAGTAGAGAGGTCTATAAGGACTAGCCTAGATAGAATACTAATAGAGTATATAAGTAAGTACTATATTATAACTAATATCTACTTAGTTAAGGTAATTATATATATAGTACGTAGAATAGAATTATACTATTAAGAGAGTACTAATAAGTAACTAGAAACTCTATAAAGAGTATAGCTATGCGTATATTATATACGTAAGTAGTAAGACTAGGAAAGAGAAGTAGATTATACAATTCTATAAATTTATAGACCCTAATACTAGTAAATATAATAATAAAGTCTAGATCTTTATTACTAGTTTAAAGACTATTTACTAGTCTATTAATCTTATTAAGTATTATATATTTATAGGATTAGAACTATACGCTATTAATATAGAAGCTATATAGTATAGCTATAGAGGATTTAGGATTAGATAGAAGAGTAATTATATAAATATTACGTAGCTTATATATAAGGACTCGTATGTTAAAAAGCTAATCTACTAGTAGAATAAGGGTAAGGATAATTTTATAGCAAATATAAGATAGGTAAAGCTTAATAATTTAATTAATATAAATAAAGTAGCTTTATATAAAGCTAACGTAATTATAAGTAGTCTAGAAGTTTAAGTACTAAGCTATAAAGCTATAATAGTATAATTAAGTAATAGTAGTAATATAAGATAGCTTTAGCTAATAGATAATAGTCTAGTTTACTAAAATTAAATATATATCTAGTGTACTTATGAATATAATAACTCTAATACGCTATATTAATATAACTATGTAATACTAAGCTTATAATATTAATATATAATAAAGTATTACTATTATACTCTTATAATAGTATAAAATACTTAGTATATATTAAAAACGCTAAGTAATAAAAGGTAAAGTATATACGTAATAATAGTAAGTTAAAGGCTTAGAGTTACTAACTATCTAGACTATAATCTTATAATTAACTATACTATACTACCCCTCTAACCTTAAGTATGCTTATCTAGTAGTAACTTAACGTTAATTTAAATATATAGTATACTTATATATCGTAGATATAATACTCTTTACTATATTAGGCGCTATCTAATAGTAGATCTTATAGTCTTATTCTTACTTTTTTTCTTACCTTACGTAATATATAAGTAATATAGTAAACTATAATACTATAATAAATACTATACACGCTCTTTATCTATAATTATATAGACTATATTAATTACGCTAATATGTATAATCTAATACCTACTAATAATATAAGCCTAGTAATACTAAACTACTTCTACCTACTTATAATATCATCCTATAGTTACTATATCTCTAAATAATATACTTAGTACACTAGCTAGCTTAACTAGTATAAAGTACGCCTAGTTTATTATTAACTATAGAATAAGTTATATAATAATAATAAATATTAAGACTTATTTTAGTATTAATAAGGAGATACTACGCGCTATCTAGGTAGCTATATAAGAAAAACTTAAGGCGATACCTAGCGTAGTAGATCTTATCTTATAATATAGCCTATATAAGACTAGGAAAGTTTATAGAGATCTAGGTATACTTAGTAAGCTTATAGTAGATATATAGCTATAGTTTACCTAATATAAGCTATACTAGAAGTTCTTTAGTAGTAGTAATACTAAGGTACCTACTAACACTAAAGCTAAAGCTATAAAAGCTATTATATTTAAAGAGAAAGATAAGTTAGGTATTACTATAAAGAAGGAAGACTTAACTATAGAGGAGAAGTTTAATAAACTAGATAATTAAGTACTACTAAGAAAATATATAATAGATAACCTTACTATATACTAAGTACTTATTTTATAGTAAGAACCTCTAATAATCCTCTTAAGAACCTATCTACTATTAGCTAAATAGCTTATAAACTTCTTATACTTTAATATCTACCTTCTTAACTTTTATAATAATAGTACTATTATATAAATCTCTTTCTAGAGACTAGTAGTAGATAAGAATCTTTAAAGCCTAATAGCCTTCCTAGATAGAGGAGATATTAGTAAGTAGTAACTTAAAAGGTTTATATATAATAATTATAATAAAGCTATAGTATAGTTATAGAAGGAGAAAAGAAATAAGCTTATCTTTACCTTAAATAGTTATAACGTCTCTAATAAGGACTAGTTCTCTTTTAAAGTTAATAACTTCGTTAATAGTCTATAGTAATATCTAGACTTCTATATTATACTTAACCTTAGCGCTTAAGCTTAAGAAGAAGGTAAAGGTTAGTATAATATTTATATACCTAAGCTATACTCTTACTAATAATATAACTAGATAATAGATAACTTAATAAGATTAAATATATAAGTATACTACTATACTAATTTACGTATTTTAGCTAATGCATCTATAATAGATATAGATAATAAAAGTAACTTAGACCCCTAACTTATACTTAAAGAATCTATAGGTAGGTATATAAATATTATAAATATAGTATCTAAATTCTAATAAGAGTATAATATAGATTAGTACTATAATACCTCTCTACTTTCCTTACTTATATAAGTAATAAATATAGGCTAAAATTATATTAAGGCGCGTACTAGACTATTATCTATAAAAGATATCTCTACTATAAAGAAGGAGGTATTTAGTTTATTATAAAAAAAGAAAGTTAAGTTTAGAAGTAAGAAAGAGCCTATAAAGAAGATATAATATATAGAGTAAAAGGTAGCCTAAAAGGTAATTAAGTAGGCTTAAGAAGCGCTTAATATATTTATAAGCTTAGATAATAATAAGTTTATAGATGTTAATATAGATAATAACTATAACTAGTATTTCCCTATTATTAATATAAGAGAGGAGGATAGTAATAAGGATAACTATAATAAAGATAATAACTTTACACTTAATAAGTATAGAAATAAAGAGGATAATACGCTATTAAATAACTTATAGTATAGAAAGCGTTAGGTAGGTAGTAATAGATATAGCTAGTAGAAGAAAAGTACTAGAATAAGTAGATAGTTAGAAGAGTAATAACTAGGTGCTAAACGTACTCTTATAAGAGTCTACCTTTCTATAGCTATACTTATATATAAAATTATATAGCACTTATAGATAGTAGATATTACTACCCTTTATTATATAGTAAGGTAAAGTATAATTAAAATATAAAATATACTCTTTAAACGTTACTATTATACTCCTTAAATAGTACTAAACTATATAAAAAGGTAGATACTTATCCTCTATAGCAGCTAGAGAGGGTATATATAACTAATTACTATTATATATACTCTCTCTATAGTACTAACGTTACTTATTAGTTTATTACTTTTACTAACTATATATAAACCCTTCTTAGCTAGCTTTTAGTTCTACTTATATACTTCTTACTTTTTTACTATAATATAAAAAGAGTAATAACTATCTATATAAGTGCTAGGTAAGCTTCTATAGTAAAAAAAAAAATAATTATAACCTTCTTAATATCTTTTTAAGAAGACTATATTCCTAAATAAAACTTATACTAGTATATATCTCTATAATAATACTCTCCTATTACTATCTATAGACGTTCTTAATAGATACTAAATTTAGAAACTAAAAGCTTAAGAGAGTAAAGGTATATCTAATAGTTTAAAAGTATAGCTAATAGAGGTATATCTATACGTTTTTAGTCCTAGTTTAAAATTCTCTTAGCTAGCCTTTATTTCTTTTTATATACCTCTTATCTTTTGCTATAATATAAAAAGAGTAATAACTATTTATATAAGTACTAAGTAAGTTACTATAGCTAAAAATAAAATATCCTTAAGTCTAGTAAATATCTTTTTAAGAAGAAGGCGTTCCTAAATAAAGCTTATACTAGTATACGCCTTTATAATAATATTTACTTCTAGCTATCTCTTAAAGATTTAATTAATACTAAAATTAGAAACTAAAGGCTTAGAAGAATAAGAGTATATCTAGTAGTTAAAAAGAGTAGCTAATAGAGGTATATCTATAAGTCTTTTATCTTAGCTTAAGTGCGTTATCTTCTCTTCTTTATTACTATAGTAGCTATAGATCTACAAAATATAAAAGGCGTAAGGCTAATTATATAACTATTACTTATTACCTAAAAGTAAGCGTAAGGTTAAGAATATATATATGCTCTTAAGGCCTATATTTATAGTAGTCTACTTACTCTATATAACCTATCTATACTATAGCTACGTACTATATAAAGAGTATAGATATCCTTAGTATCTACTTACTACTTAAATCTTTTATTAGATAGCGCGTCTTATCTATATATAAATATTATCTAACTAGAGTACTAGTTCTTCTTATATATATTATTTCTTATTTATATCTAAAATTATAATGTATTATAGCTATAGCTACGTTTCTACCTTAGAAGAAAAAGTAACTTAATCTAATATATATCTTTAGAGAGATAGTTTTTAAAAGCTAATATTTTATAAAAGCTTATATATTCTAGGATAGTATTAGTATTACTATCCTTATATTACTTTAATTACTTTAGAGGCTTAAGATAAAGAAATAATTACTATTATTATATATATCTAGTAGCCTAAAAGCTATATCTAATAGTTTTATAGTATACGCTCTATCTACCTCTAAAACTTATTATAACTTCTAATATTTAAAAGTATATTTATATCCTAAGCTAGATCCTTATTCTCTCTTACTACCTTCTCTTTATACTTAAATAGTATTTAAAAAAAGATCTATATCTTAGAGTATATCTACGCTATTATAGTAGAAGAAAAGACTAAAACTAATCTTCTATATCCTTATAATTATCTCTATAAATATACTATCTTCTTATATATATTATTATAATAGTTATAGAGGCTTAAAATAAATAAGTAGATATAAAGCTAATTATATAACTACTACCTTAAAACTCTAGCTAGTAGAAAAACTTTAGAATATATATATACTTATAGACTTATATTCCTAGTTATATCTTATTCTTTATAGCCTATCTATATAAAATATATACTATTAAAAGAGTATAGATATTATTAGCCTTAATTTACTATATATATCTTATTCTAGATAGCGTAGCCTACTTACGTATAAATATACTCTAGCTAGTAGGCTACTTCCTATATTATAATACTAAAATATTAAGATCTAGCTTAAAATTAATAGCTAACTACGTAATAATATTAAAAGAATGCTACTACTAAAATATATACCCTAAGTAGTACTTCTTCTTACTTTACTTAAAAAAGCTATAGTAATCTATAATAAGACTAGAAGAGCCTATAATAATAAGATATATATAGTATTATTCTTTCTTCTTACTACTTCTTTTTTATATTATAGTAAGAGGTAGTATTTATATAAGAGC
>Ga0210040_10007508_pt1 | contig 13175 bp, 11 predicted proteins | sample CryGeyCG12114_NA_FD_185462 | JGI IMG/M metagenome (GOLD analysis project Ga0210040, IMG submission 185462) | Groundwater microbial communities from aquifer - Crystal Geyser CG19_WC_8/21/14_NA (SPAdes) (version 2) | ecosystem: Environmental > Aquatic > Deep subsurface > Groundwater | place: USA... | reverse complement strand
TAGTTTACTTCACATTACAGTCGTTTCATATTCATGCAGCCATTTTCCCAACAGTTTTTAACGCGTAGATTACGGTTTCGCTGGAATCAAAGCACCAAATCTTTACAACACAGATGAGATGTGATCCAAGGCGTGTTCTAAAAGCCTCAGGCACTGTCATTACTGTATTTTATAATTTTTCATTCCGAGCCCTGCCTGTAACGTACAATGTATGTGCCTGCACACTATACACAATCTCAGGTGTTCATATTAGAAAAGAAACAGGTGATTCCCAAATACGACATGAGTGAGATCTATCCGCAAACTTGTCAAATACTCTCAATAATACATGAAGAGCTAGTATATATTAAATCCTTGCTAACTATATCGATTCGGTTTTCATTGTGAATTTTGAAACCCATATTATAAAGACGAGTATGTAAATTTGCGAGGTGAAAGCTATGAAAGGGAGAAAAAACTTGTCACACGACTGGAAACTTGAAATGCAACTTAAGAGATGTGGTTTTAAAAAATTCCCTCCCATTGTTTAACCAACTATCCAGTTTGCTGACCAGTTGAGACTAACTAACTACACATTTGGCAGATGAGTTTCCTTCCGTCAACAAAATAAAACCAACAATCAAGAATTTGCATTTACTATTGATTTGCTGACAGGCTCCATTACTAATGGATTGTAATTTTCATATTCCCATTACGTAGACAAAAAGGCATCTGTAATTCACTGGTTTCGCTCATTCAGCCATTCATTTTGGTGTCTGCTCGGTCGCACAATTGTACATTGCATTGCTATTTGCAAGATAATAGAATTGATGGCAGATTTTATCATAATTAGTTAGTTAGTTAGTTTTAAAACTTTGCTGTATAGTAAGTTGATATTTTGCTAATTATCTGAGTGCGTATGTTTTTTTTACTGAATTGTAAACAAGAATATTTGTGTATTATTTAGTTAGCTAGTAGTAAACAACATACCATTAATATGGGACTGTAAACAATGGTTGAAAATGAGAAAGTATTTTAGGATTGAATACATTGGAAGGATGCTTACTGAACAAATTAAGTACAACATGTTTTTGTAATACAAACTGAGCTGAGCGAAGCATCATTTAATGGATAATTATTACACTGAAATTTGTTGATTAGTAAATATAATGTCCTCATTAAGAACTAACTAATGTCAATGAAAGAGACACATTTTTTTCTCGCTGGGGTTCCGTCAGTTATATGAGAATAAGTGATAAAAATTTGCCTTCCATATGAATGCAGAAAGATACATTCAATAAGTTTAACTATAAATGCAATCAATAAAATTTTGCATTTAATTCTATATAGGAATGAATGGAATGCTTTTAAGTTACTGACTTGACTTGACTGGGTGCATATTAATGCTAAATCAGGTTAAGGAGCAAATTTTTCGTGCAGTACAAACTATTTCACAATCATAGAATTAAGTAAACGCATGATCTCTCATTGCATTCTTGCTATAGTTAGTTAGTTACTGCCGAGTCAGTTTTATATGATTTTCATTTCTAACTAAAGTGATAATGAGCTGAATTTACCCAAATTGAGTCCCTATTGATCAGTAGACTCTGAGTACAAATTACATGTGTGTATTACTTAGTTAGCAACTAAATGTATGTACCACATGATGTTGTACAGGCTTTGCTATTTTTTTTGGAGTATTTACAATGAGTGATAATATTGTACAAAAAGGATTTTATTTCTTAGCTTACAGACATTGGAGGACTGTATAAAAAACAAAGGATGTTATGTTTCTGCCATATCCAATTGCAGGTTGTTGAAATGGTATTGTGAATTGCACACAGTGATACATTTCATGTAATACATGAAAAGGATGCCTGTTTGGTTGGTGAGTTATAGCGTGAGCGAATTGTAGTTTCAAAGTGAGTTTTGAATTGTAGCTACAATTGGTAATAAAATTAGTTTATAGCAGCGTTTTCACATGTGTGACAAGAAGCCTGTAGGGATTTCAAGTTGAAAAAGCTGCGATATCGCAATAACCGTGTTCAAGTAAATTGTATCAAATTTCAAGAAAACCCAGTGTTGTGTATGTCTGCTCTTGCTGTGAAATTTGATGCACAAAGTAGAGCGGTAGACATGGGGCTTGCTAACCATTACAAAAAGTATGGCAATGGTCTGTTCGACAGGAATTTACAGAGGCGTTTTTAGGGAGCCAACCCTGTTTTTGGTGACTCGTCGCTACAGAATTAGCGGTCTTAATTAATGAGGAGTGACGAGGAAGCCTTTTGTGTGTAAACAAACATACCACACAATAGAATGCTTTGTAATTTAATTTCCGTCAATAGCTAATGACAAACATGCAGTGTGGAAAAAAAAGTGCGTATACTGTATACTACAATAAAATATGGCTTGTATTTTATAGTTTATTCAATATCATGCGGTAGTCAGTTCGCAAATAAAAATGCATTGTATAGAACGCAAGGTATAAAATATTAGTAGTAATCGTTATCATTTCCATTACTCTCTCCCATCAGTTTTTAATAGAATCAGGTAGTTGCAAAACTGCAGTCAGAGAATGATTCGGATCGTTAGATAAGCAGTAAAGTCTTCGGCCATCATTTGAATATCGAATGCTGCATGAAAAATCCACATTTACAATAAATTCATCCTAAATTTTGAACCAGTGCATTTTTAATGTCTCCTTTTACCTAGTTATGCGCAGAGTTGCCAATGGAGGAATCTTAATTTCGTTCACCAACTTTAGGTCCCAAGAAGAGTAGAATCTGCCAAAATTCAATTGAACATTTATATTTAGGTTCTTAACCTTCAAAAAAACTGTATCTGGTTGCTTTTATATTCTGAGTATCCATAACTGCAATAAAATGAAAATCCAGGAAATAAACCTTACCTGACAACGCCGTAGTCGCATCCCACAGCAATTAAATTAACATTCCTGCCCGGATCCAAACTACTAATACATACAGAGGCCATAATGTCATCCGGTGACGTGGGATGCACCGTGCCAATCACGAATCCATTTACAGTAGCTACGTGAATTTGATTCTGTTGACATGAGAGGCATACAATGTCTCCCGTGAGTCGAGAAGAATGCACCCAATCGATTGGAACGTCTTTCCCGAATTCGATTGTGTTTTGAAATGTAGTCCTGGAAAACAGAGTAATAAAAGCCATTAAGTTAATAATAAGTGGGAAATGTTATATTTTATTCCTTCTGGTTCTATATATCGGCAAAATAGATTATAGCACCCCACACACAAAAGTTTCAATATGACAGCGTTACACAAGAGTTCAAGTTACCAAAAGAAAGTAGTGGGAAAGTTTGGCAGACAAATTATTAACAAAACTTTGCCAACTAAAACGCTGCACTTTCATTGATTGCCTTCAAGATTTTACGTTACCTATTCATATCCCAAACAATGACATAGTTTTCTCCTGAGCAAGATATGGCTGAAGAAAAATTGGTATTTAGATCAATCTGAATCACAGGGTTGTAGTGTCCAATAAGTTCTGTAGAATGTGTCACTTTGGTCAATTTTTTATCCATTTGAAGCACCATAATTCGACCTGATTGATGTCCTACCCACAGGGAATTTTCTGTTGTCGAGCATGTGGTAATCTGAAAAACAAAATGTGCCCGTAATTAGAAGTTGTACAGATTCAGTCACAACTTTTGTAATACTTTCAGTCGGTACATGGTGTGTGTCAAGTGTGTCATTTATGGAGTGTGGCTCTGATTGTAAAACTTTGGGGTCTCATAAGCATAATTGCAGTTTGTAACTAGTATTGTATTCGATATGAAACACGAAAACAGAAAAGAATTCCAGGAAGATTGATTTATTACCTCGTCTCCAATGCATAAATATATAATTCCTGATTTGACTCGAATGCCGCTAGCATCCCAGGTGCCAACAACAGTTTCCGCCATAATCACTGTATTTTTAGGCCAAAATACAATTTTGGAAGGAGTTTCGATCAAAGAAATATCTTTTTGGTATTCTCTAGTATTTATCATTTCCACAGATTTGCAAGCAGGAGAGCCCAGGAATCTGCCCCACTTCAGTCCCCATACGGTGTCTAAAACCTCCTATTAAGTATACCAAAAAAAGTCCAATTTTATTCACATATCTATGAATGAATATGATATATCTAAATATCTATAGTAAAGCAATTATTCACCATATCACAATTCTCTGAAAATTTGCAAAAAGAGCGCGGGTGAGGACTGTTAAATAGCTTTTTAGGGGTTTGTCCATAAGTTGAGACCATAGCTTTCCTGGCTCGCTCTAATAGCTCATCTCCAGCTCCATTAACATCAAAACCTTCGTATGTCTATTGAGAAAAACGTTCAATTAACAAAAAAATTCAAAACAAACCCAAAATTTTTTGAAAAGACGCTTACAGATGGATGGAAAACATTCATAGCTTTCACAGCTTCCTTTCCAATTTGCTTAAAACCAAAAATTAAATCGATCCATTCGCACAAAAACTTGCGAACATGGTTGCTTTCCAATGCCTACAGTCAAAAACATAATTTTTTAATCATGCAGGTATGTTTTTTGAGGAATACAATAAAAATCAATCAATTTATTGACAGTACCTGTCTTTGAATCAAAATGAATAGTCGAGCATTCTCCTTGGACCATGGCGGTAATACCACGTCATCCACTCTTTGTCCATTTTGTCTAACGCCCAAGTCTAAGTGATGAAGATTCTGAAGAAATTCTGGCAAGTAGTAGAATTCTGGGATCGCTTCTTTGAAATCTGTATTGGAATCTCTACTAGCTAGTCGCCATGTTGTATCCACACTGTGAAAGCTCCTATCAGGAATGTCGAAACTGCCATCTACAGGGATGGTTTACAATTTCATATAAAATTTCAGTCAATACTGCTTAAATAATTGATTGATGATAGATTTTACCTTGATATTTCAAGAAATGCTCAGTGTATGGCTGCAGCCGAATCAGATAATGAAGAACTATCCCAGAGTTAGAATAATGGGAACCATAATGAAATGGAGTGGAGTCACATTCTCGTCTTAAATACTGAAAAAGCAAATACAACGACAAAATGAGTGGTGAACTAACTTTTAAAACATTATAACCTTTCATGATAATTAAGTTACATTATAAGTAGACGCAAAATGCGCTTCTTTTGAGGGATCTTGTATAGCCATTGGTTTCCTGAGCTCCCTAAAACTCTGCGCAGCAAAGAGGTCTAAGGTTGGACAATCATATTTTGCCAAAACAAACGGGAACACGGGATATTGCATGAGATCACAATATGTTCGTCCAGCACTCGTATTCAGGTACATTAGATAGTCAAAATTTGATAGCTTCCCTTTCAGCCATTGAGAGGTAACGGAAGATAATGGGGATTGAAGCATGGAGCTTTTGCTATTAGCATTGTAGGATAAATTAGAGATTTCAGTACACAACAAAATAGTAGCTAGCTCATCCCTTTCTTTGACAGACTTGAAAGCAAAAAAGAAACTACGGCCTGTTTCGAAAAGCTCGATTGCCCTGTCTTGAAGTACATATCGACGTTTCAAGTGACACACTATGGAAGAAAATGGAGCCACTACATGTTCATCTCTGAATATTGAATGTTCTGGAATAAAATAGAGGTGGTCACTGCTGAGTACAAGTTCTCCAGGTATTTCTTCTCCTGGTATGATTTGCAGACAAGATGTCAAATATTGGATAGGGGAAGTTATGGAAGGTAACCCGAATAACGTGGGCGCTCCTTCTTTTGCTACATCGGTTGGTTTCAGCAGATACTCCAAAGGATATAACTTGTCGGAATCTAAAAACGCATAGGAAACAATGTGAATTTTCACACAAATGCCAACACAGCCTAATCTAAACACAAAATATTAACACGGAAATGTTACCTGCTCTTCTATAACTCTCATGTATAAAACGGTTCGGAAATTTTAAATGCTGATGACGCAATTTTATTCTGATTCGTCCTGGTCCTTCACTTTGGTCCAGCTCCCAATTCCTTTCAAATAATACAAACAATTTTCATTCACAAGACACAAAAATTGTACAACAGCCCCAAGCTAACTACCCTGAATTTCTAAACTCACTTGGGATACAATTCTTTGAAATGCCACGGTGCCTTAGGATGACTTAAGCGCTGCATCAGACTCCACATTTCGTCCCTAGCCCTGATCTCTTCATCCCGCCAACTCATCTCTTTCGCAATAGTAATCTCCTGATGCGTTCTAAAAGTGGTCACAGTGTCCACAATATCCGTTGCTAAGTCCAGCACTTCATCAAACACGAAATCGTAGTAAGCACTGGAAGAATTATTGTTTCTGGATTTACTACTGCCCCTATTCTGTAGCATGAAACTAAAGTCAGTCCCGCAGGCCTTTTTATTCACCCCTTCCCTCATTTTCTCCACAGTGACTAAACATCGTCTCAACTCTTGGTAGGAAACCCCACTATTTGGAGCACAACGGAGCACAGTTTTAAACTGTCTAAAATCGGGGGAGAAGACTGAGAAATTATTTGTAGGAGATAAAATCCCCGTGTCGACTAAAAGCTCTTCAAATTTGGCACGCACTAATTGATCCGACATTTGGTGCAGGGAACTTGTACTAGTGCTAGCAACAGTCCCTGCTACTTCATTATTTGTATTCTTTGCAAGATTGTTTTGCTGTTGAACCAAAATGTTGCAATCCTGGATCATAAGGCTTTGGAAAGAAACCGGCCTAAGGCCCCTACTGCTTATTGAGGCCAAAGGATCATCAATAAGGTTTCTTGTAATTTGTGTTAGTGACGGATTCGCATTCACACATGAAGCCTCGATGAAAAAGATTCGAATAAATGCCGTGAAGCATCGTTCGATTTGTTCGTCCGTTTTCAAAACTTTGGGGAGCCATGTATTCAAATGGGGACAGGGGATCATAGTACGTAGACACCATTGTTTGCAGTCATTGTCTCCACCTTTGTTGGGTGTGAAAAGTCGGCACAAAAATACGCCGAGGAGATATGTGCACCGTTTTTTATTTTTTCGTACGAATGCGCGCCACAACTCGGATTCATCCTGCTCTTCTATTTCCATGATGTGTTGAGTGAACAAGATTAGAAGCCATTTGTCAAACTGGGGCCCAAGTCGAGCGATTGATGAGCGTTCCAAAAGCCATAGCAAACGAGAGCATCCTTGACTTTGGGATAGAGTGTTTGTTTTTTCTTGGCGCAAGTAAGATATGGACTCATGGAATAGTTTCCCAGTAAATGAGGAGCCTTGGGGAGCAGTGTCCAGTGCGGGACATAGACTGTTGCGCCATAACTCGTCCACGGGACTAGTCACGCAATGCTGGATGACCATTGATAATAGTTTGGCAAGTGGACGGGGTACAGTGGACAGTTTTTTGTAAGTGTTGAAGACGGCTGGGAAAAAGCCAACGGCTGTTAGGTTGGACACTACGGCTGCTTTGTCGGAATGCACCCATTCAATGATTAAGTTGACCATGGGACTAGATCGTAATAGAGAGACCATCAAGGGATATGAAGTCGGTCCAAAGCCATTGCAAATACTGGCTACTACATTGGCTACTTCTTCACAATCTTGGATATATAGACTAGTTAGAAAAAATCCCTTCCTATGGTAAAATTCGGTTAACTGGGGGTTCTTGATACGGGACAAATAGGCAGATAATAGTTTCAAAGCAAGATTTTTTATTTCACTGCTTGGATGTGCACAATACGCGACGAATAAATGGGGAGTGAGAACTTTGCCGAGTACAGAATTGAATGCCGTGTCCGACAGAACCCCTACAGCATCAGTCACAATGCTCAGGCAGGTTTGAGTTAACGAATTCATCATGGTGGCATGAAAGCAATCCAGTTGTTGGTTTTCAAACGTCTCTTTGGAATAAAGTTTTTTATTATTTAGAACAGTTCGCCCCAAAATCTCAGGAATATCTTCATTCGCTTTTTCCATTCTACTAGGAAAAGAAGCATTGTCCCGATCTTCAGCATTATTAAGCGCATCAGAAGAATTATGACATCCTTCTTCGGTCTTCGTATTTTTAGAGACTTCCGGATCCTCAGCAATTTCTACACCCCTGGCTACCTCGCTCACTTGCACTTGTTGAACGACGTATCGCTTTTTGGATCCGGGAAACACAAAATAAGCATCTGACCTATGGGGTAATGGAGGAATATCCTTCGGTAACAAAGGATACAATCCAAACTTTACAATTGTGAGAACAACTGAAGGATCAGGCGGTGCAATCATCTCATCAAACAACTCCTTAATTAGCGCTCCAATTTTCCTGGCATCATCAAATCCCAGGACATCCCCCAAGTTGTTGAAACCAGTTAGCAATGATTGCTCGGTCACAATCGTCGTACAGATGGAAAGTAATGTTTGGTCAAATTTATTGGCTTTGAAAAGGCTTAAATTGGCCTCACGATTAGCATTTTCTTCGACAATCAGGTCAAGGAGGATTGTCAGCAGACATTCGAACAGAGAACGGCGTCCAGTTGGCGCTTCCGCATCTGTACAGCGCATTCGAAGCAATTTATTCCAGATTGTGAGAAGACACGTGTGTAGGAGGTTGTAGTCTACCAATTTTCGACCACTTGGTGTTAACGAGTAGTTAATTAAAATGAGGAAAGTTTTAAAACCCAGGCAGCTGGCTTCTTTGGTAAGAATGAATCGGAGCAGATGGTAATGCTGCTGGGCTGGAGGATCTGTAGCCTTCCTATGGCTTTTTAGTTGACGTAACACCAGGGCTAATCCTTTTGATTGGATTTCATCTTCAAAGCAGATCTCTACTACCTGGAATAACATTTTAATCCAATAGATCAGTTTAATTCTGCGTATTGATTGACCTCACATGCGGCGCATAATGCTGCTGACTCACTCTGGCATACAGGAAAAGCAGTGCATTGAATCCACCCAATTGATGAATTGCCCATTGGAAATCGTTTCGATTTTGCGCTTCTAGCAATCCCTCCAATAGCTTATCCTGTGTGATTAGTTAGTTAATTAGTTACAAAAGACAATAATTATTGTCAGATCCTCAGATCTGCATTATTGTTACTATTTATAGATGCTTGAACTTACCAGGATTTTGGGATTCAGCTCTTTCTCAGAAAATTTAAAGCAGTCGAAAATGGCTTGCAATTCTGTAACCGATATATTTTTTTCGGGAGAAATTGCTTCCAATGCCTCGTCGATTTTCGTTGTAATGTCTTCGTCATCTTGTTCCCCATTGGTTATTTTCTCATTCTCCATTTCAGTTGGTTCAAGTTTGGTTTTGACTTTGTGTTTTTGGGCCACTGATTGTATCTTTACAGGCCCTGGATCTGTCATCATATCTTCGTCATCATTGTCCAAATTAAAATCTTCTTCAGCCGTAGAATAAGTAGAAGTGGAAGATGAGACTGAAACGTTATGTCCATTTTCGTCCATTACCTATTGCATTAAATGTTTAGCCGTGCAATTTAAATTGAACGTAAATGCGAGCCATTTCGGTCAAGTTATCCGGATATTGATTGTACACAATAACTTACTTGGTCCATTAATGTTGTTCTAGCTGGCGCCCCTGATAAGACAGTAATTTGATCACACGCTGATTTTTTATCACCGGTATTTTTCATTTGTTTATGGTAAACAAACCAAATGTGTGTATGCACTTCAGTGATAACTAACTATTTGTCTGGAAAAATGAGTGATTGGAAGAAGGACATAATTTATTAAGTGGACCAATTGATATCCAGATGTGTGTGATGATGAATGATCACATATGAAAACTGAAGCTTTTTAGTTCGTTGTGAGATGAGATTCCATTTGTTTATTCGTACTATATAGTAAAGTGCAGCACACATCCTATTGTGATAATGATATAAAAGTACTATGTAGTTGTGTGGGTTTATTATACACACACATGTGGTAGGATTTGTATGTTGCGTAGTTACGTTCAATGCGTGCATTAGAACATGAGGCCAGGTAAATGATGAAGGTCTTTTAATGATTATAGAAAGGCATTATATGTTTTCTAACTAACCAAGTTCCTAACATAATACACATTTGGCTTACGACAAAGTTTGTGTGAATTCAAAGGGCATTATTTCAAATTGATGCGGTGTATTTTTTTCCTCCTGTACTGACCAAATAGTATTTTTTGCTCACATATCCACATGCTATGCATAGCAAACAAGAAAGGTGTAAATAGTTAGTGGCATTTGTAGGAATTCAAATATCGTTAAAACCTGTATGCTTGTATGTAGGAAATGATTCATGTTGAGTGGTCAGGTCGTGGCGTGTACATGTGAGGGAAAAAAAAGTGTAACATGAACGGATAGATCTTACCTTGGAATGCCATTTGGTTTTCTTAATTTCTATCGCTTTAAATCCAATAGATTGTACAATTTGAATTAAAGTTGTACATAATTCGCATAGTAGTAATATTTTAGAATGTTTCATATTGAACGTGTTTCTTATTATTCTTGCATAATTTGTTACTGGTTTTTGTCACATTCTGTAAAAAAATAGTCTAGCCAGTACTAACCAAGTTAAGAATGTTTATGAGTCAACTATTGTGGGTTCAATTGGCTGCTAATTGCATTGGGCTGATTTAAATTCATAAAAGGGACAATTTGATAGCAGCTTTATATAATGGCTGGCTAGCCTCTGCCTGAATATTAATTAATTCCTGTAGTTTTTACTCTTTTTTTGTGCCGCATATATAAGGCTTTATTTGTATGTTCATTGCAAGAGTCACTATAACATACTACAAGCATTGCATAAGATGATAAGTTCAGAAATTAGATACTTATCACATTATATGTGGTCTCCCCACTGTTTTAAGCCACTAGTTCATGAATACAATCATTTTTTACGCATATTTTACACCCACAATAAATATACCATTTTCAGAACCGGACCAAATGGCTTTTTGGCTTAAATTTAGTTCCCAGAAGAAAATAATATTGATCAAATAGTTCAGTTGAACTCATATTTATGATTCATTCAGCCAGAGTTCATTCTACGAAACTTGTATGCACTCATAAGGTTTATAGTATCTGCTAAACCGTTGGTAATCCAAATCACAACCGTCTAATTACATGCTACATTCTATTAACATGCTTTGTCTGGCACACAACAGCATCATGGAATATACCATAAGAACATTTAAAGTTTATAAAGTTAAAGGTGCCCTCGTGCTCATTACATCGTATGCAATGCAGTCAATGCCATTTTAGTTGTTCAATTGAAAGGTCGTTTGCCCAGCGAATTTCACCGCGGTTCAAATGAATGATCTCAAAATCCTTACTTTTGTGAGAATAACTGTGCATCTTATGGACACATACTGTTTATTTTTTGTCATCAACATGGCTCCAATGAAAAGTACATACTTACAATTTGTGTACAGAAACTTGTTAATTGACTAACTAATAATATAATCAGCCATGAACCCTGTGTTTGGCTCGTCTTCTCAACTCCAAGTCACAAATTTGTTGAAAAAATCCATCATTAGGATAAATCTCCCGTTTTGATCTGCAATAAAATTAGTGTGTTTTCAGAACCATTTAATTTCTGTGTAAACCATAGATGTATAATTATTATCCATACCTGACTAAAGCGACAGCGTCCAGTAGACTCATATCTTTTTTCAACATCAGGTAAGCAATAACGAGTGTGGCCGATCTACTAATTCCTTCACCACAATGGACAAATACTTTCCCTAGAATTGAAAACAACGTGCATGAGAATAAAATCACGGATACTTTTATTTTTAAAAGTTTCAAAAAACCTCGACAAGCCAAAGCCTCTTCTATGAACTGTGCCGTGTCTTCAAAATGCCTCCACAGAGGACACCATTTGTCATCCACAGCTTGAATCCCTTTGTACACAATATTGGAAGTGTGCGAGTAATAAGAGGCATTTGTAAGTACACAAGTTCCGCACAGTTTTTTTTGCTGACAGAAACAACATGGAGAGGCTGCATTTACTACGTGTGTCACTCCTTCATCCTTCAGTAATCGGACGCTTAAAGCTGTAGAACTGAAAATATTTATAAAAATTCTGTTTAAATTCTAAGCCAAGCAAAAAAAATTGCCAAAATATGGCAAAAATCCGGTTTTTTCTGGAAACTTCTGGAGCCAGAGCATATTACCATTTACTATACATGAAAATAATTATTGTTTTTCTGAAATTTTCTCACCCGTCTCCAATAATGATGCCAGGATAAACTTCATCATACGGATGTTTTGGAATGCACCATTCTTTACGGCAGAGAGCTTTTAATTCCTTTACTGTAGGTATATTTCCAGAATCAGACCATGTAGAGGAACCCATTTAAAAAAAATCTCTTGTACAGCAGAGTGTAGTTTTAAATTGTAACTCCAATAATCCAAACACTGTCACTTGAAAAAACAAACCGGACTCACTCACTCACTCAGTAGGGCAATGATGCTAACTCGAGATTAGCCTTGGGAAAAGTGAATGCAAGGCTTTGAAAAACACATGTTCCGAGAAATCACTTGTATTTAAAACGCTGTGTGAATGGAAAATGAGCCAAGTGTGATGCAACGAGAATATGTCTATTGAGCAAAGCTCGCTATAAATAGATGAGGATATAAGGTGAAGGAGTTTTTCCTTTATTTGCAAAATTGGGATCCCCAAATCTGCAATAGTGATAGTTAGTTAGTAACGAAATTTTTATGCGATTGAGAGCTAATTAAAAGTGAGTGAGTTTTCTTTGGAGTTTTAGATTTGTTTTCGAATAGTTTCTAGTTTTGAGCACAAAAGGCAGTGATTGGTATTAATTGCAACGGGAATTAAGCAAGACCTTTAAGGAGACCGGTAGCTAAACAAACGAAATACGTCTACGTCACTATGTCATGTTTTTGTGCTTGCGTATAGAGATGAATGAAAAAGCCAAGGAATGTGAGCACTTTTTTCATTAATCACGTTTTAATGAGATAGCTGTTTGGATGGTTTTCATTTTCTGCACTATTGATTTACGTTGATAATATTTAAGTAAAAATACATACCATTACCATGCTTAAACTAAATGTCAGTTGAGAATTTAGGTTCATGAAAATATGAGTCGATAGGATTATGATTTTTTGTCATTTGACTGTAGACTAGTGTAGACGATAGTTTTAATTAAATTACATTACTGGGATTCATCCTTTTCGATAATAATG
>Ga0210040_10007507_pt1 | contig 13175 bp, 12 predicted proteins | sample CryGeyCG12114_NA_FD_185462 | JGI IMG/M metagenome (GOLD analysis project Ga0210040, IMG submission 185462) | Groundwater microbial communities from aquifer - Crystal Geyser CG19_WC_8/21/14_NA (SPAdes) (version 2) | ecosystem: Environmental > Aquatic > Deep subsurface > Groundwater | place: USA... | reverse complement strand
CTGGCCTGCTGTTTGCCGCTCTCCATCAGACCCGAAGCGCGCTGCGACACATCAGATGCTACTTCTTTGCCTTTCTCGGATGCCTGCTCTGCGAGCTCGACGCCCTTCGAGTACGCTCCATTAGCTTGCTCTTTGCCTTGTTCATAGAGATCCTTCGCGCCATCTGATGCTCGCTTGGCCAGTTCTTCCGGGCTCGGATACTTCTGCATCGCCTGCAACACGGTGTAGTACAGACTGATGATCATGGTGTGAATGCGGTCCTTCATCAACATGGTAATGCCATGCGAGAAGAAGCCTTTGATGACCTCAGCCCCTAGGCCCTGATATAGACCACCGAGACCCTCAGTTTCGGCGATGCGGACGATGGTGCTGAAGACAGTCCGTTGTCTCGCTTGTGCTGCTCTGGATGCTGGCTTCTCTGTCTCTGACGTTTCGCCGGAAGTCGACGTAGGCTTCTGAGAAGACACCTGGGCTCTTGTCTTGGCTAATGAGAACGGGTATGTGACGGTTGATGCCATCGCCTTGCTGATGGCGGCCAGGAGGAAAGTGAGGCGCGCGCCAGGGTCGTCGCGCTTCGTCCTCGGTACAAGTAGGCGTAGTAGTATCTTGTGCAGCAACATCGTGACTGATGGATTCAGTGTCAAGACCAGACTAGCTGAATAGCCTGACCAGAAGCCCTGCAAGCCCTTCTCGCGCAGGATCTCGCGTGCAATATCCATAACACTAGACGTTGCCGGTATAGCAGTCGGCGAGTCCTCCTTCAGCATGGCCGCTGTTTGCTTCCTGGTGACAATCTGCTGGAGCGGTGTCGTCCAGAACTTGGAGAAGGCGCCTGCTACGACGCCAACGCCAATTTCCTCCAGTGCTGGTAGGCTTTTCCCGCTACCTCTCGCAGTCAACCTTCGCTGGCGGACATACGAGTATGCAAGGAAGAACAGAAAGCTGTCTGCCACGCTCTTGACGACCTCTGGGGCTACGCCACTGTAGAACGCTTGTAGTCCTCCCTCGCGCTCGTATATCGTCTCGATCGCATCGATGATGCCGGTGTAATGGGCGTGTTTGCCATCGCGTCTTAGTTGTCTCTGCGCTTGCAGGCGTGTGATGACGAGATCGAGCGGGTATGTAATGAGCTTCGAAATGGCAGTCCCAGCTGCGCCCGAGGTAGCATGGCCGAGTGCCGGCAGCGCAGGTCCGACTGCACTGTGATGCGTGTCGTGCGAGATATGGTACAAAGTGAAGGCATCCTACACAAGTCAGTATTGCTATGCCGAGGTCCGCGATTGGTGCTTACGAGCTGCGAGTTGTAGGTGTAGCTCGCCTTGTCTGAGTTGCTTTGCGCCATTACGACAGATCAAAAGTATGTTTGATGATCTTCACTGGGGTATCACGACAAGATATAGATGTAGTGAAAACGCGGGGAAAGCTGTCATGGTGCAGGCGCATGCGGAGAGCTGTCGGTTCCGCTTTGTGCTACGCGGAGATGCGCCCGTGATGAAGACGTCATCTTGCTGGCTGACAACCGAGACTTTCGCCTGTGAAAAACAACCCTCACCACAACACCTCACGCGACGCATCCGCGTCTCCTTTTAGATGTCCATTAGCGTGTATCGACTCAGTACAGTCTTGCAGATGTTTCCAGGCCTCTCAAATGAGCTCGCATAGTCAAAACATGTCGAGGTCGAAGGACCACACAAAGCGCGGGCATGAAACATGATTTGTGGCTTACCATATGAACCCGTTCTGGCCAGGACGATGGGCGCCAGGACGCAGAACACGGAGCACTCAAAGCAACTGCGGGAACTCTCACGAGTCATGATCACAGTTGAAAGTATCCTCCAAAATCAATGCAGGCAGCGATTGAGATTATACGGTACGGACTCAGTCGAGGAAGAAGTTGCTTCTCTCATCGCCGCCTTCATACCATCGACATACACTGGAAATCATGGCGGAAGAGCCATTCGAAAGTTTTGCAAACGTAGTCGATATTTTCGTACTGTACTGCCCGTGTAGAGAGCATGTCCTGTTTTTGCGCCTCGAATTGCGAGAATGGCCTGCGAGTCACTTCATCCGTCTCAGGACCAGGAAGACTAAAGGGTTCCATGCATGAGTGCGCCAACAGCAAACACTGCATGGTTCTATGGCTCGATGAATACCCGACTCTCTTCAAGCACGCAATCGACCAAAGCAAGGCTCATACTCTCTCGTTAGCTGCTCAGGCCATCTTCATCATCAGAATAATACCAGACTCCCGCCTCTTCGGCGCGCATAAGGTACGAACTCCGCACAGCTTTCCTCTCCCTTTCACGAATTAAATGTTTCATCGTTTCCGAGATGTTGTCAGACTTGAGCTCGCCGTCCAGATCGTCCCCGCCCTCGCTCGTGCACTCATCTTCCGTGGGTTCCCACATGCGGTGTACAAAGAGGTGGTGCGACCAACTGTAGTCAGGCTCTTTGTACCATCGCTTGTGCTCTGCAGCGATGGAGGTGTTGTGCTGTTGGCATGGGGTTTAGTATATCATGGACGTGGAAGTGGCAATGGGGCGGGGAGCTTACACGACAGAGATACTGGTACATATAGCCTGCCCAGTCATCCTGCGACAAGATGTAAAAGTCCGACACGTCCTTAACCAGGGGCTTGGGGTTGTGCCACTCGGGCGTGGGTTCGGTCGGACGAGCGCGATACGTCCATACAACCTCGAGCTTGGCGTTGGCAGCGCTGAAAGCGTTGAAGATGTCCCCGAAGCATTGTAGAGCGTCTGCGAGCACGTCGATCCGGATGTTGCGCTGAACGAATACGACTTTGAGATTGAAGCGCGCCTGTTGGGATGTTAACCAACTGGCCTCCAATATCTCCCACGTATCTTTACCTTATCTTGAATACTCAAAAGGGGACTGAAAGCTTGCCGCAGTTCGTCTTCTCGGATGTACGTTCTCTCGCTTGCTGTATGGTTGCAATGCATCCCCAAAGGGCCGACTACGCACCTGCTGCGCATGGGCAGCGTTCTGTACCGATCAATCTTGCACTCCAGCACCAACGACCTCAGCATCCTCGTCGCATCGTATCCCACGTTGAACGGATCTTTGAACAGGATAGTTTTCAGGTCCTCCGGCTTCCGGATATGGAACCTCGGCACAGCGATTCTGTAGAAGACTTCGACAACTTCCAGCGCGGTAACCTGTCCTACGAATACTGGATTGGTGAAGAAAGGTCCCTTCTTCAACCTCTTTAGATTATTGATAGTGCACTGTCGAAAACCGGTACGGAAGATGTCGAACATGCGGGAGAGTGAACAGTCAGTGATTTCGTACGTCCAGAGGTAAGTGTAGATCATATCGCGTAGCTCGCGTGGCAAGGTGGCCTGGAGCTGCTCTGCGAGCTTCTGGTTCCAGGCTTGTGCATAGGTTGAGGCTAAACCGGTACGTTTAACGTCGATGATCCTAGGATAAGTCAGCAGATGCGTGTTGGCATCTGTCAGAGCTGGTCTTACTCGCGACGCCAGTTTTCGTACTGCAGCTGATTCGACTGTTTGGCTTCTTCTGCTTTTCGCAACTCGGCGCTAAGCCGCTTGATCTCTGCATCGTGTTGTTGGTCCCTTGTACCGAGATGTTAGTACACTGCACTAGGTTTGAGCCTCTGGTGTGGCACGACGTACGTCGCTGCAAATTGGAGCGTCTGGATCGAGCCCTTCGCATGAGTCAGTAAGATCATGCGCAAAAGAGTAGAAAAGAGCTTACTCTCGAAATGCTGCCGTCCCTGACTCCAAGTGTATAGCTTCCATTGCGGGTTGTTTTTCTGCCATCTCAGAGGGAACTTAGAATTCTTTGAGTGTTTTCACGATACCCTTCGCAATTTTATCAGAGTGGTCGGGGTTTGGTGCAGAGTAATGCGGTGGTAGCGAGGACCCTAGCGTGCGAAGATTGGTTGGAGAGCGAGGGTACCGATGTATACATTTCTTAGTTTTAAGCTTCGTCCTGACTATGGAAAGCTCGTGAAACAGCAAGACTGACTACAGGATAGCTCATTATCCTGTCGTGCAGCCCATGCTTGACGATTTGTTCTCGCACCACACCGCCTTTACCCTGCCACTCCATCTCCCAGCCCCCGGCACCCAGTGGTGTCTTTTGCTTGGCTTTCACCTTCTCCAGTTCTTCGAAAGTAAGAGACGCGGATGGCTCTATTGTGGCGTTAACGGCATGCCAGAACAACATATCTGAGTGTATCCAAGGGATGTCGTAGTCGTCTTCCGCGTGTATAAGGGTAATGTCGTACTTCCGTTGCCGACCGTGCACTTTCACGCCATCTAGCTGGCGGATCAAGTCTGCAAGTTTCTCTTTGGAGGGAAATTTGGTGCGGATGAACCGGTTGAGAAGTGCCAAGAGCTTAGGGAAGAAAGCGAGAGGTGATAGGAGAGGAACAGTGCCCGCAACTTTATATGTACGAGTGAGCTGCGCCACATCGGCGAACGGCGCGACAAGTACAGTGCCGGCGAAAAGTACTGGTGGCGATTGTAGGGCATAGTGATGCGTGAGCGCGACGGCAACGGCAGTGCCAATGGACTGCGCAAAAACAACCGTTCTTTCAGGAGGTATGCCAGCTTCCTCCATTGCAAACTTGGCTAGGGTGAGAGCGTCGGTGAGTAGGCCCGCTTCGGAAGGCCAGCCCGTGCTTGTTCCAAAGCCTCGATAGTCGATCACGAGGATGTGAACGTTGGTAGATGTGGCGGATAGAGCCCGATAACTTTGAGGGCGCCATCCTGAGCCAAGAGTACCCGCTGCGCCATGGAAGTAGATTACCAGCTGGGCTGTTGGATCATCTTTCAAGAGTTTGAACGAAAGCCGGTCTTGAATGTTCGCGCACAGGCCTGTAGGTTCCTCGCGAAGTTCTTTTTGGTGCTTTCGATATGTCTCGAGAGGCAAGACATGCCACGCATGCAATTTCTGCTTATCGGGCGTTTCGAGGTAGAAAGCTGAGACCTGGTTTCTCAGAAATCCCCATTGCTCTGGGATATTGACATCTTGAGACCATGTGAGAGTAACCTTGTGTAGAAAAATGACGTGGTCCTGTAGCGTGGGGATGGTGAGGAGACAAATAAAAGCAGCGTAGAGCCCCAAGGCGCCAGCGATTGTGCCGAGAAGAGGCTTCAGCACAGCAGAAGCTGAAGGCATTGGAGTAAGTCGAGTACGGCAACGAGGGTTGAAGATGGTACGAGATAACGCTGATGCGCACGGGCAGGTCGAGGGCGGCATATGCTGTGTTTCATTCGGAAAGGACAAGCGCTTAGCGGACCTATCAGATGCAAGCCGCACATTCACGCTCGGTCCGTGCCGTTGTGCTCCACTCTTCGCTCAAGCCACAACGAACTCTGAATGCAACACGAATTTACAGACCAGACGTCTAGAACGGCTAACAATTGCGAACTTCTTTGCGGCACTCGCAGAGAGTGCGCTGCACAATGAACGACAGTCGTTCGGTCGTAATGCCCTCACTTTGCTGTGCCGCAATAAGGTAGGCTTCGAGATAACGATCATGCCCACATGCAACCATGAAACTGTGTGGCTGTCTAATTTGCACGCGCTGTGGTTTTGCCGCTGTGTGTCGTGCCATTGACCTATCACGCTGTACTTACTTCATCGCAGGTTCTTGCCGTTTTGACGCGACTCCTTACCCATATAGCACCGGCTATCAGCATTACTCTAGACTCGTTCCAAGCGTCGACATCCTCTCTTGTCTTTCTGCCTGCGCTGGTTCGCAAGATGGCTTCATATTTCGCCTATACCGCCCTTCTTCAGTTGTCTTTCCTCGCTGGCGATGCATTTGCATCGAATGCCGGTGCCATTCTCGAAAGTCCTGTTAACGCTTGTGTTTTGAAATCTCAAAGTTCTGCACACAATATCTCAGAACTTCGGGTGAAGAGTTGGGTGGAGCAACCCAACTTTCGGGGGACATTCGACATTCTTTGGCTTGCTCTTGCTACCATCGGCATTAGCACGTATACGATGTTGTCCTTGAACTTGCCGGCACCGAAAGATACATATCTGAGACTTACCGGCCGCCGTATACTCTGGATGCTTCTCGGTATCATTGGACCCGAGTTTGTTCTGACCTACGCAGCGGGACAGTGGAGTAGAGCGAAGTGGTCTGTCCATGCATTTCGAGACGAGCATCCGGAGTGGCACATGCGACACGCGTTCTTCGCAGACATGGGAGGATTCGTTCTCCACACGGAGGATGGAGTGACCTTCCCTCTGAACGCCATCCAGCTTCATTGGCTGGTCCAGCACAAATACATCGACTTCCCAAACATAACAAAACGCGAGATTTGGGACAAGTCGAAACAAGACACCTTCACCAAGGTGATCACAGCATTTCAAGTCGGTTACCTGATCATACAGTGCTCCGCCCGCGCTGCTCAGAAGTTGACGATCACGACACTGGAGCTGAATGCCCTAGCCATTGTCGTTTGCTCTTTAATGACCTCCTTCGCATGGCTACACAAGCCTACCGATGTCAGCACACCGGTACACATATACACAAGCAAGACAGTGGCCGACATGATAGGAAACCTCGAATGGGACCTAACTCCGCTCGACCACGTCGACATGAATGGGCCTGGGTACTCGGTGAACGTGCAACCTTTCATGGGCTTGCCGGTGATACCGAAGGAGCGACCGATACAACGAATTCCAAATGATAGGTTCCCAACGAACCCATATGGTGTACAAGAATACCTCTTATGCTTCGCCACTCTGCTCTTCACGGCAATACACATCGCCGGCTGGAACTTCGACTTTCCCTCAGCCATTGAAAGAATGCTCTGGCGGATCTCGTCCCTCCTTCTTTTCGGTATTACCGTCGCATTTTGGTTCTTTGAAACGATAGCTTCGTGGACTCGCCTTGGGCGCTGGAAGGCGATATATCTTTATCTCACCAATCGGAAAGGCTTGGAAAGGCATCGAAGAGATGTGATGCGGAAACAAACCCTGCAGCCAGTGCGAAAGATGGCCGAGTTGCCGGTCCTTTGGGAATTCTTGACGATTACACCGATGGCGGTGGTCTACGGTGTCGCTCGGGTCTTTCTGATCGTCGAAGCTTTTGCAGAGCTGCGCAACGTCAATGCCAGCGCGTATGTGAACGTAGAGTGGACTGATTTCATTCCTCACGTGTAGCACCGGAAACCGCCCTGTCTGTTAGTCGCACTTCTTTCGATTCCTTCCTCGAATCATCTACTTTCTCGAGTCCGCTACAACTTTGGTTTCACCTAGCAAGTGACAAGGGTGCCTAGGCGGGTTTCCACTTCACGTGAATCCCAGCATTGCTTCGCTGTTCACTTCCTACTATCACCCCTCGGTATTTCAAGCCCCTTGTCTCATGGTTGAACTCGTTCCGTCGCTCTCCGCTCTTTGTTCTTACTCACAACCACAACTAGAGAAACCAAATATCCGAGAAAATCCTTGACATCAGCCAACATGAATCCAACACTTGTTGTCCAGCAGGATTCTCTTCTCTTAGCTTTGCCGCCCGAGCTGAGAAACATGATATACAGCTTCGCGCTCACCACGGATGAGCCCGTGATTTGCGTGCCTTACCAGAAAGACGGACAGCTAAAGCAGCGCTTGCAAATCCGTCAGGACAACAACAAGCCCACAAAGGACTTGAATCAGATGAAGTTCGTATGCCACCAGCTATACGAAGAAACCAGCACCTTAGGTCCAGGACGCAGTGGCGAACTCATCTTCCCACTACGCAAAGACACCAAGGAAGCTGCATCAGTCACCTGCGCACAGTTTCTCGATGAGGCTTCACCAGCCTTCAAAAGCAGTCTCCGGGAGATCACGATTCATGAACGCATACCCTACCGAGCCCGTCGCTTCTGGACAATGGTTTTCGACCTCGGCGGCGTTGCTAGACTTCTCGCATTCTGCCGCGCGCACCCGAACGTTACTATTCGTGTACACCCCAATTGCTTCAATCTACCAGATCGTGGTTACGGGCATTGGCTCCTTTCTGATCTTGTCGAGTTTGCTGTGCGTAAACAGGTGGATATAACATCCAGTGACTTGCGCTACCTCAAAGTAGCAATAGATCGAATGGCGAGGGCGGATCCAGCGTTTGGGGAGGATGCACCTGCCTTTCCGGATAACCTGCAGTTCATTTGTGGGATACATTGAGGCAATACCTTCACGACATCCCTTCGCCGCTCATCGCAGTGGAATGCGGTGTATGAATAAGAAACAGGACGCAGAGACGTGGAAGCTTGTGCAAGAGAGTGATTTCAAGCCTGCGTATCCGTGGAAGACGAGTAAGAAGGGGTGTGACGCATCATCCGTTGTATTGAGAGCCGTATTGTAGTGGTTTTGAGACATCTGCAGGATGTCGTACGCATGTGTTCATGGTCAGGAAGGCGGGACGTGCAGGTGCTGTGCGCGTTGCATACCTCATCCACGAACCACTACGTACCAATCGAATCGAACGTTCCGTTCCATCCTTCTATTTCCCAATGCATAAATTTTCCACCCTCCTTATCGATAGGGGCACACCAACTTTGTGTGGTGCATGAACCGCAATCCCATCTGTAACACACCCGACGTTGACCCGACCAACCACATCCTTGGCTCTCATGTTTCAAGCGGTCAACCCTCACCGAGGCTATGTTCAAGAGACATGGAGATCCTAAAGAGTGTTCCTGGATGATAGTGTATGGAAGACGGTGATGCGGGTGAAGTGCGTGTGCAATGCTGGGTATCGGCTGTTGTGGGAAGGTGTTGACTCGGGTTGGATGGGTATATGAGGGTCGTCGATGCGCAGAGCTTCAATAGAGGCATCGGTCGTCCTTCCTTCGTTATTCATCGACCTCTCGTTTATTCCTTCGCACTTTCAATACACCCCTTTACCAAATGTCATCATTCGCTTTCTGGAAGAATTCGACGCTGGACGAAATGAAAGCGCCTCCTATGAGCGATGATGCAGCTGCACAAGAATGGAATGTAGAAGCAGCGAAGAACCTTAGTCTGGATCCAGGACGCGAGAACTCAAGGCAGCAACCCAAGACGACCGCGCGGAGATTGCATCGTCCAACAGAGCTCAACCTCAGCAGCACCACGTCAGATGACTCGAAGCCGCAGACTGAGCTGGAAAAGCGATTCAATCTCATGCGGAACTCAAAGTCGCAATCGAAGGCTGCACTGCGATCACCAACTGAGCTGCTGAGAGAGCGACTGAACATGTCGCCCAAGAAACTCTCGTCTTCGTCTGCAGGAAATATGCGAGTGTTTGTACCACCCCAGCTATCAAGAGATGGATGCCTGCTACCAAGCCCCGCAGGTCGGGCGAATGGGTTCACAAGCGCATCGGTGCGGGCACGAACTGGAGCTGGAGGAAGACCCGCATGGTGGTGTAAGATTGACAAGCTCGTCGTGTTTGATGGCTTGGAAGTCCAGAATGATGGCCAGACCAGTTTTCACACCCGCACAAGCAAAGGCCTCAGCATCGCTCGACGAAGAGGTGACCTGGAGAGTATCATCATACCAATGGACTGCGCGCATTGTCAGGAAATGCTCAATCGACACGAGTGGAAGTATGACATTAAGGTATGCACGCGGAGTGTGTGTTGGGACTGCAAAGAAAGGTGCAAGTGGGAACAGGAGCAAGAGGAGAATGAATGTGCACTGACCGCTCGCGCCAACACAGAAGGGAACAGAGAAAGAGCAGACAGTGTGTTGCAAGATGGTGAGATACGAGAAGAGAACCTGATGCTGAAGATGGGAATCGAACAGGGAAGACCAAAGAGCCTGATCGAAGCTGTTGGCGGGATCGAAGAACGCCTGAACATCACGGATAGTCGAATTGGGAAAACGATCGGGTGTGTAAGACAATAATCATAAACGCGCCGTCGTAAGTTTCGATATTTTACCTTGAGAAGATGTAGACAAAACTAAATCAGAAGACTCATCGCACTTGCGGCCTTGCGGTACAAAAGAGCTGCAACTTACTTGAAGCAACAAGACGACCAGGATACCTAGTCGAGGTCCATGGCGTCGTCCATGTACTCGAAAGGAGTGTCATCGGAGTGGCTGTTGCCGGGGTTGTAGGCCTGAGGCTCGAAGTCACGGCTCGACAGGCCAGCGCCGTTGACAGGGGCATTGGTATGTTCCTGCACTACGCTGTGCGCATGCTCAGACCCAACTATGAGAGCATGAAGCATTTGTCCCAGTTGCGAATCGGTCAAGGTGATGTTCTTGCGCGAGCGATCATTCTCCTCGTCCCATTTCGATGCAATCATGCGCTCATCGGCGTCTTTCCAGGCGTTCCGAAAGTCCTTCGCTAACCCTAGTTCTACGCGAACGTGTTGTACTCCGAAAGCAGCGTGTAGCGGACACTTCTCGTCGTCTAACGCCTCGAGTAGATTGGCATGGAAGGCGTGAGAAGCCAGCGGCCGCGTTCTATGCAGGTCGGGGTTGGTGATGTACCGAAGCGCGTTTATGTTTGTTTGTGGAGCAGATCCAGACACATTGGTGCCTAGGATAGCGAGACAGGTAGTGATGTAGCGTTCGAGGAGAGTGTAGAACTCGAAGAAGTCGACTTTGAACATGTTTTCTGCTTGTTTCTTGAGAATATTAGCGTCTTTCTGTGCCCGTGACAAGACTCCGTCGCTACTCACGCTTGCTGAATCCAGGCCGGAGTGCCCATTCTGCTGAGCATCGACAGCTCTGACTATTTCCAAAGCTTTGAAGTAGGAAGCCATGAGCAGCTCTGCTTTCCAGCGCAGGCGCCCCAACAGTCGGGTGACCTTCTCCTTCTCCTGCTTGACCTTCTCGTCGCGGGATTGAGCCAGCGTCTCGGCTGGAGTCTTTGGCGCGTACTTTGACGTGTTCATGGTGGTTGTGGTCAGTGTGACGTCAAGGGTCGATAGTTGATGAACAATCAGGGGCAAGGGAGGCTTTCATAGCTAGAAGCCACTGCAACATTGTGCGATCGTGGTTGTGTGAATCGCAAAGTGAAGTGAGAGTTGATAGGTTGGGTTCCCCAACACAACACAACGCGACGCTTGCCGAGGCTTGTTCCCCAAAGTTGCTGAGTCAGCCACCCTCGTTTCCCTCTATAAAACCGGAACACAAGGAATGTCAATTGACAATCCTCTCACAGCGATAGACTAGGCATCTGCTATGATTGAGGTGTAATTGTGGCATCCGGCGCGCGACCCCGTGACAGCGCGTCGTTCTGCCTGTTTGCTAAACCCCACTCGAGCTAGTCCGCTGCTACCTCATCTAGTCCACCGCCACGACCACTGTCAACGCACTTAAACAACGGACTACTGCTCAACCTTCGACCAAATTCAACTTCGGCATTCTACACTCGAGCGTCCTCATGGCGGTCGCTGGCAGGAAACGTCTGCATTCGAATTTGACTGAGCCGGCACCCAAACCTCGAAAACGACAAGCGAAGACGAAATCGCCTCCAAAGATCAAGGACGCAGACATCATGGTCAATACGAGCGGACATGTTGCAGCCATCTTTCGCGCACCAAGGAATCCACACGCTACCTTATCCGGCCTGCCCGCGGAGTTGCGTCTCCAGATCTACTCTCACCTCTGCGACTCGACTATTATTCACGTCCACCATCATAGAGGCCATAACGCTTATACCTCTCGGTTCACTTGGACACCATGTCGCTCTTCAAGCTCAGCATCCCCCCTCTTATGTGCAAATCCAAAGTGGTCCGGCATGTGTGACGAAGACGACCGATGCACGCACAAGATCGACGCACCGCCAGAGCCTGTGGGCTTTTGGGCACTCGCAGCATGCAATAAGTTCATCCGCAATGAGACGCAAGAGTTCTTCCTTGGCAAGACAATCGTGTCTATCCACCCGCATGACCTGCGACCATGGCTTAACCACCTTGCTGTGACAAATGCACGGCGGCTTGACAGTCTACGAAGGGTCACACTGGCTGGTGCATATTCCTACAAGTATTTCGGCAACGCGGAGCTCCAACTCATTCGCGACCTCCTACCAAATCTTGAAGGCTTAGGATTCCAATTTCAGGACTATGTGTGGCGATGGACCAGCACGTATCTTGTTGATGGCGAGTTCGACGTTTATCCTACAGGGTGGAAGAGGTGGCCCTTGGTCGCCTGGCTAAAGGACTTTGACCCCTCTATTACGATTGCTCTTGAAGCAATGGTATGGGTGAAGCCGAACCGATATCATCACGTTCACAATTTTCCGGAACAGCAGGTGACGATCAGTGTTATCCGCAAAGGCAAGATGGCTGAGAATAATTCAAGCCCCGGCTCCGGGTGGACCGATGAGGATGTCGACATCGAGGTTGTCAGACCTGGTAGGCTGGGGTCACCAAAGCGAACTGCGCAGTGGAGGCAGTGGTGGCGTGGAAAGGAGACGAAGGGGTTTACTTGATGATTTGTGCGAGATCTTCTCTACCTGGCGCCTAGCGAGGTACAGTATTCAGAACATCACTGTCTACTACAGAAGAAACCATACACAACAAGCGATAGATCAAAGCAACTATCAATAATGAAACGACGGATCTCTGTGTGCTCATGAGTCATAGAGAACGTATCTTGCACAAGACCTTTGCACCCGGGCAGTTCATCTCGGTAAGTCGAAAATCCTGCAATGTAACGTGAGCGGTCTACAAGGCAATTTGGGAGCCGGCTGTGTATTCGTGTCCAACACAAGAACATATATTACCCTATTACAGGATTAGTTCCCGTCTGATGTGAGACCGTCCCGGCCCTTGGGCTAGCAAGGTGAAGAAAAGGCACATCTCATCTCAGCCCACGCTGGTCACCACTTTCGGTACAGCGTGGGAAATCGGCACGTGGAGCCCTCGCAGTCGTCGAGGTGCATGCAGCTGCAGCGTATCTTTGCACCACACCCTCCCGCAAACTGCATTCTCCAGCCCTATCCAAAGCGGTAATGTTTCGTGATTGTCTTGGGAAGGGTGTCTGTGTTGCCTGAAGATACTGGACGAGCGGGAAGGGTGGTACACGGGAGGTGAAGCACAAAGACATCTCTTGCCGTTCGAGCGCCCGAAGAGTCATCCGCAGCGACCACCGACTCCGTGCCGGCTGACCAGGCGCGGCATTTTCTTATTCGTGGTGTTTTCGATTTGGTGATGCGCTGGCATGTTCCTGCGCTGCCCAGCTTTCCCAAA
>Ga0210040_10007506_pt1 | contig 13176 bp, 12 predicted proteins | sample CryGeyCG12114_NA_FD_185462 | JGI IMG/M metagenome (GOLD analysis project Ga0210040, IMG submission 185462) | Groundwater microbial communities from aquifer - Crystal Geyser CG19_WC_8/21/14_NA (SPAdes) (version 2) | ecosystem: Environmental > Aquatic > Deep subsurface > Groundwater | place: USA... | reverse complement strand
GGCAGATCGACGGTGATCGCGCGGATTCCGGCCGCCTCCAGCGCCTCGACCTGCGCGCGCCACATGGTCGCCGAGGTGCGAATCCCGTGCACGAGAACAACCGCAGCAGACATCGCCTCAAAGACTACGCTGGCACCCGATGCCACTCCTCGGTTCGCAGGTCGCTTCGGTTCCGGTGTCCGGGATCCGCCGGATACATGAGATCGCACTGCAGCTCGACGACGTCATCGCGCTCGCGGTCGGAGAGCCGGATGTCGCTGTCGCAGCGCATGTCCTCGAGGCGGGAAGCGCCGCGTGGCTCGCCGATGACACCGACTACACCGCCAACGGCGGGGTTCCCGAGCTGCGCGCGGCGATCAGGGCGAAGCTTGCGAAGGACAACGCGATCGAGGTGGATACCGAGCAGGTCTGGGTGACCAGTGGTGGCACGCAGGCGCTCAACCTCGCGATGGCATTGACCCTGGCGCCGGGTGACCAGGTGCTGCTGCCCGACCCGGGCTACACGACCTTCACCATGAACGCTCGGATGCTGCATGCCGAGCCGATCCCGTATCCGCTCCGAGCCGACCGTGCGTTCCTTCCTGACCTCGACGAGCTCGAGAACCTCGTGACCGAACGTACGAAGCTCATCGTCGTCAACTCGCCGTCGAACCCTCTTGGAGCAGTTTTTCCCCGTGCCGTGCTCGAGAGGCTGCTCGCGTTCGCCGCCAAGCACGACCTCTGGGTGCTGTCCGATGAGGTCTACGAGGCGTTCACCTACGGCGAGGAGCACGTCAGCATGGCGGCTCTCGACTCCGATGATCGGGTGTTCAGCGTGTTCTCGGTGTCGAAGACCTACGCCCTCACCGGTGCCCGAGTCGGATATCTCGTGACTCCTCCCGGGCTCGCCGACCGGATGCGGACCTATCAAGAGGCCATCATCAGCTGCGTCAACACTCCCGCGCAGCGCGCAGCGGTCGCGGCTATCACAGGAGACCAGGCGTCGGTGGCGGAAGCGGCTGCGCACTATCGGGCCAATCTCGACGCCGCGACCGCTTCGCTCGACGAGATGGGGATCGACTATCTGCCGCCGACAGGGGCGTTCTATCTGTGGATCGACATGTCGCATGTGACCGATGGCGACGTCGCGACCTGGGCTGAGTCGTTCTTGCTGCGCGAGCGCGTCTCCGTCGCGCCGGGGTCGGCGTTCGGCCGGAGCGGTGAGGGATGGATCCGCGTCTGCGTCGCTGCGTCCCGAGCCAGCCTTCTCGAGGGGCTCAGTCGGTTGCCGAGTCCCGACGGCGTCGGTCCCGGTCGAGCGCAAGCCGACCTGTAACACGCGGCTCGAGAGGCTTTCCGTCGGAAAACGCTGCGCGGGTGTCACCGACCCGGCGCGACGGCGCGGGGGTTCGTTCGATTTCCGTGGGAGACTGACTCGTCATGTCTCCCCGTGCCGATCACGCGCTTCAGCCTGCCGCGACCTCGCCTGCAGCGCTTCGCAATTTCTGCATCATCGCGCACATCGACCATGGCAAGTCGACGCTTGCGGACCGCATGCTGCAGATCACAGGTGTCGTCTCCGATCGCGATATGCGCGCTCAGTACCTCGACCGCATGGACATCGAACGCGAGCGCGGCATCACGATCAAGAGCCAGGCAGTACGGATGCCGTGGCAGGTCGGCGCCGACACGTTCGCGCTCAACATGATCGATACGCCGGGCCACGTCGACTTCACATACGAGGTGTCCCGCTCGCTGGCGGCGTGCGAAGGGGCGATCCTGCTGGTCGACGCCGCACAGGGCATCGAGGCGCAGACGCTCGCGAACCTCTACCTGGCGCTCGAGAACGATCTCGAGATCATCCCAGTCCTCAACAAGATCGACCTTCCGGCCGCCGACCCCGACAAGTACGCACGCGAACTCGCGCAGCTCATCGGCGGCGACCCCAACGATGTCCTCCGCGTTTCAGGCAAGACGGGCATGGGTGTCGAAGAGCTGCTCGATCGCGTCGTCGAGCGCATTCCTGCCCCTAAGGGCAATGCCGACGCCGCCGCTCGCGCGATGATCTTCGATTCCGTGTACGACGCCTATCGCGGGGTCGTCACCTACGTGCGCATGATCGACGGCGCTCTCAATCCGCGCGAGCGCATCCAGATGATGTCGACGCGAGCGACCCACGAGATCCTCGAGATCGGCGTCAGCTCTCCCGAGCCCAGCCCCTCGCAGGGGCTCGGCGTCGGCGAGGTCGGCTACCTCATCACCGGTGTGAAGGACGTCCGTCAGTCGAAGGTCGGCGATACCGTCACCACGGCCGCCAAACCGGCGACCGAAGCGCTCTCGGGCTACACCGATCCGCTGCCCATGGTGTTCTCCGGCGTCTACCCGATCGATGCGAGCGACTACACCGATCTTCGCGAGGCGCTCGACAAGCTCAAGCTTTCGGACGCCGCATTGCAGTACGAGCCCGAAACCTCGGTCGCGCTCGGGTTCGGCTTCCGCTGCGGATTCCTCGGACTGCTGCACCTCGAGATCGTGACCGAGCGATTGAGTCGCGAGTTCGATCTCGACCTCATCACCACCGCACCGAGCGTCCCGTACGACGTCACGACCGAAGACCGCAAGACCATCACGGTCACGAATCCGAGCGAGTATCCGACAGGGAAGATCGACAGGGTCGTCGAGCCCATCGTCAACGCGTCGATCCTCGCACCGAAGGATTACGTCGGCGCCATCATGGATCTCTGCCAGACCCGCCGCGGCACCATGCAGAGCATGGACTACCTCGGCGAAGACCGGGTCGAGCTGAAGTACACGCTGCCGCTCGGTGAAATCGTCTTCGACTTCTTCGACCAGCTGAAGAGCCGGACGCAGGGCTATGCGAGCCTCGACTACGAGCCAGCGGGTCAGCAGGAGTCCGACCTGGTCAAAGTGGACATCCTGCTGCAGGGCGAGACGGTCGACGCGTTCAGCGCCATCGTGCATCGCGACAAGGCATACGCCTACGGCACATTGATGGCAGGGCGCTTGCGGGAGCTGATTCCGCGTCAGCAGTTCGAGGTTCCCATTCAGGCTGCCATCGGTGCGCGCATCATCGCCCGCGAGAACATCCGGGCGATGCGCAAGGACGTGCTGGCGAAGTGTTACGGCGGTGACATCACCCGAAAGCGGAAGCTGCTCGAGAAGCAGAAAGAGGGCAAGAAGCGCATGAAGATGGTGGGCCGTGTCGAGGTCCCCCAAGAGGCGTTCATCGCCGCCCTCTCCGGAGACACCGAGACCAAGAAGTAGCGCATTCGAGAAGGAGGCCGATCGATGGTGACAGGACCGATCCGCTCGGGCGGGCCAGAGGATTCGTCGCTGAACTACGCGGCGATCGGAGCGACCCAGTCGCGTGAGATCCTCCAATACCCACCGAAGGGCTACCGCGCGGTGGAGTCGAGCAGACGGCTCGGCAGCGGATCGGAACGGTTCGAGTCGGCGGCGCGCGCGCTGATGACCTGGGGCGTTCAGCGAGGTTCCGGTGTCGCGGTCACCGAGGTGCAGGGGGAATCCGACACTGAGGCGTACGCGGGAGTCGACTATGACGAAGAGGGGCGTCCCGTCGGCCGCACGACAGTGGCCGAAGAAGAACTCTTCTCGCCCGACGGCACGCCGTATGTCTCGGCCGGAACGACAGCAGTACTGACCTTCACGGTGGGTCCCGTGAAGGTTCCCGTCCCCGTCAAGGTGGTCTACATCATCGACGAGCCGAACCGTGTCGGCTTCGCCTACGGCAGCCGCAACGGTTCGCCCGCAGAGTTCGAACGGCTCCTGCTCGTCGAGCAGGGCGATGACGGGGGAGTCTGGCTGACCATCCGGGCGCTATCGCGACCGGTTGGAGTGCGCTGGCGGATCGTCTTGACCGTCCTGCGCCTCGGCCAACGCCGCTACACCCACAAATACCTCACTGCATTGCACCCCACGAGGATCGCGGGCAAGTAGGCGCCGCCTCTTCGAGCTGAGAAGACCCCGCCCATTCGGGGCTGACAATAGAAGGATGCCGAGCGCTCTTCCTCTTGCCGACCCGGCGCCTGCGGACGGTCTTCTGCCCGCAACCGTTGCGATCGATGCGACGGATCGTGACTTCGGCGTCTACCTGCACGTTCCGTTCTGCCGCGTGCGCTGCGGATACTGCGACTTCAACACCTACACCGCCGACGAGCTGAGGGGCGTCCGTCGGAGCGACTTCGCCGGGCAAGCCGCCTCCGAACTCGTCATGGCCGCTCAGATACTCGAGAAGTCGGCGCTCCCTGAGCGGCCGGCGGCTACCGTGTTCTTCGGCGGCGGCACTCCGACGTTGCTTCCCGCTGACGATCTGGTGTTCATGCTCGACGCTGTCCGGTCGACCCTCGGCGTCACCGCGGGCGCCGAGATCACGACGGAGGCGAACCCCGATTCGGTTGACGAGGCCTATCTCGAGCGCCTCGCCGCAGCCGGCTTCACGCGGGTCTCCTTCGGGATGCAGTCCGCCGTGCCGCACGTGCTGCGCACCCTCGACCGCACCCACGATCCCGACCGCATCCCGCTCGTCGTCGAGTGGGCGAAAGCGGTGGGCCTCGAAGTGAGCCTCGACCTGATCTACGGCACTCCCGGCGAGAGCCTCGACGACTGGCGTGCCTCTCTCGACCAGGCGATCGCTCAGAGACCTGGCCATGTCTCGGCGTACGCGCTCATCGTCGAGGACGGCACACGACTCGCCCGTCAGATCCGGTCGGGACACTATCCGACGCCCGACGATGACCTCCAGGCCGACATGTACGAGCTCGCCGATGCGTCGCTGGCCGCAGCAGGATACGAGTGGTACGAGGTGAGCAACTGGGCGACGAGCGACTCGCGTGGAGGCCCTGACCGGGCGCATATGTCGAGACACAACCTGAGTTATTGGCGCAGCGCCGACTGGTGGGGCATCGGCCCCGGCGCACACAGTCATGTCGGGGGTGTGCGCTGGTGGAACGCCAAGCATCCGGCCGCGTACGCCGAACGCCTGGCGCGAGGGGAGTCGCCGGCAGTTGGGCGGGAGACGCTCGACGACGAGACGCGCGCGGTCGAGCGAATCCTGCTGCGGGTGCGGATCAGAGAAGGTCTGAGCACAGCCGAGCTCGACGCCGAAGGACGGACCGCCGTCGCCGGACTCATCGCCGACCGCCTCGTCGATCCGGGTGCAGCGCTCCGCGGGCGGCTCGTTCTGACCCTTCGAGGACGGCTGCTCGCGGATGACGTGGTCCGTCGCCTGACCTGACCATGCCTTGTGCCGGCTGGTGACATGGCGAAGGGGCGGCGGAACTCAGTCCGCCGCCCCTTCGGTCAGCTCACTTGATGAACTTGATGGTGAGCGGGTACTCGTACATCTCTCCCTTGTTGGCCCGCACCGCGGCGATGATGCCGAACACGATCACGAGCACGACGACTGCGACGATGACCAGGAAGCCGATCAGGATGGCGGTCAGGAACGCTCCCGCAACCAGGCCGATCAGTGCGGTGATCTGGAAGTTGAGCGCGTTCTTCGTGTGTTCGCGAATGAACCCACCGCGGTCCTTCATCGCGAGGAAGGTGATGAGAGGCATGAGCCACCCGAACCCACCGCCGAAGACGATCACTCCGAGGATCCCACCGATGTGCGTCAGGGTCGCCCAGAGACGCTGATCTTCCGGCGACATCGCGGTCACGGTGGCCGGGGCTCCGGGCGGGGGAGCTGCGGGCGGCGCGGGCGGCGGCGGTGGCATTTCGGACATGCGGACCCTCCTGAGAGTCGTTAGGCGAATGCGGCGAGCACCGCGGATTCGGCACGGACATTACAGCAGTGATGCGCAACTCGCGCACGGTTCGGGCCGCAACACTCGGCCCGGATGGACACTCGCGGTAGTATTGGCACTCTGGATCGTGGAGTGCCAGTGCGGTCGTGACCGATCCGCGGGGAGGACGAATGGCATCGGAACGCAGCCTCGAAGTCCTGCGCGTCATCGTGCAGGACTACGTGTCGTCGCGCGAACCCGTCGGCTCCAAGGCGATCGTCGAGCGGCACGGGTTCGGTGTCTCTGCAGCCACCATCCGCAATGACATGGCGCAGCTCGAAGAAGAAGAGCTGATCGCAGCTCCCCACACGTCGTCGGGCCGTATCCCGACCGACAAGGGTTACCGCGTCTTCGTCGACCAGCTCGCCGATCTGCAGCCGCTCTCTGCGGCGCAGAAGCAGGCCATCGAGACTTTCCTCGGCTCTTCCCTCGACCTCGACCAGGTGCTCTCGCGAACCGGGCGGCTGCTGTCTCAGCTGACGGGCCAGGTCGCGATGGTGCAATACCCGACCCTCTCGCGCGCGACCGTCCGCCACATCGAGCTCGTCCGTCTCGCCGGCGACCGCGTGCTGACGGTTCTCATCACGGACGGCGGCCACGTAGCGCAACGAGTCGTCGACCTGCCCGACGATATCGACGACGACTTCCTCGCCGACCTCCGTGCGCGCCTCAACACTGCAGCGGCCGGCGTTGCGCTGCAGGCCGCGTCCGACGCGCTCGGCACCATCGTCGACGATTACCGCCAAGACCGACGCGCCGTCGTTTCCGCGATCGCAGCGTCGCTCATCGAACAGGTGCTCGAAGGCAAGCACGAACGCATGGTGCTCGCGGGGACGGGCAACCTCGCCCGTACCGAGCGTGACTTCCCCGGCAGCATCCATCCGGTGCTCGACGCGATCGAAGAACAGGTCGTCCTGATCAAGTTGTTCGGTGAGATGGCGCTCGATCAGAACGGGGTCGCAGTCAGTATCGGCCGCGAGAATCCCGTCACCGGGCTCGCTGAGGCGTCGGTGCTCACGAGCGGATACAGTTCCTCCTCTGGCGAACTGGCGCGTCTCGGCGTGCTCGGTCCGACGAGAATGGACTACTCGAGCAATATGGCGGCCGTGCGCGCCGTCGCCCGCTACCTGTCTCGCCTCCTCGGCGAGGGCTGACTGAGTGGCACCGCTTCTCCCGCGCTCGTCGCGGCCCATGCACGCTATGCAACCGAAAGGTCGAAGGCTGATCCGTGGCTGACCACTACGAAGTACTCGGCGTCTCCCGCGAGGCGACGACCGAGGAGATCAAGAAGGCTTACCGCAGGCTCGCCCGTGAACTGCACCCCGACGTCAACCCGGGTGCAGACGCGTCCGACCGGTTCAAGTCGGTGACGCACGCCTACGACGTGCTGAGCGATCCGCGTCAGCGCGAACAGTACGACAACGGCGGAAGCGGCGGTTTCGACGGCGGTTTCGGTGGCTTCGGCGACATCTTCGAGACCTTCTTCGGCGGAAGCGGCGGCGGCCGCCAGTCGGGTCCGAGATCGCGGCGCGAACGTGGACAGGACGCACTGCTCCGGCTCGAAGTCGACCTCGACGACGTCGTCTTCGGGACGCATCAGGACATCGAGATCGACACCGCGGTGCTGTGCGAGACCTGCAACGGTGCGTGCGCGCAGCCGGGCACATCGCCTGTCACCTGCGATATCTGCCGTGGCTCTGGCCAGATCCAGCGCACCGTTCGGTCTCTTCTCGGCAACGTCATGACGGCAAGCCCGTGTGGCACCTGCCGCGGGTATGGCACGGTCATCCCGCATCCGTGTGCGACCTGTCAGGGGCAGGGCCGGGTTCGCTCACGCCGCACCATTCCAGTGGACGTGCCGGCGGGAGTGGAAACCGGACTCCGTTTGCAGATGCCCGGGCAGGGCGAGGTCGGTCCGGCGGGCGGGCCGAACGGCGACCTCTACCTCGAGGTCAAGGTCCGGAGTCACGAGACCTTCAGCCGCAACGGCGACGACCTGCTCGCCACCCTCGAAGTGCCGATGGTCGACGCCATCCTCGGCACCAAGACGAGCATCGATTCGCTTGACGGGCCGGTGGAGCTCGAGATCCGCCCCGGTGTGCAGAGCGCCGATGTTCTCGTGATCAAAGACCGCGGAATCACTCATCTGCGCGGCCAGGGGCGCGGAGACCTTCGAGTGGGTGTGCAGGTGCTCACTCCGACCAAACTGGATCGGCAGGAACGCGAACTCGTCGAGAAGCTCGCGGCCCGTCGCGGCAAGCAGAAGCCGCAGCTCTCGACCTTCCATCAGGGGATGTTCTCGAAGCTGCGCGACCGCTTCATGGGCTGACCTGTGGCCCACTTCTACCTGGTCGACGAGCTCGCCGCCGAGGGCGATGTCGTCGAGCTGACGGGTCCCGAGGCGAAGCACGCCGCAACGGTCAGTCGCGCGCGAGTCGGCGAGAGTCTGTCGCTCGGCGATGGCCGCGGTGCGGTCGCGGCCGGTGTCGTCGAGTCGGTGTCGCCGCAGTCACTCGCTGTCCGCCTGAGTGAAGTCGTGCTGCACGACGCCCCGGACACCACGATCACGCTTGTGCAGGCACTCGCCAAGGGCGACCGCGATGAGCTCGCGATCCAGGCGGCGACCGAGCTCGGCGTCGACCGCATCGTGCCGTGGCAGGCCGAGCGCAGCGTCTCCCGGTGGGAGGGAGCCAAGGCGACCCGCGGGGTGGAGCGTTGGACGACGATCGTGCGCGAGGCGGTCAAGCAGTCGATCCGCCCGCGGATTCCGGTCGTCACCGAGCTCGCGTCGATGGCGGATGTGGTCGCGCTGGCTGCGTCCTCGCGTGTGCTCGTGCTGCATCCTGACGCCGAGACTTCGCTTGCGGATTCGGTCGCGGGAACGGACGACATCGTGCTCGTAGTGGGCCCGGAGGGCGGCATCACACCATCGGAACTCGCTCGGTTCACGGCAGCGGGCGCGGTTCCGGTCCGGCTAGGCGCTGAAGTGCTCCGCACCTCCACGGCGGGGCCGGCAGCCATCGCGGCCCTCAGCATCCTCACCGGCCGCTGGTCGTGACTCTCCTTTTTCCCTCGGCCGGAACCCCTTTCCTGCTGAGGGATGGATTCGGAGGTTGGGGCCGGGGTATGCAACAGGACGGCGGGTAGGATCGAGGCGATGACTGAAGCGTCGGTGTTCTCCAAGATTCTTGCGGGCGAGATCCCGGGCGAGATCCTGCACCAGACCGAGCGAGTCTTCGTGATTCGCCCGCTCGAAACGCATGCTCCCGTGCATCTCCTCGTCATCCCGAAAGCCGAGAAGTATCGCAACGTCGTCGAGCTGGCGGCCGATGCTCCCGACCTCCTCGCCGAGATCGTAGCCGTAGCGAACGAACTGGCCGCGAGAGAATCCGACGGCGATTTCCGGCTCATCTTCAATAACGGTGAAGGCGCAGGCCAGACCGTTTTCCATGTGCACGCCCACGTACTCGCGGGCGGCTTGACGGAAGGTTCCCTTGGCCACGGCTGACGATTTCCGATCCTCCGAACTCGACACCGTCGCCATCGGCACGGTCGGGTCGTCGAAGCACGCAGAAGTGCGTTTCGAGATCGACGGCGTCGCGATGGTGCGATTGTTCGGCCCGCAAGACCGGCTGCTCAAGCAGATCGAAAGCGAGTTCCCGCTCGTCGAGGTGCACGCCCGAGGCAATGAGGTCACGCTCACCGGTGAGGCCAGAGCGGTGCATGACGCGCGCCGCCTCATCGAAGAGCTGCTCGAGATGGTCAAGAGCGGCCGTGACGTCGATCCCGTCGAGGTGAACAGCTCGGCCCGGATCCTCGAGAACGATCGCAACTCGAGCCCCTCCGACCTGCTCGGAACCCCGATCGTGTCCGCGCGCGGCAAGTCGGTGCGCCCCAAGACGCTCGGCCAGAAAGAGTACGTCGACGCGATCGATCACAACACGATCGTCTTCGGGATCGGCCCCGCCGGAACGGGTAAGACCTACCTCGCCATGGCGAAGGCGATTCAGGCCTTGCAGCGCCGCGAGGTCAGCCGGATCATCCTCACTCGTCCCGCGGTCGAGGCGGGGGAGCGGCTCGGATACCTGCCGGGTTCGCTCACCGACAAGATCGACCCGTACCTGCGCCCGCTCTACGACGCGCTCAACGAGATGATGGATCCCGAGCTGGTGCCGAAGCTCATGGCGAGTAACACCATCGAGGTCGCGCCGCTCGCCTACATGCGCGGGCGCACTCTCAACGACTCGTTCGTTGTGCTCGACGAGGCGCAGAACACGACGCCCGAGCAGATGAAGATGTTCCTCACGCGACTCGGTTTCGGTTCGAAGATGGTCGTGACGGGCGACATCACACAGATCGATCTCCCGGGCGGGGCCAGCGGCCTTTCTCGCGTCACCAAGGTTCTCGACGGCATCGACGAGATCCACTTCTCAGAGCTCACATCCGAGGACGTGGTGCGGCACAGCCTCGTCGGCCGCATCGTCGACGCCTACACGAAGTTCGACGCCGAAGCGCAGGTGCGTCAGTACGAGCGCAGCAATGGCGCGGCCGGCCGCAACGTCGGCGACGCGCCCCCACAGAATCGTGCAGAGCGCCGTGCGCAGGAAGCGGCACGGGGAAACACCCGGAGAGGGCCGCAGTAACTTACGTGTCAATCGAGATCACCAACGAGTCCGGGGCGGAAGTCGACGAGGCGGCCATCCAGCGGCTCATGACCTTCGCGCTCGACATGCTGCACGTCCATCCCGATGCAGACCTCGCCGTCCTCTTCGTCGACGAGGGCGCAATGGAGCGTCTGCACCTGCAATGGATGGATGAACCAGGCCCTACGGACGTGCTGAGCTTCCCGATGGACGAGCTGCGTCCCGGTACCGATGAGCGTGTGACGCCGGCGGGGCTGCTCGGAGACATCGTCGTCTGCCCGCAGGTCGCCGAGGCGCAGGCTCTCGAAGCGGGCCACAGCACGCTCGACGAGATGCAGCTGTTGACCGCGCACGGTCTGCTCCACCTGCTCGGCTTCGATCACGCCACGGCCGACGAGGAGCGCGAGATGTTCGCCATCCAGCACGACATCCTCGTCGGGTTCGCCCACGATGAGCGTCACGGCGATGGCAAGCGCGGGTCACGGTTCAGACGATGATCACCTGGCTGCTGCTCGCCTTCGCACTGCTGCTGATCATGTTCGCGGGTCTCCTCGCCGCAGCCGATTCGGCGATCTCGTCCCTGTCTCGTGCAGATCTTCATGATCTCGCCCTACGGTCCCGGGCCCGAAAGTCGCTCTTCGCGATCGCGGATGACGGCGGCGCGCACGTCAACGCCATCAGCTTCGTCCGTATCACCGCGGAGACGACCGCAGCGGTGCTCGTCACGTTCGCGCTCGTCACCTCGGTCGAACCGCTCTGGCTCTCCCTGCTGCTCGCGGCGCTCATCATGACGGCGGTGTCGTTCGTGCTGGTCGGGTCGAGCCCCCGGTCGGTGGGGCGCGCCCACGCTCGTCCCGTGCTCCGTTTCGCGGCGCCCGTCGTGCGCGGTGCCCGCCTGATCCTCGGCCCGATCGCCGACGCGCTCGTGGCTCTCGGCAACAGGGTCACGCCCGGACGCCCACGCTCAGCCTCATTCACCTCGGAAGAGCAGCTGCTCAGCATGGTCGACGAGGCCACCGAACTGTCGGTGCTCGAAGAGGAGGACCGCGAGCTCATCCATTCGATCTTCGAGTTCAACGAGACCGTGATCCGCGAGGTGATGATCCCGCGCACCGACATGGTGACCATCGACGGCACGATGACCGCGAGCGGTGCGATGAGCCTCTTCCTTTCGCGCGGGTTCTCGCGTGTGCCGGTGACTCGCGAAGGCGATTCCGACGAGATCGTCGGCATCCTCTATCTGCGCGACGTCGCCCGGCTCGTGCACGAGCGCCCTGCCGCAGCCGACACCACGACCGTCGACGTTCTCGCCCGCAAGGCGCTCTTCCTGCCCGAGTCGAAGAAGGCCGACCACACGCTCCGGCAGATGCAGCTCGAGTCGAACCACATCGCGATGGTGTTCGACGAGTACGGCGGGATCGCGGGGCTCGTCACGATGGAGGACCTGATCGAGGAACTCGTCGGCGACATCTCCGACGAGTACGACCGTGAGGCCGCCGACGTGCAGAACGTGTCGGAGGGTGTCTACCGGGTCAGCGCGCGGTTGGCCATCGATGAGCTGGGTGATCTGTTCGATCTCGAACTCGACGACGACGATGTCGACTCGGTCGGGGGTCTGCTCACGAAAGCGTTCGGACGTCTGCCTGTCCGCGGTTCGACCGTGCATACGAACGGTCTCATCTTGACGGCCGACCGCACCGACGGTCGCCGCCGCGGGGTGAGCACGGTTCTCGTGCAGCGCGACCCCGATGCGGTGCCGGTATACGACACGGGCGAGATCCCGGCTCAATCGAGGGAGACCACCTCGGTCGGGGAAGGGAACTGAGCATGGCTGAAAATCAGGACGAGGCAGGGGAGTTCCGCGCGGGTTTCGTCTCGTTCGTTGGGCGACCGAATGTCGGCAAGTCGACGCTGATGAATGCGCTCGTCGGCGAGAAGGTTGCGATCACTTCGGCGAAACCGCAGACGACGCGGCGAGCGATCCGTGGAATCGTGCATCGGCCGGAAGGTCAGCTCATCGTCGTCGACACTCCTGGAGTGCACCGGCCTCGGACTCTGCTCGGCGAGCGACTCAACGATGTGGTCTCCTCGACTCTTGCGGATGTCGACGTGATCGGGATGTGCTTCCCGGCGGCTGAGCCGATCGGTCCTGGCGACCGGTTCATCAACGACCAGCTCGAGCGTTATCCGAAGGCGATCAAGGTCGCGGTCGTGACGAAGGTCGACGCCGTCCCTCGTGAGGCGGTCGGGGACCAGTTGCTCGCGGTCTCGCAGCTTCGTGACTGGGCGACGGTGATTCCGGTTTCCGCGACGGGCGGCATCCAGCTGGATGTCCTCGCTCGTGAACTCATCGCGCTTATGCCGAAGTCCCCGCCGCTGTACGGCGAGACCGCGGTCACTGACGAGAGTGTCGAGGAGCGCGTCGCAGAACTCGTGCGTGAATCGGCGCTCGAGGGGGTCAGCGACGAGCTGCCGCACTCTCTCGCGGTGACCATCGACGACATGATCGAGCGCGACGACAAAGACCTGCTCGAGATCTACGTCAACCTCTGGGTCGAGCGGGACAGTCAGAAGGGCATCATCATCGGCAAGGGCGGCAGCCGGTTGCGGGAGATCGGGGCGAAGGCGCGCGCCGGCATCGAACCGCTCGTCGGTAAGCCCGTCTACCTCGCGATCCAGGTGAAGGTCGCGAAGGAATGGCAGCGCGACCCGAAACTCCTCGGCCG
>Ga0210040_10007505_pt1 | contig 13177 bp, 13 predicted proteins | sample CryGeyCG12114_NA_FD_185462 | JGI IMG/M metagenome (GOLD analysis project Ga0210040, IMG submission 185462) | Groundwater microbial communities from aquifer - Crystal Geyser CG19_WC_8/21/14_NA (SPAdes) (version 2) | ecosystem: Environmental > Aquatic > Deep subsurface > Groundwater | place: USA... | reverse complement strand
TGGGCTTGTCATAAACAGTGCGGTTTGGAAAACAGCTGCTGTTCTTTTTTCTTTTTTTAGTGGCCTGTAATTAAATGTGTTCTCAAAAACCATGGATCCGCGGATGATGTGTGTCATTTGATATTGTTATTTTTTATTTGGGCACATATTTTTGGTTTACAGTTTGACTTTCACTCTTTGAAACAAGAGATATCTGAGGCGACCGCATAGTTAGTTCGAGTTTATTTTTCATCGTGACTTCTCATTTATCTTATGATGGTATAATAGTGTAATGCTATAGTGGTGGTATTTTTTTCGCTCTCCCCTTGTTGGTTTAGTGAACTTATTTTTTGTCCAACCCAAGGTAATAAATATTACCAGTACAGGAATGAGAAAAATATATTCTAGTACCAGGCATATTTAGCTTTGATTGGATAGATTGGATATTATTAATCCAATGGGATTGGTCATGATTAATATAACTAACTAACTACGTGCCGTAATATTTATTACTAATCCATGAATTATCATATATTTGTGCAAAGGGAAAGTTGCTTTGTGCGTTGTACACAAATCCATGCTCCTTTTTTTTGCTCAACCAGCGAGTATTTTGTTTCGTTATATATACATGTATAGTGAAAAGCGTATCCTTGTATTCACCACGACTTTCACCACCAATGAAGCGTTGGTTATAGCAGTAGTAACTAGTCTATATGTACTTTCACCGCACAGTGTTTCTTGATGAAGAAAATGCTGTTGTTGTTACGATGACTGCTATATTTTTTCCCTATTTATCCGTTGCTCTACTTGAAAGTTTACTTGCTCCTCTGACTACGACTGGATGACATGTTGTATTTGTATGTTATTAGAAAAAGTAATGGGCAAATGTCACTCTTCGTCTGTGTCATGTTGTCAGTTCATTCAGGACCGTAATTTAGTTCAGGCTTTGAGGCGTAGTGATAGTATGCATAGTCACATTTATTATTACCGTTTAGTTGTAAGTTTATTTCTCGAAAAGCAAGTTGATGACAAGTTATTTTTTCATTAGTTAGTAGATTTTCTTTTCATGCTCATGGTTTAAACTTTCATATATGTGCAAGAGAAGGAAATAGTGTCTACGATTTAGGATCTGGTGGACAACTGCTGTTGGTATGCATACTAGGTCTAAATGATCAATACAGTTTTACAATCATAAATCATCTTTGCCTCACAAATCATTTTTCATCGTAGCCTTTGTGAAGTGACGAATGCTTTTCATACCTATACAGGGGCTATAAATATTTGCTCTGTCTCTATAAATGGATGATTTATTGTGTGATTTGCAGTGCTCCAGTATTCTACATTATTCATTGAAACGATTCCTCCACCGCTACTTAATTGGCACAAGGAATTTTAGTATCAATAAGGCAGTAGAGACAATTTATTTGAAATTTTATTTCCCAAAGTCAAACGGAAAAACAAGGAGGGAACATGATGTTAACACTTTAAAAGGTGTCTACCAAAATATTTGTCAAATTCATCTACCTTAAACATCTTTAACGATGCTTATCAAGGAGTATCGTATTCCCCTTCCGGTCACAGTGGACGAATACAAAATCGCCCAGCTGTACATGATTGCTGTAAGTTTTTGAAGGCATTTTTAATATATTCGTTCAAAATAATTCCTACTTTGATCATTATTGTCAGAGTGTGAGAAGCATTTGACGCAAAATTATAGGAGCGGTTGTTCCGTCAGTTGCGTTAGGTATTGGCTTCATGTTTAATTTGAAATCGTATATTATATGGTGATTTAATTTTTGAAGAAAAAAAGCCGAGAGGAGACCAAAGGGGCTGGAAGTGGGGTAGAAATAATGGTAAACGAACCTTATGAAGACGGACCTGGCGGTTGTGGTCAGTATACGCGTAAAATCTATCATGTTGGAAGCCACTTGCCCAACTGGTTTAAGAGCTTGTTACCCAAATCTGCTTTGACGGTTGAAGAGGAGGCATGGAATGCTTACCCGTACACCAAGACACGTTACACGTGTCCATTTGTGCAAAGATTCTCACTGGAGATAGAGACATACTACTGCCAAGATGCGGGGTACCAAGAAAACATATTCAAGCTCTCTGGATCTGACATGAGGAATAGAGTAGTTGGTATGTAACACTAAATGCATCAAACTGCTGGTTCAGGCATTTGCATCATGTGTGTTCAGTGTTTACATGACCATTTAATTCTTCTTATAGATGTGATAGACGTTGTTAAAGATCAACTCCTCGGAGCTGACTATTTGAAAGAGGAAGATCCAAAATATTTCATCTCTAGTAAGACTGGTCGAGGTCCCCTGGAAGATAATTGGAGGGAAGCTTATTGGAAGGAGTGTAAAGTATGTCCCACTTCTTAGCTCAGTTTCATTGGAATGCAAAATATTATTTGAGTTAACTCAATTCTGTTTATGCTTTCTTTATAATAGGGTCAACAACTACCATTACCTGACGGCAAAGCAATAATGTGCGCTTACAAATTATGCCGCGTAGAGTTTCATTACTGGGGCATGCAAAGTAAAATTGAAAAGTTCATTCATGAAATCGGTAAGATATCATTTATAGGATCATTTAAAATGCACTTAAATATTTTATGTGATTTATTCATGTTTAACAACAACTCGTAAATGTGTCATAGCATTGCGTAAAACAATGCTTAGAGCTCACCGACAGGCCTGGGCCTGGCAAGATGAATGGTTCGGCCTAACTATGGAAGACATTAGAGAAATAGAAAGACGAACTCAAGAGGCTCTCAAACGTAAGATGGCTGGTCGAGAAATCCAAGAAAATGACGAGGATGACAGCGTGCGTAACTCGGAGAACTCCATCACTCCTACATCCTCTGAAGACGATGCGGAGTTTGCATCTGTGATATCTAATCGTGAGGATTTACACCATCATTCCTCAAGTTCTACTCCTGCAGCTTCTTCTAAGTTGACAAAAATACTAGTCCAATCTAATGGGGATTCAGGGGAAAGTAGTGGAAGCAAAGACCAACCACTGGTGGGGGCTTCCTCTTCTCAGAATAAAAGCGAGCATGCTACTTCTGAACCACGAGGTATCAAGGGGTCTTCAAATTTCAGATCAGGCAAACCACCTTTAAATTCACCTAATTCTTCTAAAAGTTTTGAGCTCTTAGCCTCACTGCGAATGGAAGGCTTGGTACGTCAAGATTCTGATTCTGGCGCTAGTGAAGATGAATTTTTCGACTGTGTTGGTAAGTAAATCAAATGTTTATTTCTAGTGGTACACAATAAGCAGATTTGTAGTATCGCCGATGAATGAATAGGCTTAATCAGAGCCATGTCTAATCCGCTGTAGTTTCCTCGATTGCCATAATCAAATTTTGCGACCAACTGAGACCTTAAAAATATTTGGCCTGAATGCATAATTTCGTTTACTCATCTTTTAGATGGAGATGATTCCACTTCATTGACTAAATGGAATTCATTAGATCTGATTCCCCAGGACTCAGACGCGTCCAAATTAGAACGTAAGATCACACATTAATTATGCCAGCCAGCAGTAGTAATAGTGAATTCAATAGAGGTCTAATGAGTGACTGTGTGGGTTTTTATATGTATATGAGAGCTGAGTGAGTATTGATTTATTTGCAGCGGAGGATAGCATCTTCTCTCAACCCTTCATTCAGAGAGCTACAACGGAGCGAGAGAAAGCACATAGACAACTGGTTAGTCGTGGGAGCATTGAAATGTCGTTGCCTGGATCCCCGACCATGATGGGTACAGGAGTTGGCGCTAGTGGCAGTGGTTTAACTGCCTCAGCCTCTTCAGGCTGTGGAACCACTGTCCTATGTCTTGTTATCCATGCCGGTAGTGCTTTGGATGCTTCCATGGATCTTCCAGCCAAGAAATCTGACGTGACCACCTTCAAGGGTGCTTTCGAGTCTGTGATACGGCAACACTATTCTTCAATGATGGGACGTGTTGCTATAAAATTAGTTCCTTGTCCCTCAGTGTGCACTGATGCGTTAGGAATTTTGTCTAGGTGATTTTTTTTCGTACATTTTCATCCGTAACGGCTTACTTTGTCTACTAATTGTCCTTGTATCAATAATTAACACAAAATAAATTGGTTTTATAGTCTTAGCCCATACAGTTTCGATGTGTATGGGGCTGGTGATAGTCCTCATATGACGTATGAGTCCGTTCCCATTGGTGCTATTCCTTTGATTTCTACGTCACAACCGGAGTATCACGATGCCATTCTCAAAACATTGGGGGCTGCTAACCAAGCTTACCACGAGTTTATCAAGTCTGATGAAGGACATGGGTTCAGCGGTCAAATTATTTTTATTGGGGATTCTATGGGCTCAGTGATTGCGTATGATGTCCTAACTCGCCATTCTCATTCCGGCCATTTCAATGATGAAGATGCACCTCCTAGCCCCAGTACTTCAGTCGCCGGTTAATTAATAGATAATATAGTGGTAAAGATGTTAATATTTTTCTTTTCTCTAAGAAGATATGTATTTCTTGTGCTTTTCAGGTCATGCTACACTGGATGTAGACCATTTGCATGCTGGACTACCAGCATCCCGACGTCGCTCCTCTTCCTCAGCCAGTGACTCTGGGAATACAAAACTCGACTTTGAAGTAAATGATTTCTTTATGTTTGGAAGCCCTCTAGGATTGATTTTAGCTCATCGAAAGATCACCTCAGAGGATCGCCAAGGTTTGGATTATTGGATTTAGATTATTTATCTCCGTGTTATTGGTGCTACATACTTATGATTAAGATGTTATTTATGATTTTCCGGGTATTTTCCTGCAGCGGTACCAATACACCGGCCATCTCATCAAGTGTACAATTTGTTCCATCCAACGGACCCATTGGCTACTAGACTGGAGCCCTTGATTTCTGCTCGATTTGCTGCGATATCGCCAGTGAATGTGTCCCGCTATGCGAAATATCCATTGGGAGATGGACAACCTTACCATATCTGTACGTTCACATTTGCCTAGCCCTATTAGCTCCATGTCTTTCTCATATTCATGTGATGTAAACCCTAAACAAACTGTTATCTGTAATTTTTTCCTTGGGGTTTTCATGGTGTTTCCAATTTGGTGGTGGTGTTATCAATATTTTGAATCTAAATTCACACTCATGTTTGTATATAAATGTTCGTATGGTAAGTACATATTTGCAACAGCTAGAGCTAGACTTAATTTTTTTAAAACATGTGAAGTCACCATTTTGTTCTACCCACCTATGCTCCCTGAGCGTGATACAAAGAACGACCAGGAGTGACATGGCCTTTACTTTATATGTTTTTTTATAGTGGAGTGCATCCAGTGCAACCCACAGTTGTTTTCCGATAGTACAGGAGTTACAATAGGGACTTTGACTCCAAACTGTACTCGCAGATCGTCTGATATTAGCATTCAGAGTGGAATGTCTGGTCTCATTGATCCCATCCCTTTGCAAGCTATCACCCAATGTACTCACGTTCTCTCTTTCTACATCTTTTTCTATCTTTCTGTATTTTAGTTAGTTAGTTAATCTCTCTGCTTTGTTCATTCTGTTTGCAATTAATTACTTTCACCAGACTTACTTTCTCTGTTTGCACACAGTGTATATAATTTGGTTACCATATGCTAAACTCTGGTGTTCTTTATTTGCTCTGATGATTTCACAGTAACTCAAAAGTGGTGGGGTGGTAAACGACTGGATTATGCACTGTACTGCCCAGAAGCATTGTCCACGTTCCCAGTTCATTCCTTGCCTCACTTATTTCATGCTAGCTACTGGGAGTCTACGGATGCTATTGCGTTCATACTCAGACAGGTAATCATTGTGTTTTTGTCTATCATCTTTTATGACAGAGGTAGTGGCGCAGGAGAGCCCAATGAAATATTTTTTGTTGGTTACAGATTTGTTTGCACGATACGTCTGCAGCTCTTTCATTTGAGAAGGAAGAAATTCGTCTGTTCACACCAAACCAACCCAGAGAAAAGTGGATAAAAAAGAGAACTTCAGTGAAAGTCAAGGTAATTTGCATGTTGTATTTGAATTTAAATGCAAATATGTACGTTTTGGAAATCACTGTAGACTCGACCTGAGCAATGTGACGCAAAGTGAAAGTTTGCTTTTTGATGGAACTTCTTGATTTTACTAATGACATCGGTGCTCATGTTGATTTAATTGTTACATTTTTGTAGAATGTGACCGCGAATCACAGAGGAAATGATGTGATCGTGGGAGAAGCCTCTTGTCAAGAACTAAGGGCGCGGTTTATGTACGGCCCGCTAGATGTGGTTGCATTAACTGGAGAGAAAGTGGACGTGTATGTCATGAAGGATCCACCTGTTGGGGAATGGACTTTGATTGCTACTGAAGTTACGGACAAAACTGGCCGGGTTAATTTCATTATTCCTCCTGATAAGTCATTCACCTATGGGATTTACCCAATCAAGATGGTTGTAAGGTAAGTAAAAAGGAAGCATTTCTTTACTGTTTCTTTTATAAAGCCATTGCTCATAAAAAATGGAATGAATTTTGTTTTTCAGGGGCGATCATACATGTGCTGACTTTTATTGCGCTGTATTACCACCGAATACGGAATGTGTTGTGTTCAGCATTGATGGATCCTTTACTGCTAGTGTTTCAGTCACAGGGAAGGATCCACGTGTTAGAGCTGGAGCTGTGGATGTTGTCAGGTAAAGATAGTTAAACTCAGCTTCATGTTAGACTTGAATTTCTGGTTACTAATGATTCGACACAATTATATGATATTTAGACATTGGCAAGAACTTGGTTATTTAATTCTGTACGTGACGGCACGACCTGATATGCAACAGCGACGGGTTGTTTCCTGGCTTGCTCAGCATAATTTCCCTCACGGTTTAGTATTCTTTTCTGATGGATTCACTACAGATTTTCTAGGACATAAAACGGAGTTTCTTCGTAGTCTTGTGCAGGTATTAAATTGTAATGGGTCATTATGTGTTAGTATGTTTTTGGAGTCAACTAACGAGATTACTGTGTTTTAGGATCATAAACTAGTGATTCATGCTGCCTATGGTAGTAACAAAGACATAAGTGTGTACAACAATGTGGGGATTCCACCTGATAATGTCTTCATTGTGGGAAAAGTTTCAAAAAAGTTGCAACCCCTAGCTACATTATTAACAGAAGGGTACTCTAGCCATTTAAATACTCTTCAGGCTCATGGTGGCTCCCGACCGGCCCATGGAAATGCACGTATGGTGATACCCAGGAATTATTTCGGATTGCCGGGCCAGCCATTGTCCATACGGAGAAGAAAGTAAGTGGTGTTTTAATGCAATTTATTTATTTATCGACTTGAACCAAAACTAGTCTACAGTAATATCTGATGCTTATTGATTTATTTTAGATCTGCTAAGCGAACGACGTCATATCCCGTCATGAGTCAGGTGGACTCATCTAGTATAATGAGTAGTGGCGGCCGCGGAGCGTCTCCTCGACGCCCTAAACCCAGTATCTCAACATTTCCCAATTAAACACTGAGCTATAACGTTGATCCCATTTAAAGCTTATACTACTACATACTTTGAGTATTATTCTTAAGATATTAAAACATGTATTGTAAAACGCAGGTAAACAGCCTCAAAATGTATTTTCTAAACAATATACAAGACTTTGAAATAGCCACATATAAGATTTTAAAAAGTATAAAAATGTTACTATTTACCTAGGATAGAGAGTATACGCTAGCAATGACTGGAGGAAGTACAAAGTTAGAAAACTACTACTTAGAAAATTTCAGCGAACACGAGTCATGCTTAATGAACGAGAACGGAACGTAAGATGTTGCTACGTATTATTAGCATTATATGTATAATATATATAGTGCGTTCTATTATATATTATATGAGATAATAGCCGGTTAGTAATGTAGGTGTTGGTGAAATATTGCGATATTGAGAAAAATAGCAAGTCTAAAAATGCTCTGCAATACAGGGTGAGCTTACGTACCACGATACTACTTTCAATAGTCGGTTAATTAAACTCATGTATCATAATGTACCTTCCATATATCGTTTGTTGTGCTATCAAGTGGATAATATTGCAAACTCGGTAGTATTTTAGACTAGCGTTGGAGGTCAAGCTTTGGTGCGGTTTCGTCGTGTAGACAATCATGTTAGATGTAATGAAAGTCTCTCATTGTTCCATTTTGTTCAGCTTTTGGACCACAAATTTTTACATGGTCCTTAGTCACACACACGGATATAGTTTTGCAGACCGATAGCTAACAGTTTTCCCTACTCTTTTGTGAGACTTGGAGACATGAAAGGTGACTGCTACGCACGAGTTTACCTTTGATCCTGCAGGGAAAACATGCCAGTTTTGTGTGATCAGTTCTTCTAGTCAGCCTACTATGTTTATTATTATCCATCCTCAAAGATCCTTGTCCTATATACTCATTCCTGAAATTGAAGTGCATTCCTTTTTTTCAGTGCACTGCATGCTAGTTAGCTGTAGTAAAACAGCTATTTGAATTGACTTTTTTTATTATAATTTTAGTCACATCTCCACTGACTTTCAGAGATACTCCATCCGTGTAGTAAAATCCGTACTAAATATAATACATGAACTATGAAAAATGAGAAACATATATGCATGCTAGAGAATCGTGAGTATACGTGCAATTTAGAGAGAAAATCATGTTACAGGTAGTTATTTAATTGGCCACATGAGGATATTAATATTTACGGCCGATGCATATCTTAAGATATTGGCATGAACTAGTTGCAATACCACATAATACTATTACTATTAATTAGCAGGGTAGTTTACTATTTAATCGTGTACGGTTATATACTGAATAAGGAAGCCCATTTTTCGCCTTTTTTTTAGTTTCCTTTAGTGCTCTTTTCAATATACTTTGCTTCCCACATTATTATCTTCTAATTCATATGATCATATGGAGGTGCATTAGCAACCTACTACGTAATTCACTGTCAGTATTTGTCTTTTTAAGGCTTCACCTATCGAATCTGTATGTTTTTCTGTAGCTTCAGACCATTTTAGTGTAACAGTATAATTTCTTTCGGAATTCTTTGTTTAGTTTTGAGTTTTTGGTAATGATTGAAAGACTAGATTAACTGAAAGTGCATTGTCTAGTTGTTTCACTAACTTCTAGTCTATCACTAAAGGGATCCAGTCATTAATAGAAGGTAGCATACTGGTGGATAAATTTTTGTTACTTTCTCATAATTCTTCCAATTCTTTAAATATTGTGTAAGCTTGTGTGAAGAATTAATAATTTTATGTACACCCAGTATGTAAAGCAGTATGTTTTATAATATCCATAAAAATAAGTGCATGGATTTTGCTGGTGCCAAAAAGAAACCTATTAAAATGAGCCCGTGACAAAACTCTACTCTTGTATGAAAATTATGTAGTATATCATGTATTCATTTTCAGTCTATGCATCCATAGTGCTCTAGAATTAACATGGTAGCCGATTTCTTGACTGCTATCCTGGAGAAGGACGAACCCGTATATGCTTCGTCATGTCAAGAAGCGTTAAGTGTAGTTTTTTAATTAGTAATTACATGCTTTCATCTTTATTCAGAGAAATCAAGAGGAGAAAGCCAAAATGCATAATGTTTGTATTCCACGATGGAAACTATTTGTACAATACCATGTACAAAATGCTTTACTGCAAAATTATTTAACATACTAGCCAAGCTTTACGCATTCGTTCTCAAAATCTATAATTTTACTAACGGTAATCGGAAAACAGAAAGTAGTGTAATTTAGTTTGAAGCTAATGTATTGCGTATTTTTCATTAATATTTGTAATTGGCACTAATAATAACTAATAGAACTGTCTTGCGGATAGGTCCATTCAATAGATGTAATGAAAATGCTCTTTTGTTTACTTTTTACTGAAATTGTCAGAACTCTTGTTTGATGGGATTATAGTATGTACTCTCCATTTTCATTTGATGCATAAATTTATTAAACTCGATGCGTTTAATAATTTAAATTGTTCAGCAGAGCATTTATATCATGTACCTTTTATATCTGCGTCTTTGAAACTCCATTAAAAGGCTTTGGATGCAATTGTGCCATATTTTTTGTTTGTTTTTTACAATATGGGGGACATTATTTAGAGGTAATAGGCTTTCACTAATGATAAATGTGTTAAAGTACCTGTCTCCTAGTGTAAATCTCTTCCAAGGAATAAAAAATAAACGTGCTGATTCATGCTCCTGATTTAATTTTTACTGTGTCGCTCATTTTATTCCTGCATTGTAGTTCAGTCGTTTGTTGCAAATAATTAATGGGCATGCACTTTTGGATATCGATATCGTAGAAAGGTATGCAAAATTTAGCGAAGGATTTTCAAAATGAATTCGACTCAAGTTTATGTTCCGCAGTCGCATTTGTCTAGCAGCTGACTTTGATTGTTCATGATGGGTTTGAACACCATGTAATCAACAACGGCCGTCATGGTTTCAAAAATCAAAAATTTGAAATTTTTTGAATCAATTTGAATGAAGAAACCAAGGTGTGTTTAAAATTAACGAACCTTGTTAAACAAACATATTAATCCAGCAGGAATTATTCTTGAAGTTGTTTTTTGCATTTAACTTTAATGCGAAAAATTTCATTAAAATGAATCAACTCGATCTCAAGATATTCATTAAACTTAAATATGCTCATAGAAATGTGTGAAACAATTAAGGGTAAAACGGTAAAATTTGTGGTAAGTTTGCGGTATGTACAGGTTTGATTCATACACAAAACACTAAAAGAAAAAATTGAATTTTAATTTATGAATGTACAGAGCAGTTCGCCGAACTATATCACTGTTTATTGTTGTCCGTATCTTTTCACTCACTTATTGTGGCCAATTCCCTAATTAGCCATTGTCCTCAGTTTCGACACATAGAGTTTTACTCAACTAAACTAGCTATAGAAACATGCTTTTTGATCTTTGTGCCCTTGTTGTGAACAAAGGACAATAAATTAGGATTTCGCCCATGAACGAAATCATGAATCTGCACCTGAACAATATGCAGACAAAATTTCTTGAAGTTATCGTCTTTCAAACCCAATGCGGACACATGCATTTCGGTTCAAGTAAAGCGGGTTCTCTGCTGCTGCTGCTTAAAAACAAAGTAGAGATGAATAATTATACTCTCTATGTACCCTTGGAACGGACAAAAAAGTTTTAATTTGCATTACAAAGTTTTTAAAAACTATAGTTGACGGTGTCTGGACCCCTTAAATGTTACCATATTTCATCTTCACACACTACATACCACATAGTTTAATGTATTTTTAGATAACTGCATGGAATGAAGCTCCTAAATAGCTAAATTATTTCCATTTTCCACTTTTATTATAAAATTTAAGTTATATATTATGTGTGGAAAGAATGGCTGTGAGCCCCATTATTGTGTAGAAACAAATAATTTCCAAAATCCAGACAAGTTCAAGTTTGCTATTGCTTGAACATAAAAAAGGTAAATATTTAATAGCAGCTGCTTTTGATATCATCACTAGCATTCGTTTGATAGTACTACTCCCGTTTCCTCCTTCAAAATTTTCAAAGTGCTTTGAAAAATTGACATTGACATTTCATCCCAATAATGCTTTGGCATTCTATAGTTGTTTACACTCGCTCGCTACTACTTGAAAGTCACCTTTGTTTGTATACAATGTTGACGAGCAAATGCTGGTGTGCAGAATTTCTCCGCACACAAACATGATAGATGCAGTTCATGTTTTCCAGCAACTTGTAGATGAATTCCAGGGTGAAAGAATAGTAGTTTACCATATAATATTCTATAGTATTCTATTACCCTGGATGAATTCAACATGCAGTAGGATAACTTTCAGTCGGATTTCATGTATGCTCCATCACTCCAGGGCAATCTACAATCTACTTATACAACATGTGCATATACATTTTCTGATAAAACTGGTATATAGGCAGCACAAAAGCAGTGTTTCTACGTTTACATTTTTACAAACAAAATATTTGGATCCAAACACATACGACACCATTTTCCTTTCAATCCTTTATATGAACTGATTGACTTACGCATGCTCATGTTTAAGCGTTTCCTTTCAATGTTGAAAGTAGACTAAACAAAACTAGAGGTTTCTAGTCTACACAATTGCATGTAAAAAAGTGTGTTTGGGAAAATGAAAATATAGAAAACTTGAGGAAAAAACTACATTCATAAATATCTGATAAGTACAGAAAAATGAAAAAAGATGATGACATGATGACCCTCAGAGTTGGCCCATTTCTTAATGTAGGGTAAATGAGCTGGACGGGGATTTGAAGTTCATCCTTTGAGGCAATCGATGGTCAGCTTTGTTGATCAAGTGAAAACCAGGGGGAACAATATGCAGGCATTAGGATCCCTCAAACTCAGGCTCAATTCCCTCTGTTATTCATATTAAATGATGAATTGCTTGGGAGAGAGAAGATGACTCGTCTTCTCATTCCTGTTACATTGCGAAGTATTATGAAGAAGCCTGTTGTTTTTCCTCAGATCAAGAAGAAATGATAAGAGGAGAGGGCTATACACTTTATTTGAGCTCATCACGGATTTGCCTATGGGTTATCATAGAAGTAGACATATATATAATATCCGGTCGTTATATTCCGATGTTTTGTGTCCCTTCCTTTGGTCAGCATTATTTCTAGGTTATTGGGTCATGTGTAGTCCATGCGTTCTTACGGAATGCTTTTCATGTGTAATGTTCTTGTCAACTTGTAATGATAACCTTTGGAATTTAGTTTGTGGTAGCATACATGTCAGGAATGAAAATATACAGGTTCTGAGTAATGGAGTCAGATTGCAAATATGAGTTAGTTGGTTTGTAATCGAGCCAGATTGCGAATATGAGTTAGTTAGTTACTTAGTTAGTTAGTTGGCTTGTAATTGAGCCAGATTGTAAAAACGAGCTAGTAATATATAGATTCTCGAATTTCTTTCATTTGCAGAGACTAACTAATTTTAAATTTTGTGTGCTCGTACCCGCTTCGCTCTCATTATATGTATGGGATGTTCAGATGAAGGGATAAATGTGAAAGGTTGCTAACCAGCATGGAAGTTACAGAGTTAAAGTCCCGTTTCCCGTTTATTCCTTGGTACAGATATGAAGGAGTTCGAGTTGTTTACCAAGGTCAAGT
>Ga0210040_10007504_pt1 | contig 13178 bp, 9 predicted proteins | sample CryGeyCG12114_NA_FD_185462 | JGI IMG/M metagenome (GOLD analysis project Ga0210040, IMG submission 185462) | Groundwater microbial communities from aquifer - Crystal Geyser CG19_WC_8/21/14_NA (SPAdes) (version 2) | ecosystem: Environmental > Aquatic > Deep subsurface > Groundwater | place: USA... | reverse complement strand
CGACCACTGCCAGTGCATGATGCAGCCACCAATCAAGCATCAGCCGCTCAGCTTGAACTGTGGAGTCGCTGAGAGTCGAGTGCAATTTGCCCTGCCAAGTGGTGAAGCAACAACGGTTGCCACAAATCTTCTACTCTGACTTAGTCCCACTTTCCCTCACCAAAACACGTGTGGCTGTTCACCGTCGACACATGCGTACACAGTATCCGACACGCGTGCCACGCTGCCACGCTACCACGCTGCCACACCCCGACCTTGTCCTTCTGTACAAAACAATCCACAGCCCATAGTGTAAAGGTGACCGCAAGCGCGTCAGCATCGTCAGCATCGCTGTCGGCTCAGGCATGCAAGTCAGCCAATGATACGGGCAGCGGAATGTGGTTGATGCGAGCACTACCACAGTACGCTACCTCTGTGCCGGCTCTAATCGTGCCACGGGCAATTGAGAATGGATTGGCCCCCCTATCGAGTTAGTCTGCAAGACACGCCTGTTCCTAACCTGCGCTTCCACTCTTCCACTCTTCGCTTGTGCTTCGCTTCAATCACCCCCAACCTCTCTTCCATCGGACTCTCTTTTGCTTCACATCTGTCCTTCGTTCATCGCCTTTGCCTGTCCTTTGCGGACATCTTCATTCTTTGTCTCGTTCTGGTCCCGTTCTATCACTTTTCCTTGCTGCGCATTCATTCTGTACAGATTCATTTCGCCCTTTGAAGAAGACCAAACGACCCTGTTCCTCTCCCATCGATTGCATCATTAGACATCGGAAATCTCAGCATTTGACACCATACTTGCTACAGAAGCTCGCAGAGCTTAGTATCCCGAGCCGAACACATTTCTCCTGCTGCACTGCAGCGTTCTGTTGTTCAAAAACATCTGGCAGCCGGTCCACTCGAAACAAGCATAGGGTCACTCAAATATACACTGTGGGAGGGTCTATCAACAAGAGTCTGGGTTTAGGATTTTCCTATGCACGTCATGCAGAACATAGACAGTTTCTCGGCGTTTGGTGGGCGGTTCGGCGAGTCGAAGTATGGCAACGATAATACTGGTTTCTCTCATGGTTCCTTTGCATCCAACCAAGCGGCTTACCAGGGCTTCGGAGCGGACCGCATCACCCGCAAGAACAACATTCCATCTATCAACACTGCGCCAAAGGGGAGGCAATTCTCGTTTCAGTGGGATGAGGCGACCCCAGGCACCGCGTTCGATATGAACTTCGGTACTCAATTATTGCCATCCCAACTCCTTCTTGGTAGCCCGTTCCAACCTGGTTCACCGGGTACATTCACCTCGCCACAATTCACTAGTTTTAATCGATTCCCGCCTGCTACAAATGCACTGCATCAACAAACGCAGCAGTATCAACAAAACCAACAGTATCAACAAAACCAACAATATCAACAAAACCAACAATATAAACAGAACCAGCAAGCTCAAATGACCAACCAGAATCACAATCAGGTCCACCCAATGTCACCGCAGGCATATCAGACTGTCATGTCGCCAGACACGTTCTCTCCACAATCGCCGACAGGGTTTTCTGGACTTGGGGGTGCAGCCTTCGGCCACTATCAGCCAATGATGCAAATGGGTCAGGGCTGGATGACTGGCACGAGTCGAACAGTCTATCTGGGCAACATCCCTGCCGATACACCAGCAGAAGAAATCTTGGGTCATGTACGAAGTGGTCAGATTGAGTCCGTGAGGTTGCTTCCCGACAAGAACTGTGCCTTCATTTCCTTCCTTGATGGTAGCTCAGCCACTCACTTCCACTCTGATGCAATTCTAAAGAAGCTGAACATAAAGGGTCAGGACATCAAGGTTGGCTGGGGCAAACCATCGCAAGTTCCTACTTCCGTCGCGCTGGCTGTTCAACAGTCTGGTGCTTCGAGGAATGTGTATTTGGGCAACCTCCCTGAGGACATCACAGATGCACAAATCCGTGAAGAACTGGGCAAGTTCGGGCCTATCGACACAATAAAGATGGTACGTGAGAAGAATATCGCATTCGTGCACTTTCTTTCCGTAAGCAACGCCATTAAAGCTGTGGCGCAATTACCCCAAGATCCCAATTGGGGCTCTCCACGTCGCGTTTACTATGGTAAGGACAGGTGTGCCTACGTCTCAAAGACCCAACAACAGAATGCTGCGCAGTATTTGGGCATCGCTCCGGGCTATGCTCACGTGCTTAATGGCGCCGATAGGGATCTCATCTCAAACGCTCTAGCACAGCAGTCAGTCGCCGCAGCTGCAGTGGCCACGACCGCAGGCGGCGTGAACAATCTTGGAAACAGGACAATCTATCTGGGCAACATCCATCCTGAGACAACCATCGAAGAGATTTGCAACGTTGTTAGAGGCGGACTGTTGCATCACATTCGTTACATTCCTGACAAGCATATCTGTTTCGTCACCTTCATCGATCCTACTTCAGCTGCATCCTTCTATGCCATGAGCAATCTGCAGGGATTGATGATCCACAACAGGCGGCTGAAGATAGGCTGGGGCAAACATTCTGGCGCTCTGCCTCCAGCCGTTGCGCTCGCTGTCAGTGGAGGTGCTTCAAGGAACGTGTATATCGGCAATCTGGACGAGACGTGGAGCGAGGAGCGACTGCGTCAGGACTTCTCGGAATATGGCGAGATTGAGCTTGTCAACACGCTACGCGAGAAGAGCTGTGCTTTTGTCAATTTCACAAACATTGCCAATGCTATCAAGGCCATCGAAGCGATCCGACAGCGTGAGGAATACAAGCGCTTCAAGATCAATTTTGGCAAGGATCGTTGCGGGAATCCTCCACGACAAAGTCTCAATGTTAACGGTCAGCAATCACGACATAACAGCGGCATCGATGGCGTCGATGGCACCGTGTCGCCTCCGCCAATGGGTGGGTTCAATATGGGCGTCTCACAGTCGGGTTCAAGCCCGACAAGATCTGCGGTTCCGACCGGTCCGAAAGCAAACGGAGTGCATCCACCGCACGTTCAACGTCAGCCATCTCAGCCTGGTTTTACGGCACCAACACCATCGTCAATACTGAACGCAGGCAATAACAATCCCTTGACCATGTACCTCAACCAGGTTTCGCAACAGAAAGCGCAGGCCGAGCAAGACATGCATGAGGATTCGATGACTTTCGCTACTCTACAGCAACAACAAAATCAAGCCCTGGCAACCCAACAGGCTGCCCTGTATGGCGAAATGCCTAACGGCCACAGTGGGCTAGACTCTACTGCTTCTTCGCATATGCCACGACAAAGCAGCATCAGCAGCGCGTTTGCAGCGCCGCAGTACACAAACAACGGCGTTTCGACTACTGTTGGAGGACTCCTTGCTCCGACCAACACAGGACTCGGTGCCAGGCATAGCGCTCATTCCAGAGCTGTGTCTTTACCTGCCTTCTCGCAAGAAGTATTCAGCAATTCCTCCACACAGAATGGTTCGTCCAGGCCGTTTGGCGGACACGCACCTCAAGGTAGTTTCGGTGGCTTTGGCTCTGCTTTCGGGACCGGATTTGGCACCAGCGGCTTCAATGGGCTGGGACTGACCACTGATACTAGAGGTGGTCTTTCCGGCTGGGCTGAGGAAGAGATTGGCGCAAAGTAAGCAGGCTGAGAACTCTGTTCATTTCTTGTCATGTCATGTGTTACTCTTTGATTTATATCGATATAATTGGGTTGGAAACAGTTGGGCACCTACTTTGTAATATCGCATTGTTGGCGGCGTTCGCCTTCTGGTCGCAGCTTGGGTCTGCATCTTGTCTTAATACTTGGGGGCATTTGGTCAACAAAAGACGCACACGATACCCCGACGTACCCCGTCATATCTGTAACCATTCCTGTACATAGCTTGCGCTTGATGGAAGGAGGTGGGACTAATGCGATAGCCGGGAGCGAAAGGGAACTGGTTCCAGATAGCAATAGAAGCTAGAAGCTAGAAGCAAGCAAATCAAGGCAAATAGCCGCGTCGTATTGCTGATATCCGTACACTGATAAGCTACGTGGTATAAGCATAGCAACTTAGCAATCTCAGGCGTCCTTTCCCGACAATAGCTCGATCCCGTTAGCTCCTGGCGCAGTGACGCCCTCTTCTGGTAACAGTCAGGCACACTGCGAGCGTGTAGATGGTGGTTCAGGACGAGGTGGCTGTTCAAGTCGAATGAGTGGCTTGTCGCGTGGAAGGTCGGGTGACGCCACATATCTCGCTGCCGCAAAACCGGCGGGTAACAGACAGCGATCAGGACCATGATGGTAGGTTTCATCACGAGAGCCATTCCGTCCTGTGGCCACATGCACCAGGCTGAAGGATTTGAATCGATGCAGTGTGCCAAAATGGTACCCAGCCAGTAAGGTAGCGGCTCCATGATGCCTACCTACTTAGTAGGTACCCGACGATGTAGGCACTCTAACTTACATACTGTGTACCTAGGTACTTACCTGGTACCGTACGTTTCAAGGGTGTTGTCGATCTTGTCAATGTACGGTACACAGTACTCCAGTACCGTGCATAAGTGCGCTTGCCGAATCTGTCGTTCCAGACCAAAAGGGCCGCAGCCCAGCGCCCGCAGTTCTGACCTCCTGGCAAACGATCATCTCTTCCTTATACGCACTTAGTCTGCCTCGGAGTGCTCAACGTTTGAAAGGTGCTGCAACTATATAACTCATATACCTTACTTTTGTCTGACCCTGTACCGACTCGCCTCTTGCAACAACCTGCTGTGTATCACTCTTCCATCTCGACTTGTCAGACCGCCCTGCTGCGCAGCCCCCCTCCTTCGCTTCTTTACAGTATGCAAGTCCTTGAGCACGTGCAGCATGTATCGACACTGACGGTGTGCTAGATTCACTCGTTGACCTAGATTGAACACCTGCGAATTCTCAGATTCGATCATCGTCTACCACAGTCCACCTCTGGCAGAACACTTCTGTGTAGAACACACGGCTCACTACCCACCGCTTTTCCCAGGCAGTCCTGCACGTCTTAAGACTACAATCTACGCTTCTCTCTTTCTTTCCGCGTAAGTTCTCCACAAGGTATCCTTCAAAATGCCTGTAACTAAAGAGGCCCTCAAGAATTTCTTCGCTGAAGCGAACACCACCCTCTCATCCCTCAACTGCCACCCGAAGAAGAAAGACAAGTACAAACTCCGCCCACGACGCATCGCCGATCTACCACCGAACTTGAGCTCAATGGTTGTGGCTACCATAAAGTGAGTACCACGGTTGTAACCTAGCAACAGAAATCAAGATAAGGCGTCGACTAACAGCGAGTGTCGCCAGGTGTGTTGTTGTTGGTGATGGTGCAGTTGGCAAGACCTGTCTACTCATTTCGTACACAACCAACAAATTCCCTTCCGAATATGTTCCCACAGTCTTCGACAACTATGCCGTTACGGTGATGTAAGTACCGTTCTTTTTTTGGTTCTCCTATCGAAGTCCTTCTGCCATAAGCGTGGTGGACACAGGCGGCCCTCTAAACAACTCGTCGTCGTCTTTCTTCGAGACGCGATCTCGGGTCCATATAGGGCGGTCATTAAGCTGCTTGGTCTGGGTGCCTGTCCACAACATCGTGCTTCTCAAGCAGCATTCGTACCCCAACTACTCAGTACACGACCCGGACCGATCTTTCGGTCGAGAGCGTCTTGACATCCCTTATCGTCGCAACGTTTGTCCCATTTCTATGGCTGATTCAGAAAACAGGATCGGCGATGAGCCCTACACTCTCGGACTATTCGACACAGCCGGCCAAGAAGACTACGATCGACTGCGACCTCTTTCATACCCGCAAACCGATGTCTTCCTCGTCTGTTTCTCGGTAACATCACCAGCCTCCTTCGAGAACGTCAGAGAGAAGTGGTTTCCAGAAGTGCACCACCACTGCCCAGGTGTCCCCTGCTTGATCGTTGGTACCCAGACTGATCTGCGAGACGACCCCTCAGTTCGTGAGAAGCTCGCTAAGCAAAAAATGCAGCCTGTCCGCAAGGAGGATGGAGAGCGTATGGCCAAGGACCTGGGTGCAGTCAAGTACGTCGAATGCAGTGCTCTGACGCAGTACAAGCTCAAAGACGTGTTTGACGAGGCAATCGTGGCTGCCTTGGAACCACCACCAAAGAAGAGTAGCAAGAAGTGTCTGATCTTGTAATCGATACAAATTCACACGTACGTTGTATGTCAAGGTTTATCATGCACTAAGCCGTGCTAACCTATCTTATCTAGGCAACGTTACGAATTGGATACCATCAGTCTTGAGACGAGATGGATATCCTGAATTACGTCAAATGAGCTTTCAGGCGGGTGTCCGGGCGTCTAGTTGAATGGAATGCAATGGAGTCAATACTCGACACGTCTCGGCGCAACTACACTAGGGCAGCCTTCAGGTCTCCACAAGGAGAATCGAAACCAGAACAAACGTTCTGCTGAATCACATCAGCTCTTTGTCCTGATTACCCCAACACATAAACTGCTCTCCATCCTTGAATCGCCCTCGTACATCCCGGCATAATTCCCTTAAGAGATGTTCACGCACTCATTCTACCACTTCCCTCTCACGTGCTTCCCCTCCTTACTTCGCATGAACCTGCCGGCTGGCTTAACCACAGAGTCACTCACAGTCGTCCGTGAGTTGACGATCGCGCTCCGCGCTCCGTGCTCGCTTCTTCGTTATAATAGCTCTGAGCAACACCGTCCACAGCGGCGAAATCGACATTGCGCACGAGGGTGGTGGCGCACCAGCCGGGTGCGACGTTGTTGGACAAGGGGCCGCGTGACGTGTACTAGAATGGTTTTCCCCTGGGCTGGCTTCGTGCCTCTCTTGTCAAGTGGCAGGGAGTTCATTGCTCGAGCTCAAGATGAGGCCAAGAGAGTTTCAAGGATTTTCGGGCGTTGGCTGGTAAAGCCGGACGGAGACGGCAGGTTTATAGTGTTTGGGTGTGTGGCCATGATGGCTGCCTCGTCGGCTGAGTTGATATACGGCAGTCCCTTGATAGCCCTCTGAGTAAATGCCAAGGTATACTGCGAAATGCGAATCGGACCGGAACATCTGGGAGAGCAGATTTGGCCTGGATGTCACAACTGGGTACGACAGTCTCTCGTGGCGCATCAGAACACGATTTCCTGCAAGTCTGAGCCTCTGCTCAACGCGGGGGTGTGTGTGTCATGCCAGACGCGATCATAGACGCTTCTGGTATTCTCCAGTATCTCTCGTTCCATCCGCATTTGCTGCTGCGCCAACCATAAGGCGTCAGCGTTCCACACCGTGAGTGCCTCCTTGACTCCTTCGTGACCTGGTTGCCTCAGAACTGGTGCAAGCATTTCCAAGATCTTATCTGCATTGTCTTCCGTGAGGCGTACATGGCCGAGGATGCAGGTGAGAAGGTCGATCAGAGCGTTGAGAATCTGCGCGTTTGTCGTTCTTGATGGAGCGTTTGTGACAGCGTTGCTAGCAGCTGGAGCATTACTTTCCATCCCTACCACGTCCAAGTTGACTGCTCCAACGATGGTTGTCGAGGGTTTACCACCTTGCTTACTATTCAGAGACTTTTTTTCTCCGCCTCCATGGACAAGCCCGTAAGTCTTCTTGAACAGTTTCTCGAGCTGCATAAACATATCCTCTATCCTCGTCGACATGAAGTCTCCTGCTCCTTCACACAGCTTGCATATGGCTTTTGCAGCTGCACAAATGTTGTATGATGTTTCTCCTTCCCCATCGTCTCCAAGATCGCTGAACAGCCTTGATAGCACTGCTGGCCAGATCGCATTAATCAGAGGCAAGAAAGAATTCTCGTCTCTGGAGAGCAACGGGGAAATTTGCTCGATTAGTTGGAGTAGAATGTGTCGTACTCGGGAGGAGGGAGATGCTAGGTGTGGTATAGTTGACTGGGCGATGCTGAGAAGAAGTTGGTGCGATCTTGTTAATGGCTGTTCTTTGGTTGTCGGAGAGAGTGGTTCCTCCCCTTCGTTCTCCTCTTCAGTTCCGAGCTCGGGCTGCTCTTCTTCTCCAGACTCGGGGTTCTTGTCCAGCGCATCCAGCTTACTCGACCATGGTCTACGTGGAGCGGCGGGGGGTTCTTCGTCTTCCAACTCAAGCTTCCTCTTCCGCGACAGCCTGTTTTCCAGATCGCCAAGCACATCGTCCAGATCTGAGCTCGCTCGTGTCTGCTTTCTATGATCACGCATTTCTTTCCCGTCCGTAATTGCCACTGTTGGAGTTTTTGTGCTCTCATCAACCATGGCTCTGAGAACCTCGAAAAGCACTTCAACAAGGCGGGTATACCCATGGAATGTATCCAAGGCTGCAAAGATACTGCCAATCAAATCATCGAGAAAGGGGATCAATCTTGCTCCACAGAGTCTGATCATCATGAGCAAGACTTGTGGTGCTTGTGGAGACAGGTCGAATGAGTTTAACTTCATCGCAACTGAGTTGATGAGGTAGTCAACATTGTCGACCAGCATCTCAGTTGCGGAAGTATACTCGCATGCCGAAGCAAGTGAATTCAAGGCAGTCATAGCGTGAGTACGAAGCGCTTCCGTTTGCGAGCCAAATAATGCCAGGACCGGATACAGAGTGTCTATAAGCTCTGGCCGGTACCCCTTTCCGAGCTGGTTCGCTTGTAGAACAAGGCATTGCAGGGCTAATGCTGCAGGCCTCCAATCAGAAGAGATTTCGTAGTCGACAACATAATTGACAGTGAAAGCATATAAATCGGACACGAGGAGTGGCCGAGAAAGCGATAGATCAGTGCCAGATACCTCCATATCAATCACGCTGTCCAAGTCAAAGAGGTCATCGTGAAGGTCTAGTAGTAGGTTGAGCGAAAGCCAAATTGCTGAGACTAATCTAGAGTCTTTAGACTCTGGAATGCGATTGACGAGAGACCGTGCAACCAAGTTGGAGGCAGAGTGACGTCTGAGATCGGCCACGAAGAGCTGCAATTGTTCGGCTAAGTCTCGTTGACTTGGATGGTTGAGCAAGACTGGTTCGAAGGCTGTTGTTGGCAATGTTTGTTCTACAATCAGCATATGCTGCGACATGGCATTGGCTATATCAGTGATAGGCTCAGACTTTGATGTCGTACTTTCAACTGCTCCAGAGACACTGTTCAACAACGTGGATGCAAGCATATCGGATGCACCTTCCGCAAGCTGCATCGTGTCGGACAGTACCTGGAATGAGGTTGAAAGGTATGCGAGCATATTTCTTTTAGGTCTGTCGTCGCTCATTTGCATGATGCGAGGAAGTGCAATGGACCAATCATGGAACTTGGACTTGACTATGCTAGAGATGTGCTCGTTAACGGTGAGCAAAGTTCGAAGCTCCGCGAAGGCATTTTGAGCCAATTCATCATGTCGCGAAGAGATCGAAACAATAGTCTCTACCATAAGAGGAATCGATTCTGCCAAAGAATTTGGGCACTCCTCAATCACCATCAGGCACAACCGGAGTAGAGCCCGTCGTACTCCAGTGCCGTCGTTGTTCTTTAGCTGGCTGACATGCGTAAGAGCCATTTTTATTTGTGGCGCAGTGGCCCTAAGCCAGGAGGCATCAAGTACATTTGACACAACCGTGTTTACAGTCGCGTTTTCTGTGCTATCGTTCATGCTAGAAACAACATCATCTGCTAAAACTGCTCGTATGGACGCTCGGAGGACCTGAAGATATGTTGTAAGCACTTTCTGAGTCCGCCTTGCTTTTGTGCTTGGACGCAAGACTTTTGTTAATGAAGAGACTGTACGAGGTAACAAGCTGGCAAGGAGAACTTTGTTATCGATGCCCTCATGAAGAGCCAGCAGAGCCTCGGCAGCAGCAGTCTGTACGTTATCATCTCGATTCTCTGTGATAGACTCGAGAAGCAAGAAGACAAGCTGGTCAACTATGCTCTTGGTGCTCAAGTCATCCAGAATGGAAGTTCGGGTGTCAGGTCTCCTCATCCGATAAACAAGAATCCCGATACAGTTGAAAGCAACTACCCTGAGTTCATCGGAAGGTGCTTCATCGGTGTTGCGTGGATCACCACCGGCGAGAAGGCTCATCAAGATCAGTAATTGCTTCCCCATCTCTGGCAATAGCTTTTCGCGCCATCCTCGATCGACGAGGGTGGAGACGCATTCAGCTGCAACCTCAAGACATCGGGAAGAAAGACGTTTGGATTCGTTGAAGACATGAGACAGTGGGAAGAATGCATATTCGGCAAGCTTTTCATCAAGGAGATTTTGGTGTCCTAGTTCGAGTAAGACGTTGCGTACTTCTTCAAGAGCATGCAGGACATGCTTCACGGCGACCTGTTTAGCCTTGAACTTCAGAGCGCTCGAACTGAGCTCTACACAGGGCCGCCTTAGCTTCGCATAAAATTAGTGTGAGTTTTGAGCAGGCAGTGTGCTGAGGAAACCTTTTCAAAAGCCCTTTGGCGTGGGTTGTTCATGCTGGAATCAGACCTGCTGGATCAGCGTGCATTCATCATTGACCAACATCCACTTGCAAGGTAGATTAGACCAGAACGTAGAATGGCAGTAGTGCAGCAGTGGGATACACAGTATGGCGTTGCAACACGATCGGGACTTTTTGCCACGACCATTCCTATCGCCATCTAACCCGATCTGGCTGCCATTGCGGTCACGGTAAGCCACGAGCCACGCCAAGACGATACATGCCAAGCCTGACCCGACTGCCAGTGCACTCCGACTCCGACTCGGAGTTCTTCATGGGCAGGCTCAAGTTAAGCACTGGCAGTAGTAGTGGCAGTTAAGTTCATGTTCAAGTTCAAGTTTGAGCTTGAAGTCCCCACTGGCAAGCCCATGTTCAATAACGTGCAGCCACAGCAGCCACGGCCACAGCTCGAGCTCGACTTCGCACTTAGCACAGTACTGTGTATGACAGTCACGTGTCGCATGATTTGCAAAGATTCCCCCATGGCACATAACGGTACCTAGGTATCTCCCTAGGTACCTACCTAAAGGTATGCAGGCATGGCAGGTATGAGTGACGATTTCGATTACGATGCCTGTACTATGTAGTGATGCCTGGCTTATTTGCGGAGGCGCCCACGGTCGTGTGGGAAGACAACTTGCTACACTGCGCTCCATCAAATCTTCGCTTACCTCCGTGTCGTAGCAACGACACAATGTTCTATACACTGCCAAGATACCTACCAGGCGCACGTAAGTTCCCCATAAGTACCTAGGTAGGTCACTGCTGCTCTGTGAATTGAGGATGACGAGAGTGCGGTGCATGTTATTGTGGTAACTTACGTTACTGGGGAGTGGGTTGGTGGAGCAATACGGTTCGGCTGCGATGGCCGATGAGGTCTTGAGTCGATTCCGCCTATGTGCGTCACAGTCAGTAGTAGTGCATGGCGACGATTTGAGGTCATAGTGCAGTAAATGAGTCTTCTGTGCACTGCTCAACCTCCCACTACGGATGGGATGTTGCACGCAGTTGTGATGGCACTGCAGTTCTCCAGCGAAAAGTGGCCCCAAGGCTCAAGCATTGACAACTTGAATTCGGGATCACCGTGCGCTCACAGACCAGCACGACTGTGCGCAATGCCCATTTCGAGGCAAGCTCCTACGCCTACTCCATGCCGCTCACCATGATACTCGATGCTGAAGACGGCATGTTGAAATTACATGAGTTTCGTGCAAGCGCTTCGAGCTCTTTTGTCTACCTACGCCGTGTGTGCCGGTGGTTGATTGGTCCGCAAATTTCGAAAAGGGCGCGGGTGCCAAGTCACAGTAGCACTGGCAATCAAAGGGAAGTGCCAGGCACGCCAGGGACTAATGATTAGTCCGACGGAAACGAAAACACTACCCAGCTGGACCGACTTGCTGAGGGTTGTTAGTCGCGTCGCCTGCGCTCAGGATGCTCTGCAAGTCCTCGGTGATGAAGTGCGAGACATTCTCGTCGCCTGTAAGAGGTCGGATTGCTGAATATCGGGTATGGTAGATAAGTGGGCAGCATCCCGGAAGGTGCCAGCACATCTTCCACTGGCATCATTGTTGTACCGTAATGGGTTTGCCAAGCATTTTGCGGTCATGGTACTCAGTAACTCAGCTGGGTAGGTATGTAGGTAATAATTAGTTAGGAGGTATCTAGGTAGGTAAGAAGGAAGAGAGGCCGGGAGACGAGACCAACCCACAAGTCCTGATGAGAGCAAGATCGACGTGCTGCCTGTGCTGCCGGGCGGGATAGTGGTGGGTCGCACGAACGCAACCATGACATGACTGCCCACCTGGGGCACCACTGCCCAAGCCTGTGACAGGGGCGCCAGCTCGATAATTCAGGTACGACCGGGCATGTGAAGTATGGTTGGCCAGTTTTCAGAAGCGCCACAATTTAAGCCTCCTGTTGCTCGGGTGTGGTGCCGGTGCTAAATTCCGGTAGCGTGTTCCTGTGCCTGTGGCTGGGCTCGCCGGCTGGGACGTGCAGTAGCTGCTAGAAGGTGTAGATGAGGAAGCGCGTGGTGTGGGTTGTCAACTTGTGAGGGTCGCGCGTGGTTCAAGTTATGGATTCTACACTGTACTTGCTCCAGTGGAGGTTTTCAATGCTTAATGCTCACTGCTCAGGCTGTGGCTCCATCACAAGGTGACATAACCGCCTTTTATTGATAGGATAGAGGTGGGTTTCGGTCTCAGACACCGATCTCGCGGCAGCCAGGAAACTCGGAACTTGAAGCCAGGCAGCAAAGTAGAGGGTGTGGCGCGACATCACATCAGTCCAAAGGACCACGCCGTAGCCAATTTCCGCCAGACGATGGTCTGCAACCTGTGACACCCCAGGTCGAGGAGAAGTTGTTGTAACCTGTCTTCGACCGTCGGCCGCGTCGCGGTTGCCCTAAATCGTGTGAAACGCTCGACAGACTAGAACAACTCCTAAGAACTCCTTGCCGAGCTTGCGCAGCTGAATGGCCCACGCTGGTTTGGCAGCTGGCAAGTCGTGATTTCCCCCGAACTTGAAACCTCTTGCAAGTTGCAAGCCAAGCTTGGAAGTCGTGTAAATTCACCTACCCAAGGTAGGTAGGTAGGTACGTGTGTTCCACTTCTTAAGCCGCGATCCAGCCTCCTAGTCCTTCACTGCTCCACTACTTCAATCCTGATAAACATCTTCTCGCGTCACCGTTCGTCACACTCATCTTCTCTTCCTCTTCAGTTGGATCCTTTGCCCTAAGAGTTACCTGCTGTAC
>Ga0210040_10007503_pt1 | contig 13179 bp, 9 predicted proteins | sample CryGeyCG12114_NA_FD_185462 | JGI IMG/M metagenome (GOLD analysis project Ga0210040, IMG submission 185462) | Groundwater microbial communities from aquifer - Crystal Geyser CG19_WC_8/21/14_NA (SPAdes) (version 2) | ecosystem: Environmental > Aquatic > Deep subsurface > Groundwater | place: USA... | reverse complement strand
ACGGGCGAGAAGGTCGAAGAACAAGGCGAAGACGCCGAGGCCGTGCTCAAGGGCGCAAAGATGCGCGCCGAGAGCGTGGGCAAGCTCTACCTGAGCGTCATGCAACAAGAATGCGATCTTTGGGTCCACGAACTAGACATGCGACCGGCTGCCGAAAAGTTCTGATGACGTAGAGAGGGAGAAAGCAATGTTATGAAAGGGAAAAAAAACCAATCCATGTGACCATGTGAGCACGCCTGCTACCGTTCCACAAACCGACTATGTAGGTAGCATGATCACGCAAGACCCACAGATAGATCAAACCAAATCGGACCATACCAGACCATACAAAGTGGGATAGCCAAGTTTGACAAGACAAGACAGAACATGTTGATTTTCGTATGATACCAATCACCATTGTTTACTGAAGGAGTCGCAACCTGCTCTGCCCTCAGCAGCACATACCTCATCCACTCACATTTGGTCGCGTGTTGAAACACGCAGAACCAATGTGCACAGTACGTCGATGTGGTTGGGAGTATATGGCCTCGAGCGTTTCTATCAAGCCACCAGACACGTCAGCTGCACGACTTTATGTCGTTGATTATGGATGAGCGAAGTCGAGTTTAGTCTAGGCTTTGGGACTAGTGCACGTGAGAATGAAAGCCGAAGCAACAAGGGCGCAACGAGTAACTCGGGTAGAAGCCATAATTCTTTGGATTAATGTCGTTGCGGAGCGCTTCTAAACTCCCTCTATGCGATGATGCGATTTGTGAAAGCACTGAGACTAATACATGGGTATCATAGGGTTGCAGCAGATCCTTCCGCTGCGCTGTGTCGTCTAATCATATCCTTCCTCACCAATATATTGCTTTTGCATCACTTCATGCCCTTCTATGCGTTTGAGCTGTGCTGCTCAGAAAGTGGTAGCCCGAGTCGAGACTTAAAACTGATTGCCCTCCTAAGGTTGATATAGTGCCGCTAATCTTTGCAGAGTTGACAATACTCCTGTATTAAATTAGCTAAACCCCTTGATGTAATCGGATTTCAACTTACCAGTAACACCTTGTGTCAATGTAGCAGAAGCGCCGGTATTTCGGGCCCCAAGCGTGACAGTGCATACATCGCGAATGCCCTTCTTGTGCATCTCATGCGCCCACGTAAATACGTACTCGTCTTCTCTCGAATCGCCAATGACCAGCAAGAACTCAGGCATGGCCGCGCCTTTCTCCTTGTGTAGTCTAGTAAGATTATCGCCAATCATCGCGGTGGCCGAAGACTTGTTGATGTGCGCACAAGAAATAAAAAGGGCGCCTTCGATGGGCACTGCGCTGATATTCTGTCCCTGGGAAGCGTCGTTGATGTGGTTGGCACATTCACCTGCCTGCTTGAAAGCTGTAGCTTGGTCTTCTGCATTTGTGTGATCGAATATGATGGATGCATGACGCACTTCGATCTTGCTACCTTCGATACGTTCCTCGTAATACCTCAAGATGTTCGTCACACTTTTCTTCCACTCGGCCGCATGCTTGAGATCGACAAGCTCGATCCAGTCGTCAGTACCAGCTTCCATCAAGAAGCAGCCGTTCTCAGCTATGAGTCCCAGGCCTGGAACTTGCCGGAAGAGTCTCTCCATCTCTTCGGGCATTCTTGAGCTCATGACATAGACAGTGTTTTTGGGGTCTGCGATAAGATCGTTCAGTACGTCTACAGCACGCTTGGGTGTGGTAACCACGGTATCAGTAGGAGATCCCCATGACGCTAGAGTGCCTTCATAGTCAAGGACAATAAGACGGTTGTCGGCTGTCTCGTACTGCTTCTTCAGAGTAGAGAAGTGCAACCGTGGCACAGAGGTCGAATCGCGGATGGCGTGCTCCTCCCATGCATGCTGCAGTTGTTTCATGTAGGTACCATACCAAGCGGTGGCAGTGTAAGTAGTGATTGTCTTGTGGAGGTTGTGCCAGCGTTTCTCGCGTTCGTCAGCAGGCATATCAATAGCCTTCTTGATGGTTTCTGCGACTTGGACATAGTCCCATGGATTGATCAACATTGCGTCACTGCCAAGTACAGAAGCAGCACCAGTGAACTCGCTCAGAACGACTGGACCGTATTTCGAAGTACCATACTTACCATCCTGGCAATAGATGAACTCATGAGGGGTCAAGTTCATGCCCTCGCGCAAGCTAGTGAGGACAAGACTGTCGGCGATCGTGAGAAGAGCCAGATACTGAGAGAAGTCGATATCCTGCTTCAGGAACACGAGCGGTTGGTGAGCGAGAGATGAGTGAACAGAGTTGACCCTTGTGACGATATCGGCCACCGTAGCATCAAGATCACTTTGCTCCGATGTCGAGGTGGCAATTTGAATGAGAACGACCTCGTCTCTGTAGCGCGGATACTTGTTCAAGAACAGCTCATAAGCCAGAATCTTCTGGCGAACACCACGGATGTTGTCAAGCTTGTCTCTGGCAACCAAGATGCGCTTTCCCTTGTACTTCTCCGCGATAGTTTGTACCCAATCAGCAACTTCCGGCACGCCTCGTCTCTTGTCGAGTGATTCGGGGTCAAGTCCAAAAGGGATATGGTTGACATGAACGAATCTACCGTCTTCAAGAATGACACCATGATTCGTAGCTTCGACGTTCAAAAGACGGCTGCAAGTTTGTAGAAAGTGGTGAGTGTACTCGTCCGTTTGAAAGCCCACCATGTTGGCTCCGAGAATGCCTTCGAGCAGCTCTCTTCGAACGGCTAGACATCTGAAGATCTCCGAAGATGGGAAAGCAGTGTGGAGATAGAAGCCGATCTGGGCATCAGGAAGGGCTTTTCGAACCATTCCAGGCACAAGCAACAAGTGATAATCATGGACCCACACGATATCACCCTTCTTCCAGTTCTTAACTATGCGATCGGCAAAAGCTTGGTTGACTTTGACGTAGAAGACCCACGAATGATCCTCATATGCTTTGCTCTTGGGGTGATCGGGTATCTGGTAGTGGAAAACTGGCCAAAGAATGGTCCTGCAGTAGTGCTCGTAGTGACCGTCGAGGTCGCTGTCATCGACATAGACTGTCAATGCTTCATATTGGTCCTCCATCTTCTCGGCGATGGTGGACTTGAGCTGGGCGCTCAAGGCATCTGTAGGCATGCCCAGAGTCCCAACCCACGTTTTGTCTGTAAGCAAACCGGAGTCGCTGACAGCTTCAATCGCATTGTAAAGACCACCATTTCCAAGATAAGCTTGCTCGACGGAAAAATCGGCCTCTTCAAAACGACGTTCGTGACTAGGTGCTCTGGACGATCTCTCTACTGCTTTGTACTTTGTGTGGGCGCGCCAAAGTTGGGTAGAGAGCTTCTCTTTAGCATCCCTGAGACTGTTGTGCTTCAACACCGAGCTAGGGGGAGGAGACTTGGCTCGCGAGATTGGTTGGTTCCAGGTAAAGGTCTTACCCCAGCCTGGGGAGTGGTTGTCAACTCGAGCAATTGATCTTGGATCTCTGACAGTGGCAACTGGGAGGGTGAGGCTGAAGGGTTTAGCCTCCTGAGGTATGAATATCTTTTCATGGTCGGTAGTAGCGCCAGGTGTCTGAACTAAATGTGCTCCAGGTGTCTTGAGTGCGAACTTGGCAAAGAGGCTAGGCGTTGGCTGTGCTTCGCTGATACTGCCCCTACTTGGTAAACGTGTGACATCCGGAGAGCTGGGAGGGTCTTTCGGTCGAGGAAGAGACACTTCGGGCAACTCAAATCGCGTGTGAGGGATCTCGAAATTGATGGTATAGGGCAGGAACAGGCTAGCCACGAAGACGGTCATCTTAACGTGAGCATACGAGGTGAGCGCGGTCTTGGGTGACGGAAGAGGCGAAGGCCAGCTGGATAGACGCAGGAGTTGTTAGCAAGAGAACTGTCGATGGTCCCACAGTGATAGGTTATGGCCTTGACCAACCGAGCAAGAATGAATTGAAGGTGTACAACGGCTGCTTACTGGTTAAGGTGAGATGTGATTGTTACGGTATGGCTATAAGAAACTTTGACGACAGCTGAATCACGGAATAGTGGGAAAATAGGAAGAGTGCTCCGGAAGCAATAAGCGATGACAGGTGAATAATAAAAGAGCGTCGGATGGACGTGTTGAAACTCGAAGGGCCGGAAAAGGCGGCGAATGGATATGAGGTGTCAGTGGATCGGGTAGAGGAAGACGACCTTGGCCCTGGTATGCTAGAGACTGGAGACTGGCGTGGTGTTGGTCTGCTGCCAGTAGCGGATGCCGGTGAGTAGGGCAACGTTAACGCAACGTTAACTTTACGAGTAGGGTGGCAGTGGTGGTGTTCAAGTTGTCGACGCGATGTGATGTGATGCAGCCCGTTCACGTTTCTGGCCAGTGGCCACTCAGACTGGGCAACCTTGGAAGGCCGTCTTTCCTATCAGATATGACGTGCAGGCGCAGGGCAGTAGAGTTCCGGACCTGTAACGTGTATCGCACGCTTCAACGCTTGAAAGCAAGCTTTGACCCGTGAGGTGGCTTCCAAGGTTCCTTCCGGGGATTTTCTTGGACGGTGTTCCGCCAGCCTGAACTTGAGACCTGCTGGGAACTCGGCAGTGTTAGTCTGAGCCTACTACTACCTGGTAGTAACTTGTAGTAGTGAGGCTGCGGCGGCGGCACTTCAGTCTTGAACGGATGCGGACAAGCAGCGGCCGGCAGCACAAGTAGAAGCTATCCGGAACTTTATTACTCACCAGGTAGTCTGTACACTGTACAAGTACCCGTGCTCGTCGTACCTAGGTAGGTAAGATGCACATGCCAGACCGGGCATCTTCAGGGCACAGGGCCAGGCACTACTGGCACTGGCACTGGCATCCCCGGGGCTCGGGCGTCGACTGGCACGAGCCTGAGCACTATTAGCACTGGCACTAACCGCACTACTCGTACTGGCACTAACCGCACTACTCGTACTCTACGTCTGGCACTCCTCGGGTACAGGTTTCCTGCCTACACTATACTCGAGTAGGTAACTGAGCCCTAAGACCCCTTAACTTACCTTAATCCTTCTTTTTGTGGGTAACTTACATCTCCCACGTTTTCCACTTTTCCCACTCTTCCCACTTTTCCCTCTCAACGGCTGTGGCCTCGCTGTTCAACTTGTTCCAGCAAGCCCGCCTCGCGCTACAAGTACAAGTACCGCACCCACAAGCTGGACCAAGCCTGTTCCTAGCATTGCCCCGGCGTCTTTCCCGAACCAATTGGACTCGTTCCCGGTCACCAGCGGACTCCTCAAATTGCTACTCGTACGGAGTCTTACCCGTTCTGGCCCGTTCACTCAACTGGAAAGTTGCCTCACCGCTGCTAAGAATCATAAAAACCTTTACACGACTCAGGTTAGTTCATCCTGCCTACGCACAGCTGATTATGTCAAGCTTTCTCATCCTTTGTTTGCAAAGTGCCGTCGTGTTTCACATGTCTGCATCATGCCTCTGTATCTGACGGGTTCTCACTCCTCTCGGATATCCAAGCCGACACGCGGCCCTCGTGGCGTCTGTCGTCAGTCATCTTCTCCTTTCGCTGCCCTTCCCCGCACCAAGTCGATTACGCGAACGAAGTCCCTCGCCGAAGCGTGGGAAGATGAAGCGGATCACGAACATGAAAGGTTACCTGTCAATGGTAAGATCCAGTCGACCATCTCCGTCGCCTCGGTGCGAGATGTCATGAGCGCCGTTCTGCATGCAACCACCAACATGTTTGGTGAGATCCCAGACCGTGCGGGCATGAACAGCACGAGGATTGCCGAAGTGCTCAATTACCAGAAAGGCCTGCCTGCCGTCGTATCACTGGCTCACGTGCACGCTCTCATCTCTGCCTCCTCCAAAACCGAACGTGAGATATCAGCATTGCTGTCCGCCGGCAAAGTCCGGAAGATAAGGGTGACTGGTCGAGGTAATGATATCAGCGGAACAGGAGAAGTCCTGATCACGACTCGTCAGATCCAGGATCTGTTAGCAAACAGTGGTGTCACAACAGACATCACATCGGATTTCATCCACGTTCTTCAACAGAACCCTCGAGCGACCTCTCTATCATCTCGATCGCTTCCTGCCTCGCACGTCAAGGCGCTGACGAGGGCGGGTTTCCTTGTCTCATCCTCACTCTCTGGACCACGCAATCTGTCATTGAGTGGTGCTTCCCATGTCGCAATCCCTACTATATCCCGTGCCAATTCTGGTACACTCGCAGCAGTGGGAGGCGAGGCCGCTTTCGAGGAGCTAGGAGGTGTGGGTGGTCCACGTAGGTCATACTCAGAACCCCAGCAGAGCTCGCAGGGCGGTGAGTACAGTCTTTCCGTACCTAATATCGGCCCTTATCTCAAACTTCTCACTGCTGGAAGGAACCATCTGCTTGAACTTCTTGGAAGATCTAAGTTCAAAGAATCACCGCTGTACTTGCTCAGAGAGCGTTGGGACGGTGCAGTAGACTCAGATGACCGAGTTTCGTCTGCTAAAAGAATCAGAGGCGAATTTTCCGGCATACTACCAGCAAAGACAAAGAAGTGGAAAGATCTCCAAGGTCTAAAGTTTGATTGGGTACTTGAAGAATGTCTTGGGGCGGGCCTGATCGAGCTCTTTGAGACTCACAGTGTCGGACTAGGTATTCGAGCTCTCACTTGACCACAGAACACCATACTTACAGAAGACCCTTCACGAAGAATGATTCGTGCTTGACTCCTGAACCCTGAGGACGAGTGAGAGATGCAAGCTATGCTATCTACCTTTTCATCATCACGGACTCGAGCATCGTACCTCAGAAGGTGTTATGAATAGCGCAACACAAGTCCAGTACATCTTGGGTGGTTCCAAATACCGACAGAGACGGGAGGCAGCACAACGCAACGATAACCCAGAAACATGAGGTTGGGTGTCGCGAGGTGCTTGATGCGAACCTTTACATGCTGAAAACCTTGCACTGTCACTGAGCTGCTCCTGAAGTTCGCAGAGACGGCAGAAAGAGACGGGACCTGCTCTCAACCTTCTATTGCAGCCGTTGTCATTAACGAGAGCTGTGCGCGGCGGCGTTATGCGAAGCCTTGCTGATACGGGTTAGGCTCTCCGCAGAGCGATAGTCCTCTAGAGTTGCGGAGGGCTCCTGCGATGTCTACATGTGATCGGTGTTAACTTGCTGGTGGCTTCCCCGTGGTCAAATAATCTCCGATACATCTGAGGGCTAGAGGTACGCAACCATGGTTCAGCCGTGCATAACGGCACGGAGATCCGGGGATGCAAGGGCATGCATGCAGAGAAAACAGGGAAGTACAAGTCAGGATTGGCACGGCAGAGTGACGCAGAACTGCTACTCGTTGCACATTGGTACGTCCCTCACAGCGCACGAAGGGGTGTACCGTGGTCTTGCATAAGGTACGAGCTACCCGTGTACCAGTTGGCTGTTTGAACACCACCAGCACTGCACGACTCCGACTCGGATCGCGGAAGTCGTGCCAATAATGCCAAGTCGACATTTCGTCCCTGCCGCGTGTTGCGGCGGCCCCTTACTGAACGTTAACTGCTGTTTCCTACTATTTCTACATTGCCACGTGCACGTGTCAGAAGGCGCATTGTACTTATGATCGCTGCATTATATTGTGCTGAGCCAAAACCCCCGAGCTTCAACCAGCATCGTGAACGAAATCATGAAGAGTTAGCCTCATGTTTACAGGCATGGAGCATGCAACTGCGAACGGTGTCAGCCATATTCAGCCGAATGCCCTTCGTTGCCCAATCGTTACTCATTCGATCTCTCCATCGGAGCCCTGATTGTTCACGTGGTCTCTTCCGGCCCAGTCGAAGTCAACTTTTGGAGTGCTGGAGCCATTGGCTGCGGGTGGTGCTGCAGCATTGATCGAGTACGGGGAAGCCGATGGCCAACAGTAGGTGCAAGATGTGGTCCATGGCGCTGTGTGAGGCGCGCCCACGCCGGTGGTGTTTTGTGTGCTTGTGGGGACGTCGAAGATCCAGCCGAGACGGGAGAAGTGAATGCGAAAAGGGCCGTCGTCCTAGAGGTAGAGGCTGCCATGGCCGAGAGCATGGCTATGTGGACGATCGCTAGATGATGTCGCTTTTGTATAACTTAGGTAGGTAGGTAGGTACGCAGGGTGTCCGAGGGACGGGAACGATGGAAAACGGAAAGCTTTTTAGAGTGTCCTTTCTACGCTCCGGTCTCACAGCGGACGACAGGCCATGAGTACTCACTTTTCATCGTTGGTTGTTGCCAAAGGCCCTGCCTGCTTACCCTCCCTAGAGTCAGGGACATGAACATGCTTAGAGTACTGTACAATGATATGAACAAGCCTGTGCACTGTCGAACTATATATACATATATTGCGCTGCCCGTATGTATCTAGGTGGAGATAGGAAGGGTTGCTTAGATTCTGCCTCCACTAAGCTTCTCGGCAATCTTCTTCATCCGCTCTTGATCCCTGAGCACGCGGTCCGCCTTGTCTCCTCCCAGCTTCGTCTTCTCATCGCTACCACGGCCTCGCTTGACCATAGTCGCTACCGTGTCTGGAACACCTTTGTTCCACATACTGGTTCCATCAGAGCTTCCGTTCTGGAACAATTGATGTGCTTCCGGAGCCTGAAACTGGAAGTCAATCTCCTTGAGCAGTTGCTCCTCGGTCGTGATAAAGTTTCGCGCGTTCATGTACAAGGTGTGCAAAGCATCTCGACGTTCTTCCTCTTTCCGGGCCGTGTGGTACTCCAGGTTGCCCTTCTTGGTATCGTAAATTTGTTTCGCATCGACATCCTCAAGTACATGGCTTTTGGCGGGTTGCATTGCGCTGGGGATAGATGAATTGGTCAACCGCGCATCTTCTCGTTCGGCTTGAGATATCAGACGGGACCTTTCCGAGCTCTTCGCGGCACTTTGCCTGTGCATCTTGTAAATAATCTCCTGCTTTCTTTGGTGCAGCTCCGTCAAGCCCTGGCGAAGATGGTTCTTTCGTAGTGTACCCATGCGTGCACGATACTTCTCTATTTCCGACAGTTGCGATTCCGACACCTTCACGGTGCTATCCGGCGTGACATTCTTGAGGTATTTTGGCCCTGGCTTATCTGGCCGTCGAGCAGGAAACAGTTCGCGTGGAGTAGGGAGGATACCCTTGGCTCTTCGAGGTAGAGGTAGATCCGCTTGGTAAGACGAAGGAACATCGATATACTGAGGCGACTCCGGGGGCACTATTTTACGAGATGATGATGTAGCGAAGGCTCGGGCGGAAGACGCGCTGCTCATGCGATGCCGGCAAGCTCGACAGACAGAACCAGATAGGACTTCCATTGCTGTAGCGACAAAGGGTTCGTTGGATCGGATACCGTGGATGAAGACAATCTGCTAAGAAAGTGCCGAGGAGTTATGATAGCACGAGCCTTTAAGAGCCTGCTTTTTCGTGTTGCAAAGGCTCAAGTGATGGAAATAGTGCCGCGGTTTTGTCCATTGGTGTTTCAACATGAAGCTCAGGCTTGAAAATCACGGACTATGCCCCATTAGGCACGAAATCTTGGCGAGATTTTCTCTGCAATTATTCAGACTGCGGCAGGCAAAAGATCTCCCCAGCATCTCCCCCCGTCTACGCGCCTTTACTTCTTGACTCCTCCGTGTGTGTTGCTTATTGTTAGAAGTCATGGGTACCGGCAAGAAGGAGGCTTCCCGCCTCAAGCGGCAGGGCAAGGACACCGATGGCATGGCTAATGTCAAGGTCAAAGGCGAGAACTTTTACCGGTATGCTTGCAACTATTGCTGGTTTGGACAGCGCTGACTGTTATGATGCAGCAATGCCAAAAAGATCAAGACTCTGAACATGTTCAAGGATGGCAAAGCGCAGCACAATGCCGCAGGAAAAGTTACAAAAGCCGCTTCATATCAGTCCAGAGACATACCCAACGCACGAGTGGAGCCCAACAGGAAATGGTTTGGAAATACAAGAGTCATATCGCAGACCGCCTTGGATTCCTTCCGACAGGCTGTCGCAGAGCAGTCGTCAGATCCATACCAAGTGCTGCTTAAAACGAACAAACTCCCCATGTCCTTGATCAGAGACGCCGAGAACACCAAGAATGGCATCAAGCAACATCAGGCGAAAATTGCAGTGGAGGCTGCGCCATTTTCAGATACCTTTGGACCCAAGTCGCAAAGAAAGCGTGTCAAGCTGAGTGCGGCCTCGGTGTCTGACCTCGTTGGAGAGTCCGTGAAGATGCACGACAACTATCTCGATCGCCTCGAGGAAGCTAAACTTCTTAGTGGGAAATCTGCTGAAGAACACGAGGAAGCAGAACAAGACGGCGAGCTTACCACAGCACGTGAGCCTATCTTCTCGAAAGGTCAGAGCAAGCGTATATGGAACGAATTATATAAAGTCATCGACTCATCAGATGTGGTACTGCATGTCCTTGATGCCAGAGATCCTGAAGGTACAAGGTGCCGAAGCGTCGAGAAATACATTCGGGAGGAGGCACCACACAAGCACTTGATCTTTGTTCTGAACAAGTGCGATTTGGTGCCTACCAGAGTGGCAGTAAGTGACCCCTTCTTGTGCCATGTACTCTCCACTCCACCGCTAAGTCAAGGCTCCTTTCTGCACATGTGCAACACGATGAGAGACGCCTGTTACAGCTTTGGTATATCAAGCCGGTTCGCCACCTGCTTCGGTAGGTGGTCTTTGGCATTGCATCCGTCTTGGAAGCCCTGTCATCAGAGCCATGGCGTGTTTCGTTTGAGTTGAGGCTCGCTTTGCCCCTTGTTTGGCTTTATTCATAGCGCGTCTCTTAGTAATGTTTCACACATACTAATAATCTTGTTTAGGCACAATGGGTCCGACTACTCTCCAAAGAATACCCTACGTTAGCTTTCCATGCCTCTCTTACGAATTCGTTTGGCAAGGGTTCTCTTATCTCACTTCTGCGGCAATTCTCAACTTTACACTCTGCTAGAAAACAAATATCGGTTGGCCTGATTGGCTATCCCAACACAGGAAAATCTTCCATCATTAACACGCTACGGAAAAAGAAAGTGTGCACAGTCGCGCCTATACCGGGCGAGACCAAAGTTTGGCAATATATTACGATGATGAAGCGCATCTATTTGATCGACTGTCCTGGAGTTGTTCCACCTAGCCACGGTGTTAGCGAAGAGGATATCCTCCTCCGTGGCGTTGTCAGAGTCGAGAACGTAGAACATCCAGCACAATATATCGCAGCAGTGCTAAGACGAACACAGACCAGGCACATCGAGCGGACATACGACTTGAAGTATGCCGACTATAACGATGATGCCATTGAGTTCTTGAGCATCCTAGCACGAAAAGGCGGCCGCTTGCTCAAGGGTGGTGAGCCCGATGTTGACGGCGTAGCGAAAATGGTTCTGAACGACTTTCTACGAGGTAAAATACCTTGGTTCAGTCCGCCTCCAAAGAAGGAGGGCGACGAGGAAGCGACTGAGGACCCGGCAGCTGGAGTCGAAGGTCGGGCAGGGAAGCTTGGCGAGATGCCTAACAAGCGCAAAGCAGACGATATGGAAGATGAAGCCGAATCTACCCATGGCGACGAAGCAGCAAATGGCTCGGATGATTTCGAAGAATTCAGTGGTGAGGAAGACGAGGACAGCGACGTGGAAGCAGGTGGTGTTACGACTTCATGATACCCTTTAGACTCGATGACTCAATACTAGCGGAATTTTCTGTTTGACATACCCACGCCTGTGTAAGACAAGAACCTGAGTTTCGTCAGCCGTGCTACACCTTGCGATATGGTACTTACCCACGATATCCACATGTATACGTCAATCAGTTCAACTCCGCTTCGCACAACTGGTACATATGATGATTCCGCTCGTAGCTTGCGATCCGCGGAAACTGGTGCAATAAGTGTTCAAAGCTGAGCCTACTTCATTACTGTGGTCCGGATTCGTCGCTCGACTCTCAGGACTCCTCCTCGTTGGGGTATTGCAAGTCGAGTCGGTACCTGACAAGACCTACAAGTCCCTATTTTCGCATACAATTCGCGCCCCAAGAGACATGGTTGTTACCTCAGACTTCTCAATCCCAAAGGAGAAAGTGATTCGAGCAGGCTCCTCGATCTTTTGTCGAAGATGAAGGACACTGCGCAGAGGACGTTTGGTCTGCAGCAGCTAAAGAGTGCTTGCCAGAGGAAGAACGTCACGTGGATGTATGGTGTCACCTTGTGACCGACGCTTATTGCAGCGTAGGAGAGCCGGCTTAGACCGACATTGTAGTGAGTCAGACAACATAATTCTCTTTCACTGGACGGGCCTACTAATCCCTGTACAGGACGTATTTATGAGTGCCAACAAAAGAGTACTGAGCGTTGCAAAGTGGGATGAGGTGGTTGATATCATTCGAGAGACTGCCTGACCCATTCGATTGCGGAGCAGGCCTTCCACTGTTTGAGATTGACAGCAGGACGATGATGTATCACAGAGCTCGCCCGTGCCTTTTGCTATCGAAACAGTCACCATGCATGACTCGGTCACAAGAAGACACAAAACAGTGAAGCTCCTATGTCGCTGAGCTTGAAACACAGTCATGGTCGTCGACGAGACTGTCCTGCTTGCCTTCACTGCGCGTTTGACTCCTTTATTCTTCACATGCTTCGATCAACTTCATAAGCTTCAGCATACCCATCAAAATTGCTGTTCTCTGCTTTCCTTACTACGTCCTTAGAGGCAGCAGCAGCGAATCAATTCCGAAGACGTCGAAAATCCGAATCTCTGCAAACTGCTTCGTCACCGTGAAATAGACACGGCTCTATGCCACTACCCTCCAGCATCTGAAGATCTGCCTATCACTAACCATGGCACAATTTCTCGACCTACCAGTCGAAGTCCGCGTCACGATCTTTCGGTGTCTCTTGCGAATGTACGTTTTCCGACTGCGTGGACCTGACGGTGTGTGGCCGCGAATACTGCCACAAGAAGCCTTTGAAAAGGATTCCGATCAACTTCACTGTCCAGCCATTTTCTTGGTCTCACGCGCCTGTCACCTTGAAAGTCGAACGACGCTGAGAGGGACCGCTCACGTGGTTATCAGGTCTTTCCACGAGCAAATGATGCTTACGAAGGACGATCAACACGTCACAAGTTTGATGGGAGAATTCACAGACCACACGGGTTGGCTGTTGCTCCCGTGGATGACCGTTGTACTGCCTGGACTC
>Ga0210040_10007502_pt1 | contig 13181 bp, 6 predicted proteins | sample CryGeyCG12114_NA_FD_185462 | JGI IMG/M metagenome (GOLD analysis project Ga0210040, IMG submission 185462) | Groundwater microbial communities from aquifer - Crystal Geyser CG19_WC_8/21/14_NA (SPAdes) (version 2) | ecosystem: Environmental > Aquatic > Deep subsurface > Groundwater | place: USA... | reverse complement strand
CAATCAACCGCAAAACTCTTTTCTATTGAAAGCTAGAAAAAAAAAGGAAACTCATTTTGCTGTTTCTCGGACTTTAAAATTTTTCCTTCTCTCAAGAAGCCCACACTTTTTTCTTTGCAAACAGGACAAAAAAGAACTGTTAGATGTTCACTATGTCAAGCAATTTCAAAGGATGCTCACACTCATTGAGATTCCTCGTGGATGAAATTGTAAAGTTGGTGAAACGTGAGCTACTCCGCTTTTTTACATTTCCTCGTTTTTATCCATCAAGCGTAGACGATCGGATGAACTTGCTTGGCTGGATCACATATATGCACAATGTGTAATCTATCCTGGTTTTACAATTTCCCGAAATCCGGCAATTACGATTGACGATTCTCCTTTGCACTTTGAATAATATATTTTGGCAACAATATATCATTACATAATGAAGCATGAAGCTATTTTCGCCGTGTCATAACCAGTGATACTAACTAATTAGGCCACGGACAAACATGATTTTCTTAAGAATTTGAAGCTTGGAATCAATTTTTGGATTTCCATGAACATTTCTCATAAAATTTTGAACAATTTAATTTGTACAGCTTCAGTTTGTTATCCTTATAGTCATTAAACCATATGTGACTTATAGTTTTGACAACGAATTGGAAGGCTACAATGAAAATGACCGTACGGGATTTTGTACGAGTCGTGTTTTTCCGTAAAGAAATTATTAGTTCTAGCTAGAATGAATGGCTCATTTTAAGAACAAACACGGATCCCCGGTTATCCTAGTTTTTCATATAACCCCTATAGGATGGATATATAATTTGTAACTTTGCTTGAGCTTTTGACATTTGTTTGAAAGCAGTAGTAGTAGAGGCAACTTTTTCCCCCAAGACAATGCATATCTACATGCATACCATGTAGCGTTGAAGGTAGAACAGCTCCCAGGTATTTCACGTGTGTGGAAGGTTTTTTTTTTGCTACAATTTATTCTCATTTCCTCTAAATGAATAAATTGATGAGGTGTAGAAAGCTTTTGATCCTTATCGGACGGTTTCGTAGTATACCTTTGTTCTTTTTTTGCATACCAAGCATCTTATACAACATTTTTTCAACCTTTGGGGGAACCGGACTTGACCGCATTTTATCGTGAGTACCAATAAGATGAATTTGGCAAAAATATGTTCATGCACTTGTATCGCCCTTTATTGACCATTTATGTGAGCATGAAATCGTGATGCATCATAAAAAACACATGTGGAAAGTGAATTTTCCAGTCGTATATCAGTATATGAATGGGTGTGCAAAAGAAGTGCCCTAATGTTTTCTGAAAAACAAATTTTGAAACAGTATAATATTGAAAACTGTTAACGTTTTTGCTGTTGTCACGGATATTCACTTTTTTGAAATTCGGGGGGCACTTCTTTTACTCGACCATTCATATGTAGAAATACTTGGATGTCTGACTGAGTTTATAAAAAGGGAAATATGACAGAAGCTGAAAACTCCTATTTTTAGTGACTTTTCTTCGTAAAACATATTAAGTTTTTGAATATTTAACTTTGCAAATCACACTGTCGCAGTGAAATGAAATACTCACAAATCAAGAATGTTAATTGTATGTTTTTCACGCAACAAATCTAAAGTAACTGAAAAATTGAAAAGATTGACTGTTTTCAGTTCTTATTGCTATTGCCGTTTTGTCAATGTGGCAAAAAGGGTTGTGGCAAAAGTTGTTAGTTTTCAACAAAGTTGCTACATATGGCAAGTGCGTGCTTTTTATTTTTAAAGATTTGATAGCTTGTAGACTTCATCAACTTGGTTGCTCGCACACGTTGCTACAATATATCCAGCCAGAGGAGATTTGTTAGCTGGAATACAAATCTCGTTTGTCATGTAAAACACAGTGGATCCTTTGCTTAATTAAAAAAGGCAACACCATTCATTATGTTCTCAATATTCTTTAATACTATGTAAGCCTTAACTAGGAAACTTCCAGACCACCATGGTGATCAATAAATTGACTTTTCACCTTTTTCCTCTTTTCTCTATGCAAAGAAAAACGGAGCCCCAGCCAACATGCTCCAGTTCTACATTCATTATAAATACAAATCTTGTTAAAGGACTGTTTCATCTACAATTACCCAGTGAATTGTGTGCGGGCGGTCTGAAAATAACAATGATATCCCAATGTTAAATTAATCTTGAATATACATGGATATAACAAGGTAGAGTTTCCAAAAGGTATTGTAATACAACTTTTATTAGCAGTATTTGCTTTAATTATGTAACGGTAACTACATATTGTAAACGATCTGTCCGTCCGCAGCATAACTCACGAACGAGACAACAAATCAGAATGAAATTTTTTATGCATGTTATTTATGAACATTTCTAGTAGGGTTTCTGTAAATGGGAGAAATCGATAAAATAAAAAAAAACCGGGTTAAACTATTTACTTATTGATAATACTGATTTCAAATACAACCAAAGTTATCCAAAATACAAGCACCGCAATATTTGTTTCATTTTGCGTTTCTTCTAATCTTTTATTGCAAAAAAATGTATAAATATACTTGATATATTAGTGAAATGTTCGCCACCCTGTCTGTCTATCAATCAACTTCAATTTCGTATTCAGAGCTTATGCAATAAGGTGCTGAAGCGAACAAAACATGTGAAGCAACCTGCAACCCTTACCCCAAGGGGGGAGAGGGAATATCAGGGGCCAATTTCATGTCTCCGTAGTTTGCACTTTTCACTTTGCAACTTTTCAACTTTGCAGCTTTTTTCCAAAATGTTTGTTGCATGACTTCATTCAGCAGAAAAGTGAAAAGTGAAATGTGCAAAGTGGTTGTATTGGAAAGTAAATAACTCGTGCATTAATAAATCGATACACTTCTTTTTATTTAGAAGTTGTGAGACAATCGAAACAATAGGGGTAATCACAAATGCCTGGGTAACGCGGTAACTCGGTAAATTTTCAACTTTTTGCAATGTATTTAGATGGGGAAAAGTTACTGGAATACCGTAGTACCCCGTTACTTCGGTGTATTTGAGTATCCCTAACATATAAGGGACAAAAAACAGGTTTTTTTACGTATGTGCGTTTTCAAATTCTTAAATCGTGGTCGATTTGAATGGAACTAATTAAGAGGTTGTGCTCTAAAGCCTACAAATGTAAACAAGATAGGACAAATAAGTAACAGTCTTCTATACATAGATGGTAAAATAAGCATGGAAAAATATGCCATGAATTTTTGTGATTTTTTCATTAAAAATCACTTGACGTGATATTTGACTCCTTGGTTTCTACACACAGGAGCGCTTGACTGACTATAGCTAAAAAGACATGCTTTTTGACATTTGTGAACCAAGAGAACGAATACATAACATTTAATCAAGAGTTACATTTCATTGAGAGTTATAGTCTCTCCTAGCAGATGTGGACATACAGACAGACTGACCGACAGACTAGAGTTTCATATTAGTAGCGGATAGCTCCTGCTGCTATTTAATAATAATACTATGCGTATGTTGGATAGACATTTCATTACACAAAACTATCAAGCCTAAAAAGCACAACAGAATACTTGATGATATGAACATGAAACGAAAGGTATGGCTGGCCTCTTTCGTCAAGCCATTAAAGGACCCCATAAATATGTTTTACATGAAAATAGAGCTTATAGTGTAAAGCACTATATTTATTTCTATACGGTCGGTTCAAATTGACTCTGTATGCTGGATATGTGTTTTCTCACAGATGGATTTGTATTCAGAGGATATTTCTCCTGCGTACTACTACTTGGCCTCCGGGGAAAATTCCTCCAACTATGATGACAATGGGACGGCCAATATTAGCAAAGAATTTGCTTCCGACACGTTCACAACCGTCTCCCTCATTTGCATTGGTAAGCATAAATGTCAGTTTCTGTTTGAAATATAACTGTCGTTGTCTGGCGCACACAATTATGAACTTGAATAGATTGAAGGCTTTGAAAAATTGTGAGTTTCATTAAGTTAAGGATGTGATGAAAAGAGTTGTTTATTTGATTTTTGCTGCAAAAACTTGTAGTGTACAGGTATAAATAGGAACTATAATATCTAGAGAGAATACATTTTGTTGTTGTTGTTGTTGTTTTATGCGTAGTTTGTTTGATCACGCATATTATAGATGTAGACTGAGCACCTTGGTATTTTCTCCTTGTGAGCGACATGATATTACTTGTGAAACTCGTGTTTCCTTAGGAATCCATGAAGTTAATGAAGTGCAGACTACGGCAAGTTGACTGAAACACTTTGATAATTAAGTTTTCTACCTTTTTCAAGCGACGATGGATAGATTTATAGTCTTGAACGAATTACCTATTCCCCGTGTTATTTTACTGTCTTCCCATAGTATTTTTCCCCAAGAGTCTAAAAACTTTCCATGTTAATATTTCATTTTATCTATTTTATTGTATACGCGACTGCTGCTATGAGATTTTGAAAGCCCTTAAGTAGGTATTTACAGTTGAAGTATTTTCAGACATAATTCAGCTGTGTATTTCAAAAATCAATAGTTTATCATGGTTGCAAATGCTATAGAACTAAAGAGACATTAATCTTGCCAGCATTTCAATCCCAACTTATTTCAATTCTAGGAACGCATAGAGTGTAATGCTATAAAATTACCCACTCATTGTTATGTACTGAAGAGTTGAATTATTTATGTATCCTGTGTTCCTGGTGGGGAGAACAGAGCATTTTGCTGAACCAGTTGTAACACGAAAATAAACCGCTCTCACTCAGTAACTGATTCATCCGGCTGTCTTTTCCGCTTCTTTGTCTTAGTTAGTCGAGTCTGCAAAAGAAAATTAACCAATGCTCAGTCTTAATTCGAAAATCAAAATCAATGGCATAGTTATTGCTGGTTCAAGCACCAAAACCAAAATCAAACTACCTATGAGCATACTATAATAGTAATGAGAATGTCTACAGTTTTTTCAAAGTGTTATACTGAACTTCTCTGCTGAATGAATATTTAGAAACATAAATATTGATCTATCATACTCTATATACAGAGAAAGTTGTTACAGATTTCAAACCACTTGGAGACGCCCCATTAAACAGTGTTTAAGTCGACTTGTCATACCTCTGTATTATATAGCATCAACATTATTTTACCAATCGGCCGTGTAAGTCAGCTAACTTAAGTTATTAACAAACTCTAGTTAAGTCAATTGAACTATTCAACCGCGTAAAACTTTGCAAGGAAACTGAAAATATTCATGAAAAATGGAAACAAATTTGACTGGATTAAAAAATATGTGGCAACCGACAGTTGACATTTTTGAGTATTGCGAAATTAAAAAAATGTGCGCACACCCACACGCCACACGGAATAATTTCAATCATGTGGAGATACTTGGAACTTCAGGAGATTGTGAAATATGAACATGTAGTTACAAGAATCATAGAGAGAGTGAGATGAAGAATAAACCTTGTGGGAAAAAATTCAAGCTGTACAGTTTTTTAAGTGCTCAAGTAGATTTATACTTTTTTGGGATCCTATTCAAATATTCTCATCCGTTCATGTGAACTGGGCAGTTGGCTATTGAGCATTTAAAAAACGTAAAATGCAGGGAAAACGACTTGTCAGCAGCTTCCGCACTGCAGGAGGATCAAACCAGGTTGAACAAATATGGTGTGCATTGGAATACATAGTTCATATATCGGTTATGGAGATGGAAAAGAAATCTGTCTCTGTGTCCAATACTTTTTAAGGCACTAACTATTGATCACGAACGTTTTAGTTTGTATGTATATTTGATGCTTAACTAACGTGCTCTTCAGCACGACAAACATTTGAGCCTAAAAATAATTCTGTTATCAAAATTGAGAGTTTTTTTCCAAAAAGTGTCCAATGCCGGTTATAACATTCTTGACTAACTTAACCGACATAAAAATTAACTCTATACATAACTATAACTATAAAGTACATTAACAGGGCAACTAAAAGTAGTGGAGCGGCTTTGAAATTTTTAAAAATATCTAAATCTTTTTCAGCTAGCAGGCTTTTAGTTAGTTAGTAAACGTTAAATGTAGAAATTTGAAAAACTCGTTTCTCTTTAAAGCGCTCATGCCGGGAAAGCCATCGCCAGTCGTAAAATTTTTTACGTTTAAGTTGAGAAACTGCTAATGTGCGGACAAAATGCTAACATGCTAATATACTAACACGCTAACATGTAATCACATGACTTTTAATTAAATATAACAGCATATTACCATGTTAGGATTTGTTGGTATTATATTTTTTATGTCAGGTGTAACAAGTTAAGTGTTTTGGGTTTGTGGGAGTGAAGCTTTAGGCGTCACGATGTAGGCATATTGATTTCAATCAATTGCGCCACCGAACGATTTGTTATTCACGAAAAAAAGATGTAGGCATAGCAAGCGCTGTGTGTAGTTTAATTCGGAGACAGTGAATCAAATTTGAAATGTTTTTTAATTCGTCCACTTAAAATATTAATTCAACCTCAGCTTGATTGAAGTGACAAATTTTTATGACATAAAATAAAATTTAAAGGAAGAGGAAATGTGTGCGTGACAAAATTCTTATAAAACTATAATCCAGAAAGTTGAAATACTCCTTTTTGATATTTTAAGCACTTTTCTAAAGTTTTTGAGAAAATATAAACACAGTGCTTTTAATTAAGATTCACGGTACAGTCTTCTTCTCTTGTTTACTTTATCTTATCGGTATGCTAACTGGCTGAGTGTCAGCAAACCAACCTAACGACATTATGTAAATATGTGTGTACTGTTTTGGCACGTGTCTTTTTTCAGGTGAAATTTCTGTGCCATCATCTTCTAATCCATGGCCTCTTTTGTGGATAGATGTGGCTAAAATTCATCAGGCAATTTTCTAGCAGCATAGTATCTCCGGTTCAATTATGTTTGCATAATAAATTGCATGGTAGTTTTGTAACTTGATTCGCTTGGTTGTGAAAATTTGAAACTGCATGAAAATCCAAGGAGAAATTTGAAGCCTAATAAATGGATTATTATGACAATTTTTGCTATTAAAATGGGTCAGCAAAATTCATTGGCTTCAATATGAACTCAACGTATGAAAATTACAAAACAAATTGCATTCTCGAATAAAAGAGAAAGCCAATGTAGCATTATTTATTTAAAAGATCAAAGAAAGGACAAGGAAAAAATTAAGTTTGTAGAAATTGTATGCATGAATGATTGAAATCTTGAAGTTTTTTGCTACTGACAGCTGAACTTAATTTAAAATGCTTTCATAACGCAAGGAATGCTTACAAGCAAAAACAATCTCATTTGTGTGTTTGTGAAGCATAGATTTAGAAACATTTTTTGTGTAGACACACAAATCCAAGTTGCTTGCAAGTGTGAACAAATGAAGTTGGAAATTGGGTAGTCATATATGGCATTTGCTGCGTAGGTGTTTCAAATACATTAAAGAAGACGTGAAAAATATAGATTCTTATTTGGTGATTTTGTTCACTTTATACACCAGATATACTCTCATGCTGACTGACAGACTGGGAAATCTGTTTTCATACCAGAAGCTGTTGCAAATCCAAAGTAAAAGTTTCATACGAGGTTTATACGACCCATAATGCTCCCCAACTCATATCTCAATGCATGGGAGCAAGCAAGCTTCGAATGTATGGTGTCTTCTCAATGCTACAGTATACTGTATACTGCTCCTGATCGAGCGTAGTCCCCAATTTTAAACACTCGACTGGCATTCAAACATGCTACGTCATAAGTATGTATTGAATTCTCCCATTAGTTTGAAGGTTTGAACAAAAAAAACGTGCAAATCTATAAAAGTTGAATTTGGTATCCAATTATCCCTGAAGAGTGGATGCCAAATCGGCGGACAAAACTATGATGGAGTAATCCTTCCAGTGTAATATATAGAGTATAAATCTATTTCTATGATACCACCTACATTTTTTGAGCACGTTTAGTTAGTATGCTACACGATGATAGATCGTATGCGTGCACTTTCACTGAATAGGAAAACTTTTCAAATACCTATGGATCCCAGTAATATTGTCTCATTTGCAGCCCTAGTACGTGCCGGGAATACGGAAATCTAAAGTAAACTCAAAAAAGGATTGTTTCTTGGGCGTTTTACAACAGTCTACTTTTTGCTCATATTCTTCTTCTTTGCCAGTCATCCGTGATAAACGATGGATTATGTATTTTCACTCCTTTCCCAATATATATAGCATTCTGATAAAACCTCTGTGTGCTCTGGCAAAAAATAATACAATTTCATTTTCTCCACTTATTTCATTCAACTAAATTTCTCAATCCCATAAAATGGGCATCAAAGATCATAGTCAACCATTTCCAATCCACGAGATTCCTTATTGATTGATCAAACATTTTCTCAAATGAGGTCAATTTGCTTGCCTTACAATAAATACTTAATTACATTCACAACAACTCTGCATATCAATTCTGAGTGAGAGAAAAATCCTTGCATGGAATCCTCTTTAAGCATTGACCATTGATTAATAATATCTTTAAAAGGGATACGAGAGCACTGCTGATTCGTTTGCTTTCAGAAAAGTTTCAAAACTTTACTTTGTTCATGTTCGATCCAAATCGGGGTCAGGGACATTCAAATGTTTCTGCTCAATAAGGATCGTACTAAATTTCTTTCCTACTCATGGTGTTAAAGAGCAAGGAAATTATGTCCCAATGGTGTCTAATGATTGAATGCGAAGTTTTTTTTTACAATTTCCGCATCCTATTCAAGTGTTGTGTATATAGAAGGTTGAATGTCTTGGTGGTTTTATGATGAGTGGTCTGTTTAAATCCTCACCTCACCTCTTGTTCTTGGTTCCATGAGGAATGAATTGTGTTTACCAAAGAATTATCACAAAGCTCAAGGGATTTAGTCAAAAGTATTCTTCTCTTGACTAGCCTAGCTCATAAGGTTATTTCCTATTTACCAGGCTAGCTGGAGCTCTAACGAGAACAACCGCAAGAAGCTGCTATATCTATATATGTCTCTCAACTTATACAGTTAGTTAGTTAGTTAGTTAGTTAGTAGGCACTTGAACTGAAGGAAAAGACGCACACTGTCTCATGGCTTCCATCATGGACTATGTCTTTCTAACTACTTCTCCCCGAGTGAAAGCAATATATATATATACATATGAGAGCCTATTACAGATGGATGCCATTTGGGGTGCACACTTGAATATGGCCATCATCCTGGTTGATCAACACAAATAAAGCATGAGAGCGTAAGATTTGTTTTTTATCCAGCCACTACTCTGGCTCCGATCCTCAAAAATAATATGACACGTAATTCTGAAATAGCGTGACAATAGCTAGAGATGTGACATGAGTTTATAGAGCACTGCAACTCATATTGAATTGATTGAGTACTGACACATTTATAAGAATCCCATGGAATCCTCAGTTGGCCTCCTTTTTGAATGATTTTTGAATGGAGTAAAAAAAGTTGAGCCCATGTTGATTACTTGCGTTCAGGAACGGAGTCTAAAAAGGAATATACGGGAAGAAAGGAGTACGTATAGTGAACAGTGTTGTTGCACAAGTATGCTATTAGTGGCTCATAAGTCAAGTCCAAGAGTGGATTGAATGGTCTTGATTTCCAACTAACTAACTGTACAATTTTCCCCTCTTTTTGTGTCAAGTACAGTACCCAAAGTTTGAGTAGTTCACTTTACTATGAAAAGGAGATTTATTTTGCTCCTCTCTTTTTGGGCTAGAGTGTTTGTGTATGTGTGAGTAAGTCTGGCTAACATTAGCCAATTTTGGAGCATACACAGTACACATGATAACTGTATATGATGGGCACATAGTGGGGTAGATAGTTTTCATGCTTCATGGCCCTGTTATTATGAAATTTATCATGTTTATTTTTTGAGGTCACAGGTTTTAGTGTGTATCGAAATCGATGATAGCTTAAGTATGGGTGGCAAATGACAGAAGGTTGTGGCCATTTTAGGCTCCAGGTTGGCTACTCTGATGAACTGATAAATACTCCCATTTTGCGCACTTTGAGGAAAAGGTTACAGCTAATAGACAAAACATTGACTTTCCTAGCTAGTATTCTGGTTTAGATAGTAAGTTAGTGGTTACTTTTTTTGCGGCATTATGCACTCCTAGCGTGGGATAAAATCAATCACTTTTACGAGCTTAAACTGATCAGTGCTTATTTGGACTCACTCTCCTCTCTCTTTCTAGGTTCGGGAAGAATACCTAAATCTGTGAATCCAATGCAGGTGGAAAATCAAAATGGGGCGGATTACACCATCACTACGGTTAATTTATCGATAAACTCTGCCTTCCGCCCTATTTTGATTGTTATTGCCTTTTGGGTTCTATCTATTTGGATCTTGAGGAAATACATCCAGTATATAGAAAACGGAATTATTTTAGGTTTATTAAGTTGTATTTTGTGAATTGTAATCATATAACTATTTTAAAAGCAAAAAAATTGAGCAATCGAGTGTTGTGAATCTCTAAATCTTGCAGAGGTACGATACTTATATTCATTTTCAAGAGTGGTGGAGATAAAACTGATCAGACGTGACTATGTACTATTGGGTTCGAGCAATTCACTTTCACTTAATCCAATCTTGAGTGGAGTCCGAAGAGTTGTGCATTTGATTTAGCGTGTGGCTTATAGGTTCGTGAATGAAGGGGTTGTGTTTGAACAATACATGATGATATAAAATTAGAGAAAATCCAAACAGCCAAATACAAAATAGTAGAGAAATTACGCATGTGGTTAGACAAAAAATTTTGTTAATTGGGTAAATTTTTCATCATTATTTGAAATTTTCCAAGCTAATTTTACAGTGGAGATTGCGAATATGTCAAGGTATGCGTGATTTCCATATACTGGCCACTACGGCCTTTTGCATGAGTAAATTCCTGGCCCCTTTGTGGTACCAGTACAATCAATTTTTCAGGTTAAAATTCCACCACTCTTTGAGATAAAAGCATTTCAAATGGAGAATTTACAAGGGTGAAAATTGGCGGGATGTATAGGAAACTGTAGGCAATCATCTAACAATGTAAGTCCGAAGTATTTTCGTAAGCAATTTTCTTGACAACAGTTTCAAGTCTTCCTTAGACCCTCTAGTATATGCACCTGAAATATTCCCATCCAATGCTCATTCGTTTGTCAGTAACAGTCGAATAAAGAATCCGGAAAAATTGGGCCCAAAATCGAAGTCCATTTTTCGATTTTTCGTACGGAAAATAACACGGAAAAATTCAGTGAAGACATCCCTCCCCCTTACTACTTTTTTTCTCCCATTTAACTCCATGTAAATTTTTTTTTACGAATTTTGTTATTGTGGAGCTCAACGGCCGCTTCGGATTACAATATTTTGTAGGCTTATACTAGAACACTAGAAGGTATTAGGAAGACTTCAAGTCTGTTCTCAAGAAAATTGCTTACGAACACATTTCGGACATACATTGTAAGTTTAAATGTATAGCGACAAATTTTCTCCTCATATCGATCGCTTTGATTACAATAAGCAAATAGCTATTCTGTTGGGATGAATGAAAGCGATCAATCCAGCCACCCGTAAGGTAGATGAAAATGAATATGGTCGAACTTGGTCGATTCTATATTTCTTAAATTGGAAAAGTCGGATTTTTTATGCTTGTTTGTTTTTGAATATTTAAAGGTCGAATAGAACTTTTTCCGAAATGCCTTTCAACTTACTAATTGTTGTCAAGGAAATTTATTTTGCACTATGAAGTTTTTGTTTCTTTGCAGTTTTTTAATTTGATTCCTAAGATGACCTATTTTTCGAGGCAGCCGCTTAATTGTATATACAATTAAGAATTAAGCTTTAAACAGCTCATATAGCGTAGTAGTGTAAAAAATGAGTATCCAGACACATTTGATGATCAGATACAAATAGTTTTTGTTATTTAAATTTCTAAAATTTTGACTCCGTAAATAGTAGTGCCAAGCGTGTTCCATTATTGTTACTATGAGGGGTCAAATAGTATACTCAGATTATCCCAAAATCAATAGACCGTCTAGTAATGATTTTGCATCTACAAATGAAACAATGTTTCAAGCGAACTAAAATTTTTTTTTGTTTTGTTCACAACTGAGTTTACAATGAACGTCAAAAAAGGAATGATAACAATATTACCGCTCGGGTCTTTTTTCTGCTTGACTAAATCATGTAAATGTAATCAATATGATTGAATTTTTTTCTTTTAAAATCAATCCGGTAATAAATAATACATTTGTACTCTCTTATACTGCATTGTGAAAGAAGTAAAGGAATGTGAATCAATCAATCAAAATTGGGCCGAAGTGTCAAAATTAGATTTTGTGTTTTTATGAATGTAAGGGGTGAAAATTGATCACCGTAGCAGTTGGTTTTCTCTTATATAATTGAATTTAAGCATGTGAAAAAATAAAATAACCTTTTTTTGTCTGCTTACTTAGCTACGATAGAATGTAAAAAAATAACAGCCTTGAGCTATACTTCCTAAGCCGCATTGTGATCAATGTGATCACAGCAACGAGAATAAGTTATTATCGCAATCATTGTTGCTTTGTATTTTTCAACAATAGGATCTTTAAAAACGCATAGATTATTCATAACAAATAAAAATCACGATTTTTGAAAACAATTTCTCACAGATTTGTCCCAAAATTCGTAATTCCGACCGCATCAAACTACAGCTGCCCATGTTATTGAATGAAGGGTTTAAAGGAATTGAGTCTCCAATAAATTCCAAAGCAAAAAAAAGACTTTTATTCATTTCTCAAAACATTAAAAAAGTAGACGAGAATGAGGTTGCGCAAAGCAGCAGCTTTGTTACACGTGAGAAAGGACTCAATACGCAAAATCCTGAGGCGGCATAAATTTAAACTCTATATTTAGACGCCAAAAGGTTAAAAAAAATCTGTCTCTCGCAGATGAATCATCAAAAGTTTTTCCCTAATTCTCAAAAAATGCTAAATATTCTTTCTTAACCCTTAGCGTACCACGTACTTCCATTTTAGTAAAATTTGTTGCTATGCCAGAACCCCAAATACTATATTTGAAGTACGCATTATTGAAATCCCATAACCCCACATACTTCCATGTTAGTATTTAAAAATTATGCCCTGACGACCATAACCTTCTATTTTAGTATGA
>Ga0210040_10007501_pt1 | contig 13182 bp, 14 predicted proteins | sample CryGeyCG12114_NA_FD_185462 | JGI IMG/M metagenome (GOLD analysis project Ga0210040, IMG submission 185462) | Groundwater microbial communities from aquifer - Crystal Geyser CG19_WC_8/21/14_NA (SPAdes) (version 2) | ecosystem: Environmental > Aquatic > Deep subsurface > Groundwater | place: USA... | reverse complement strand
CTCGGGTGGGACCACGGCCGCTTGCTCGGGGGGCGGGGGCTCGGGCGGAGGCGGCTCCGGGGTTGGCTCGGAGGGCGGTGCCTGCGGCGGGGAAACCGCAGCGGGCTCTGGGGTCGGTTCGGGGGTCGGCTCTGTGGTCGGCTCTGGGGCGGGCTCGGGCGTTGGATCGGGCGGTGACACCGTTTCCAGCTCCACCGTCATCAGGGTGTCGCTGGGCGGCGGGGGCTGCATCAGCAGGATCGCCAGCGCGCCGGCGTGCAGCAGGGCGGACAGGGTCCAGGCCGCCGGGCCCAGCAGGCGGCGCCATGCCGGCGCGGGCCGCGCGGCGGGCTTGCCGGTTTCTCCGAGGTCCAGGGGGAATGCAGGCGGGATCGTCCCGGCGCCGGGCGCGCTGGCGGCATCGAGGGCGGCCCGGAGCACGCCCGGGCCGGGCGCGGCGGGGGCGGCGAGGATCGCCGGGGCCGGCCCGGCCTCCCGGCGCGGCAGCGGGAAGGGCAGTTCGGCGGGAGGCGCCGGGCGCGGCCGCTCGGCCAGGAGGGAATCCATGCGGCGGGCCTCAGCGTACCGGGGCGACGGGCTCGGCCTCGGCGATCAGCGAGACGCGGGTGATGCCGGCCTGGGTGACGCGCCCCATGACGCGCAGCACGTCGCCATAGGGCACGGCGCGGTCGCCGCGGACATGCACGGGCGCCTCGGGATCGGCCTCGTGCAGGGCCTGGAGCCGTTGGGCGAGCTGGTCCTCCGCGATCTCGTCCTCGCGCAGGAAGACGCGGCCGCCCGGCGCCACCGTCAGAACCACGGGCGGGGTGGGGGATGCGGCGCGGGCGGCGGCCGTGCGCGGCAGGTTCACGGGCACGCCCACCGTCATCAGCGGCGCGGCCACCATGAACACGATCAGCAGCACGAGCATCACGTCCACCAGGGGCGTGACGTTCATCTCCGCCATCGGGGCGCCGCCGTCCTCGTCGTCCTCGCCGAAGCCGCCGCCCAGGGACATCGCCATGCCGCGCTACTCCGCTGCCGAAGTGAGGGGCGCCGAAGCGAAGGGCACGGCAGCCGCCACGGGGCGCGGGCCGGGCCGGGCGGCGGGCGGAGCGGGCGCCTGCTCCGGCGTGCCGGAAGCGGGGCGGCGGGCCAAGCCCGCGGCCAGTTCCGCGATGGCGGCGTTGGCACCCTGGCGCAGGCGGGCGAAGCCCACCACGAAGCGGTTGTAGGCCATGACGGCCGGAATGGCCGCGACCAGGCCGATGGCGGTGGCGAACAGGGCCTCCGCGATGCCGGGCGCCACCACGGCCAGGCTGGTGTCGCCGCTGCTGGCGATGCCGGAAAAGGAATTCATGATGCCCCAGACCGTGCCGAACAGGCCGACGAAGGGCCCGACGGAGCCGATGGTGGCCAGCAGCGGCAGCCCGGGTTCGGCCGCGCGGAAGGCCGTGGCCAGACGGGCGCGCATGGCGTGCTCGATCCGGTGGCGGTACTCGCCGCGGCTTTCGGCGGGGTCGCGACCCTCGTGCCATTCGCCGGCGCCCGCGCGCAGCACCTCGGCGGCCAGGCCCTCCTCGGGCGGGGCGGCCCCGCCCGCGGCGGCCGCCAGGCGGCGCGTCTCCCCCCGCAGGCGGCGGGTCGCGGCCATCTTCTCGATGATGATGCCCCAGCAGGCGATGGAGGCCAGCGCCAGCAGCAGCATGACCGCCTTCACCACCGTGTCGGCCTGCAGGAAGAGGGCGAGGGGCGAAAGGTCGTGGCCGGGGGCGGAAGGGTTCATCGTCTCACATCTCCAGGGCCGCGCCCCATGTCCCCGCATGCGCGGGGTGACTGTTGTCTGGCAGGGGCAGGCGATGGGGCCCGGGGGGCGGGCCTTCGGCGGGATGGTCCCGGCCTTGTTGCCGCATTGCAGCAAGGCCGGGGCAGCAGCCTTACCGCAAGCCGGGCGGGGGCGCAACGCGGTTGAGAACGACTTGCATTTCGTGTTTCGCCCCAACTCCCCGTGAGCCTTTGCGCATGGCGCATCTCCGCGGCCCATCCGGCGTAGATTCCCCGTGACCGCGACACGAAGCGAAGGGGTGCGCCATGGCTGACCTGCCGAAGATCGACATCGAGGGAAGCACCGAGCCGGCGGTCGCCCTGGCCCTGCTGCGCATCATCATGGATGCCACCAAGGATAAGGACACCCACGACCGCGACTGGATTCTCTCGACCTACGCCGATTGCCTGGCCGTGGTGGGCGGGGCGGAGATCGACTACGGCGAGGACGACGCGGAGACCGCCCAGGACGCCTGAGCGCGCCCCTCCCGTCCCCGCGTGAGGGTTGCCGCGCCGGGCCGCCGGGCGCAGCTTCGGCCCCAATGGTCTGGGGAGGATGCGGGATGGCGGATGGCGGGACCGGTGCGGGATTTTCATCGCTCAACCCGATGATGGCGCCCCGCAGCGTCGCGGTGATCGGCGCCTCGGACGAGCCGACGCGGATCGGGGGGCGCCCGCTCTCCTACATGATTGCGCGCGGCTTCGCGGGGCCGGTCTGGCCGGTGAACCCGAAGCGCGACCGCGTGCAGGGCCTGCCCGCCTTTCCGGACGTGGATTCGCTGCCGGGCGTGCCGGACGCCGCCATCGTGGCCGTCCCCGGGGCGCTCGCGGAAGCGGCGGTGGATGCGCTGGGCCGGCGCGGCTGCCCGGCCGCCATCGTCTTCACCGCCGGCTTCGCCGAGGTGGACGAGGCCGGGCGCGCGGCGCAGGAGCGGCTGGTCTCCATCGCGCGCGGGCACGGCATGCGGCTGCTGGGGCCGAACTGCCTCGGGCTGTTCAATGCGCCGCTCGGCTATTTCCCGATCTTCACCTCCTCCTTCGAGAACGGCTGGCCGGCGGAGCCGCTGGCCGGGCGCGGGCGGGTGGGCATCGCCAGCCAGTCCGGCGCCTATGGCACGCACCTGTTCGGCGCCGCGCGGGCGCGTGGCATCGCCACCCCCGTGCTGGTGACCACGGGCAACGAGGCCGAGGTGACGCTGGGCGACGTGATCGGCTGGATGGCCGAGGACGAGGGGATCGAGGTGATCGCCGCCTATTCGGAGGGCGTGCGCGAGGGCCCGCGCTTCCTCCAGGCGCTGGAGGCGGCGCGGCGAGCCGGCAAGCCCGTGGTGATGATGAAGGTCGGGCGCTCCGCGCTGGGCGCTCATGCCGCGCAGTCCCACACCGCCAGCATCGCCGGCGACGACGCCGTGACGGGCGTGGTGCTGGAGGAGTTCGGCGTCCACCGCGCCCGCAACACCGAGGAGCTGCTGGACGTCGCCTATGCCGCGACGCCGCGGATCTACCCGGTGGCCAACACGCTGGGGGTGGTGTCCATCTCCGGCGGCGCGGGGGTGATGATCTCGGACGTGGCGGAGGAGCAGGGGCTGGCCATGCCGCCCATGCCCGAGGCGGCGCAGGCGCGGCTGCGGGGGCTGATCCCCTTCTCCAACCCCGCCAACCCCGTGGACTGCACGGCGCAGGTGTTCAACGACATGTCCCTTGTCGGCGCCTTCGCGCGGGGGATGGTGGAGGATGGCGGCTACACCAGCCTGATCGCCTTCTTCACCCAGGTGGGGGCCTCCCCCTCGCTCGCGCCCAAGCTGCGGGCGGAGCTGAACCGGGTGCGCGAGGACCATCCGGACCGGCTCTGGGTGCTGAGCGTGCTGGCGCCCCCCGAGCGCGTGCGGGAATACGAGGCGGACGGCTACCTGGTGTTCGAGGATCCCTCCCGCGCCGTGGTGGCGCTGGCGGCGCAAGGGCGGTTCGGCGCGGCCTTCGCCCGGCCCGCGCGGGCGGCGGTGCCGCTGCCGGAGGTGACGTTGCCGGACACCGCGCCGGACGAGGCGGGCGCGAAGCGGCTGCTGGAGGCGGCCGGGGTGCCCGCCGTGCCGGAGGTGGCGACCGAGGGCGTGGAGGCGGCGGTGGAGGCCGCGCGGGGCATCGGCTTTCCGGTGGTGATGAAGCTTCTCTCGCCGGACATCCTGCACAAGTCCGAGGTGGGCGGCGTGCTGCTGGGGGTGGCGGACGAGGCCGCCGTGCGGGCCGGGTATGAGCGGCTGATGGCCAACGCCGCGGTGAACGCCCCGGGCGCGCGCATCACGGGCATCCTGGTCGCGCGGCAGGTCGGCGGGGCCGTGGAGGTGGCGCTGGGCATCGCGCGCGACCCGGTCTTCGGCCCCGTGGCCATGGTGGGGCTGGGCGGCGTGTTCATCGAGATCCTGCGCGACGTGGCGCTGCGCCGCTGCCCCGTGGACGTGGCGGAGGCGGAGGCGATGATCCGCTCGCTGCGCGGCTTCCCGCTGCTGGACGGCGCGCGGGGGCGGCCGCGCGCGGATGTGGCGGCGCTGGCGCGGGCGCTCTCCTCGCTCTCGGCCTTCGCGGCGGCGGCGGGGGAGCGGCTCGTCTCGGTGGACGTGAACCCGATGCTGGTGCTGCCGGAGGGCCAGGGGGCCTGGGCGGCGGACGCGGTGATCGAGCTGGGATAGCCGGAGGGGTCCAGGAAATCCCCTCCCCGGCCTTGCTTGCCGCCCTTCGGCGGGGGCACCTTCCCCCCATGCAGGAGCCCCCCCGCCGCGTGACCCCCGGCCGCCCCGTCATCGTCTTCGACACCGAAACCACCGGCTGCACCCGGGAGGACCGCGTGGTCTCCCTCGGCGCCGTGCGGCTGGACGCCGCGCTGGAGCCGGAGGCGACGCTGCACCTGGTCTTCGCGCCGGGCATGCGCTGCCATTTCGGGGCCTTCCGGGTGCACGGGCTGTCGGACGCGTATCTCGCGAAGCAGGCGCCCTTCCCGGCCCATGCGGCGGAGGTGGCGGCATTCTTCGGCGGCGCCGTGGGCTGCGCGCACAACCTTTCCTTTGACCGGCGCATGCTGGGCGGCGAGTTCGACCGGCTGGACCTGCCGCGCCCCTGGGAGGGGGAGTTCTGCACGATGCTCGCCTGGCGCCGGCACCGGCCGGGGGAGCGGGCGGGGCTGGCGCATGCCTCCGCCTCCTGCGGGCTGTCGCGCGAGACGGCGCTGCACGGGGCGCTGGAGGATGCCTGGCTGGCCGCCAACCTGCTGCGCGCGCTGCACGGGATGGAACCCGCGCCCATGCGCCTGCACGGCTTCACCAACGACCGGGTGGGGGAGATGGCGGCGTGACCGGGGAGCGGGCGGAGCGGTTCCGGGCGCTGCACGCGGCCGGCTGCTTCGCGCTGCCCAATGCCTGGGACGCCGGCAGCGCGCGCATCATGGCGGGGCTCGGCTTCCCGGCGGTGGCGACCACCTCCGCCGGGCTCGCCTTCATGCTGGGGCGCCGCGACGGGGAGGCGGCGGTGTCCCGCGCGGAGGCGCTGGAGAACGCGCGGGTGCTCGTGGGGGCGGTGGAGCTGCCGGTTTCGGCGGACCTGGAGGACGGGTTCGGCCCCCTGCCGGAGGATGTGGCGGCGACGGTGACGGCGGCGGTGGGGGCGGGGCTCTGCGGCTGCACGATCGAGGACACGACGGCGGACCCGGCGGCGCCGGTCCATGGCTTCGACGCGGCGGTGGCGCGCGTGGCGGCCGCCGTGCGCGCGGCCCGTGCGGCGCCGCACCCCTTCGTGCTGACGGCGCGGGCGGAGAACTTCCTTCATGGCCGCCCGGACCTGGACGACACGCTGCGGCGGCTGGTGGCCTTCGCGGAGGCCGGGGCGGACTGCCTCTACGCCCCGGGCCTGCCGGACGAGGCGGCGATCCGCGCCGTGGTGCGGGCCGTGGCGCCGCGCCCCGTCAACGTGCTGATCGGCCCCCGCGAAGGGGCGGTGCCGCTCGCGCGGCTGGCGGAATGGGGCGTGCGGCGCGTCAGCGTCGGCGGGGCCTTCGCGCGTGCGGCCTATGGCGCGGCGCTGGAGGCCGGGCGGGCGCTGGCATCCGGCGAGATGGAGGTTATTGCGGCGCTGCCGCCTTACGGGCAGATCGCGCCCCATATGCGTTCGGGAGAGACACAGACGTGATCAACAAGATCGTCCGCGACATGGCGGCCGCGATGGAGGGCGTGCGCGACGGCAGCACGGTGCTGATCGGCGGCTTCGGCGCCGCTGGGCAGCCCGACGACCTGATCGAGGGGCTGATCGAGCAGGGCGCGCGCGACCTGACCGCGGTGGCCAACAACGCGGGCTCGGGGCGCACGGGGCTCGCCCGGCTGATGGAGCTGGGGCGGGTGCGCAAGATCATCTGCTCCTTTCCGCGCAGCGCGGGCTCGGTGGTGTTCGAGGAGCTGTACAAGGCGGGCAAGCTGGAGCTGGAGATCGTGCCGCAGGGCACGCTGGCCGAGCGGATGCGGGCCGCGGGCGCGGGCGTTCCCGCCTTCTTCACGCCGACGGCCGCCGGCACGAAGCTGGCGCAGGGCAAGGAGGTGCGCGAGTTCGACGGCCGCCCGCACGTCATGGAGATGGCGCTGCACGGCGATGTCGCGCTGGTGGAGGCCTGGGAGGCGGACCGCTGGGGCAACCTGACCTTTCGCCGCAGCGGGCGGAACTTCAACCCGGTGATGGCGATGGCGGCGAAGCTGACCATCGTGCAGGCGCAGAACATCGTGGAGCTCGGCGCCATCGAGGGCGAGCGCGTGGTCACGCCGGGCATCTTCGTCAACCGCGTGGTCAACGTGCGCCGCGGCGCGCCCTGGGCCTGAAGGAGGAGACGCACATGCAACCCTGGTCCCGCACCCAGATGGCCGCCCGCGCCGCGATCGACATTCCCGACGGCTGGTACTGCAACCTCGGCATCGGCATGCCCACCCTGATCGCCGACCACATCCCGGAAGGGCGCGAGGTGGTTCTGCATTCCGAGAACGGCATCCTCGGCATGGGCCCCGCGCCGGAGAAGGGGCAGGAGGACGCCTGGCTGATCAACGCGGGCAAGCAGCCCGTGACGCTGCATCCGGGTGGCTCCTATTTCCACCATGCCGACAGCTTCGCGATGATCCGGGGCGGGCACATCGACCTTTGCGTGCTCGGCGCCTTCGAGGTGGCCTCCAACGGCGACATCGCCAACTGGGCGACGAGCGAGAACGACAGCGCGCCGGCGGTCGGCGGCGCGATGGACCTCGCGGCGGGCGCCAAGCGCGTCTGGGTGATGATGGAGCACACCACCAAGGACGGGCGGCCGAAGCTGGTGGAGGCCTGCTCCTACCCGCTCACGGCGATGCGGGCGGTGGCGCGGGTCTACACGAATCTGGCCGTGCTGGACGTGACGGAGCATGGCTTCACCGTGCGCGACCTGGCGCCGGGCGTGACGATGGAGCACCTGCGTTCCGTGACGGCGGCGCCGCTGGCGGATGCGCGCGAGGCCGTGGCGTGAGCGCTGCGCCGCTGCCCGGGGGCACGGCGATGCCCGAGGGCATGGCGCTGCACGAGGCGCGCGACGGCGCGGTGCTGACGCTCACCCTCGACTACGCCGCGCGGCGCAACGCGCTGGCGGTGCCGCTGCGCGAGCGCATGGCCGAGGTGCTGGAGGCGGCGGAGGGCGATGCCGCCATCCGCGCGGTCGTCGTGACGGGGGCTGGCGGCGTCTTCTGCTCGGGCGGCGACATCTCCGGCATGGACGTGCAGGACGCGCTGTCCGGGCGGGAGCGGCTGCGGCGGGCGCATCGGACGATCCGCCTGCTGGCGGCGGGCAGCAAGCCCGTGGTGGTGGCGGTGGAGGGGTGGTGCGTCGGCGCCGGCCTGTCCCTCGCCTGCGCCTGCGACCTGATCGTTGCGGCGGAGGACGCGCGCTTCATGGCGGGCTTCGGCAAGGTCGGGCTGATGGGCGACCTCGGCCTGCCCTTCACCCTGCCGGCGCGGGTGGGCGCCGGGCGCGCGCGGCGCATCCTGATGCTGCACGAGCAGGTGACGGCCACCCAGGCCGAGCGGATCGGGCTGGTGGACGAGGTGGTGCAGCCCGGCCAGGCGCTCGCGGTGGCGACCGAGCGGGCGCGGTTCCTCGCGGAACAGGCGCCCGCGCCGATGGCGCTGACCAAGGCGATGCTGTCGGCGGGGCTGGACGCGGCGCTGGAGGTGGAGCGGCACTATCAGACCACGCTGTTCCTTTCGGCCGACCACCGCGAGGGGCGCGCCGCCTTCCTGGAGAAGCGGGCGCCGCGCTTCGGGGGCGGGTGAGGGCCCGATGACGCGGCGATTGGACAAGCGCGCCCGCGCGGTCTGAACTGCGGGGATGACAGAGCACTGGCGCCTGACGGCGAGCGAGATTGCGGAGCGCGTGCGCGCGCGGGACGTTTCGGCGGAGGAGGTGGCGCGGGACGCGCTGGCGCGGCTCGACGCCGCCAACCCCGCCATCAACGCCGTCGTGCAGTTCATGCCGGAGGAGGCGATCGCCGCCGCCCGCGCGGTGGATGCCGCCATCGCGCGCGGCGAGGATCCCGGGCCGCTGGCGGGGGTTCCCGTCACCACCAAGGTGAACGTGGACCAGCGCGGCTTCGCCACCACCAACGGGCTGCGCATCCAGAAGGACCTGGTCGCCCCCGCGGACAACCCGGTGGTGGCCAACCTGCGGCGCGCGGGGGCGGTGATCGTCGGGCGCACCAACACCCCGGCCTTCTCGCTCCACTGGTTCACGCGCAACTCGCTGCACGGGCACACGCGCAACCCGCGCAACCCGGCCCTGACGCCGGGCGGGTCCTCGGGCGGGGCGGCGGCGGCGGTGGCGGCGGGGATCGGCGCGCTGGCACAGGGGACGGATATCGGGGGTTCCGTGCGCTATCCCGCCCATGCCTGCGGCGTGCACGGGCTCAGGCCCACCATCGGGCGGGTGCCGGCCTGGAACCCGGGTGGTGCGGAGCGGGCCATCGGGGCGCAGCTCATGGCGGTGTCCGGCCCCATCGCGCGCTCGGTTGCCGATATCCGCCTGGCCCTGCGCGCCATGGCGGCGCCCGACGCGCGCGACCCCTGGTGGGTGCCCGCGCCGCTGGAGGGCCCGGCCTTTCCGAAGCGCGCGGCCCTTTGCGTGCGGCCCGAGGGCATGCCCACCACCCCGGCGGTGGAGGCGGCGCTGCGCGATGCCGGGCGGCGGTTGCAGGATGCCGGCTGGACCGTGGTGGAAACCCCCGTGCCGCCCTTGCGCGAGCCCGCGCGGATGCAGGCCATGCTCTGGCTGGCCGAAAGCCGGCGCGGCATGAAGAAGGCGCTGGCCGAGGAAAACGACCCCGACGCCAACTTCGTGTTCGCGCAGATGGAGCGGCTCTGCCCCGAGCCGGACTTCAACGCCTTCCAGGACGCGCTGCAGGCGCGGGCCGGGTTCTGCCGGGAATGGAACCTGTTCCTGGAGCGCTACCCCGTGGCCCTCATGCCCGTGGCGGCGGAGCCGCCCTTCCCGGACCTGCTGGACCTCGAATCGCCCGCCGCCTTCGACCGGGTGATCGAGGCCATGCTGCCCCAGGTCGGGCTGCCGCTGATGAGCCTGCCGGGGCTGACGGTCACCACCGACCTGTCGGGCCCGGCGCCCATGGGCGTGCAGCTTGTCGGCGGCCGCTATCGCGAGGACGTGCTGCTCGAGGCCGGGGCGGTGATCGAGGCAGGCGGGCCGATGGTCACGCCGGTTGACCCGGTTCGTTGATCCGGTTCGTTGATCCGGGCGGGCCCGGGCGGCGCGGCCGGATTCGAGCGCCCCCTCAACCCGCGCGCCCTCTCCACGTTTGGACCCCGGCGGGCCGCACGGCGCCGCGGCCCGGACGAATTCACGAGGAGAGAGAACCATGGACAGCGATCGCATCATCGGCGCCGGCAAGACTGCGGCCGGCGACGTGCAGGAAGGCATCGGCAGCCTGATCGGCGACAACCGCACCCAGGCCCAGGGCCAGATGAACCAGGCCAAGGGCGAGGTGCAGAATCAGATCGGCCAGCTCGAGGACTACATCCGCGACCAGCCCCTGACCGCCGCCGCGATCGCGGTGGGCTTCGGCTGGCTGCTGGGCCGCCTGCGGATCATCTGATCCCGGGTGCCACGTGTTTCCGGGGAAGGGCCCTGTGCCCTTTCCCCGGGAACCGGCTCCGGCCCGCCACCGGGCCGGGTGGTTGACCATGCCCGGATCGCCGGTATGCCCAGGCGATGCGGGGTTCCCGTAACCGATTGTTATCCGGCCTGATCCGGCCGGGCTGGCGCGCCCATCTGCGGCGGCAGCATGAAACGCCTTCCGCGCCGCCCCTTTCTCGCCCTCTCCCTATCCGGCCTCGCCCCACGGGCCATGGCCGCGCCGTTGGACGAGGCGCTTCGCGAGGGTGGCACCTTGCCGCGCCTGCACAGCGTGATCGTGGCCCAGGGCGGGCGCATCCTGGCCGAGCGCCGCTTCCGCGGCCCCGCCCTCGGCGCGGCGCAGAACATCAAGTCGGCCTCCAAGACGGTCCTCTCGGCGCTGGTGGGGATCGCCATCGCGCGCGGCGTGCTCCGCGGCGTGGATCAGCCGGTGCTGCCGCTTCTCCGTCCCCTTCCGCCCGATCTGGACCCGCGCACCGAGGCGATCACGGTGGGCCACCTCCTGACCATGCGCGCGGGGCTGGAGCGCACCTCGGGCCGGAACTACGGCGGCTGGGCGGCGGCGCGCGATCCCGTCGCCTATGCGCTGACCCGGCCCTTCGTCGATGAGCCCGGCGGCGGGATGCAGTACTCCACGGGATCGTCGCACCTGCTGGGGGCAGCGCTCGCCCGGGCGGCGGGGCGGCCCCTGCTGGACCTCGCGCGAAGCTGGCTCGGCGAGCCGCTCGGCATCGCCGTGCCGGCCTGGCCGCGCGATCCCCAGGGCCGCTATTACGGCGGCAACGACATGCGGCTTGCCCCGCGCGACCTGCTGCGCCTCGGGGAGGCCTATCGTCTGGGCGGGGCATGGCAGGGGCGACCCGTGCTTCCCGCGGAATGGATCGCGGAAAGCTGGAGGCCCCGCGCGCGCTCCGCCTGGAGCGGGCAGCTCTATGGCTATGGCTGGTGGATCGGCGTCGCCCGCGGGGTGCCCGTGTTCTTCGCCTGGGGCTATGGCGGGCAGATGCTCTATGTGGTGCCGGAACTGGAGGCGACGGTGGTGATGCTGTCCGACCCCGCGGCGCCGCGCGATCCCGCGCATATGGCGGCGCTGCACGCCTTGCTGGCGGATGCGATCCTGCCCGCGCTCGGCGCCCTGGGGGATGGCGGGCTGGCGGTGCCGGAGGCCGGGTAGCGCGGCCCGCCCGGGGGAGGCTGGCGCCGGCCGCGTTCCGCGGCATGATCGGCGGAGCGGCAGGGCAAGGCGACCGATGATCACCATCCACCACCTCAACAACTCCCGCTCCCAGCGGGTGCTCTGGCTGCTGGAGGAACTGGAGGTTCCCTACGAGCTCCGCCGCTACGAGCGCGACGCCGCGACCATGCTGGCGCCCGAGGCCCTGCGCGCGGTGCATCCGCTGGGCAAGGCGCCCGTGCTGGTCGAGGACGGGCTGGTGGTGGCCGAAACCGGGGCGATCGTGGAGTACGTCCTGGAACGCCACGGCGCCGGGCGCCTGGCGCCGCCGCGCGGGGGCGGGGACTGGTGGCGGTTCCGGCACTGGATGCACCACGCCGAGGGCTCGGCCATGCCGCCGCTGGTGATGACGCTGATCCTCGGCCGGTTGCCGCAGGGCATGCCGCCCGCCGCCCAGCCGATGGCGCGCCAGATGATGGAAGGCGCGCAGAAGGGCTTCGTCGCCCCCAACCTGGAGCGCCTGAAGGACTACTGGAACGAGTCCCTGGCCGCCACCGGCTGGTTCGCCGGGCCGGACATCACGGCGGCCGACATCATGATGAGCTTCCCGCTGGAGGCCGCCTCCGCGCGTTCCCCCTTCGGGGAGGGGCGGCCACACCCGGGCGCCTTCCTGGCACGGATCCATGCGCGGCCGGCCTACCGGCGGGCGCTGGAGCGGGGCGGGCCCTATGCCTACGCCTGAGGGCGGCTCACAGCAGGCCCTCCCGCCGGAAGGAAAGGTGGCGGCCGTTGCCGATGATCAGGTGGTCGTGCACCACCACCGAGAAGACCTCGCCGGCGGTGCGGATCTCCCGGGTCATCTCGATGTCGGCGCGGCTCGGCGTGGGGTCGCCGCTGGGGTGGTTGTGCACCAGGATCAGCGCGGTGGCGTGCAGGTCGAGCGCGCGGCGGATGACCTCGCGCGGGTAGACGGGCGTGTGGTTCACCGTGCCTCTCGCCTGGGCCTCGTCCGCGATCAGGCGGTTCTTGCTGTCGAGGAACAGGATGCGGAACTGCTCGACCTTCTCGCGCGAGATGGCGGCGTTGAGATAGGCGATCAGCCGGTCCCAGTTGTTCAGCAGGGGCTGCTCCATCGCCTCCGCCCGCGCGAGCCGCAGCGCGGCCGCCTGCACCAGCTTGAGCGCGGCCACGCTGTGCTCGCCGAGGCCGCGCGTGGCCAGCAGCTCCGCCTGCGGGGTGGCGAGGACGCCCGCGAAGCTGCCGTAGCGGTTGATCAGCGATTTCGCGAGCGGCTTGGTGTCGCCGGTCTTGAAGGCGAAGAACAGCAGCATCTCCAGCAGCTCGTAATCGGCCAGCGCGTCCGGTCCGCGCTCCAGCAGCTTCTGGCGCATCCGGCCGCGATGGCCCTGCGGGCCCGTGCTGGGGAAGGGCGCCCCGCTGGCCGGGGTGGCGTCCCATGCCGGGTTGCCCGTGCCGCGGGGAAGGCGGCCCTCGCTCAGGCCCGCCGTGTCCGCGAAGGGAAAGCGGGGGGCCGGGCCGAACTCATCCTGGCCGAAGTCGCGGGGAAGTCCGCCCGCGAGGTCGCGCCCGGCCAGGTCCTCGGCGAAACCCCTGCGCAGGGCTGGCTCCTTCATCCCGGCAAAGGAAGGCGGGGGCACGGCCGGCCGCCCGGGCCGCCTGCCGAAGAGTTGTGCCAGCCACATCGCGAACATCCTGTTCCCGTCGCCCGCGCCTCCGTTCTGGTGGCGCAACGTCATCATTCCGCCACTGGAGGCGGCACTCAAGCCATCAGATCGGCCGTTCCCGCGGTGTTCCCGGCGAAAGGCACGGGCCGGGCCGCGGCGTGGAACCCCAGGGCCGCGCGGGCGGCGGCAAGTAACGCTTCCCGATCCGCCCCACCGTCCCCAAACTAGGGGAATGGCCTCCCCGCTCTCCTCTCCGCACGAAACACCCGACCCGGACTTCGCCGACCTGCTCGCCCAGCGGCCGCACCTTCGCGCCCATGTGCTGGACG
>Ga0210040_10007499_pt1 | contig 13183 bp, 6 predicted proteins | sample CryGeyCG12114_NA_FD_185462 | JGI IMG/M metagenome (GOLD analysis project Ga0210040, IMG submission 185462) | Groundwater microbial communities from aquifer - Crystal Geyser CG19_WC_8/21/14_NA (SPAdes) (version 2) | ecosystem: Environmental > Aquatic > Deep subsurface > Groundwater | place: USA... | reverse complement strand
CTTCATCTTTTCCCAAAGCGAAGGCTAACACTTTGTTTTTGCCCAGAAATATACGGCTGTCCCTAAACTTCTTTCTAAATTCATTTAGTCCCGACAAACGCATCCCCGGGGCTTTAAAAACATAGATGGACTCAAACTTTTCGGCAGCTTCTCTCACTTCAGTGATCATTTTCTTTTTCCAATCCATTCCATGTTTAGATGTCTTGGTTAATGACACTGAAAAAATCGATTAATCAAAGATGAATTTCAACGCTTGGAGAAATAATTTCCTTCTTCATTTTTATAAACTCGTTTCGTACATACCTTTTTTATCCCTTTTCGATCTCGGCATTTTTACTGAAGGTTTTTCGACTGCTCTCAAAACAAACTGTCCACTGGACTGGCCCCTAAATACCACTTCCTACTAATGGTTACTACTATTCTAACAATATTTGCTGACTAAGTTGTTTGTCACTTCCCACAATTTCCAGTTTGCTTGTTTTTTGAATAATATTTTAAGAAATTTATTGAAATGAATGGAAATGAAAACTGAACAAATTCAATTCAACTCATCAACGCACGACGCACGTTAGTGCATCACTGCATGCTTGGTTTTGTAAAAAAATATTTCATGTGCCTGCCAGTTGGTGACTATGTTATAAATCTATGGTACTAAATGTATAGCTTATTTTCAGATTATGCAATAGGGAGCACCATTAAACCATGATCCTCCGATTCATAGCTCCGTTCGTTGCGCACAATGAAAAACGCGATGCATTTTACAGCGTGAAATTTTTTTATTGTTAATGCTGTGTGATTTTTCTAATGACCAAGTGTAACATTTATCAACGAAAAGTGCATGTTTATTTTGTAAATGGGAAATCACAATGTATGTAATCATTAATGACAAAAACAAAACTTTACCACAATAAAGGAGGATCAAGATCAAAATAAGGAGAATCTGAAGACGCTTTGACTTTAAACAATACAAAGTAACTAACACAATACTTCATCTCAATCTATTGCAGTCAATAAGAGTTAACACTTCAAGATTTAGAAGAGACGCGATGATATTTATTGCAATTAACTACCAAAGGAAAATTAAAACGGCAGATTATTACTTTAAAGAATCTTTGCATTGCCAGAGAAAATCACCATGCAAAGCAAGTAAGTTATTTATTACCTGGTCATTGCTGAATTATGCACATTAAGACACATTCCATTCGACTTACAAACGGTTCAGTCAAAACATAAATGCTAAGGATTGGGCACTCTACTCTATAGCATTTTCATTTGATTAATCTCATACTTAAACATAAATATTGGGAATGATACACAAAAGAACACGAAATTGTGGGTTCAAGGGAAGTAAAGCGTAAGCGCAGTACATTCACAATAATAATATTTTTGACAGAGCAAGATTAAAACAGTATTCTGAACAATACATTCTAAAGTATAAACCACTGACACACGTATCGGTATCGCTATAACGAACAAACTAACTAACTTATTGTTTATGATTATATTTTCAAAGTAAATAAGGCAGAAAACGATTCCATTACAATAAAACAAAACACATAAGTATAGAGGCACAGAACATAAAATAATGCATAAAACGCAATAAGCTCATTCATCATGCAATGAAAAATAGATATAGAACAACAATCAATTCAACAGATTCAATGTTCATCAATAGTAACTAGCAGGCCTACAATTTCACAGATCCAGAGCATATACAGTCTGTGTCATTCTAACGAAACTTACTTCTAATTTAAACGAAAATTATTCATTTCTTTTCCAGCGTTCAAATCCATATGCCATATGCGAATAACTATGGCATGTAATATTTCCTTGTTAATGATATTCATTGTCAATAATTAATCAAAAAACTGAATGACACGTAAGCATGCGAATGATAGTGCAAGTTTGAGTAGACGGAAAAAAATAAAACTAGCATGCTCAAAATTGTGTACAGTTAGAACTAGAAGACAGAATTACAAGAGGTCGTACGAACACGATGCACATGCCTTAAAGAATACTCATAAGCATCTTCTTGCCCAATAGATTTAACTTAATATTTGCTTTCAAGTTTCAAGTAAGTTTCTATAATGCATACATTTGGTTCAGTTTTATCGCCTCATTCTTCACCTTACATTATTTTCAAAGAAACGTCTTAACTCTATAGATCAGTTGTGAGAAATATTCTTCCCTGATGATAATGGTTAAAAATGATTAAATTCAAGGTTGGCACGATTCAACGTAGGTGGCTGGAAATTGTCCTTTTCTGTTTCCAATTTGTCCTTGCCACCAATTTTCATCGGAATGATCCGTCACTAAAAATATAATATTTTTGCAAGCACTGACACACACCAACATAACTCAATGCATAGTGAAATATAGTATTCTTTACCTGTAATTATATCACCCCGTCTGAATTCTAATTCCCCTGGTTCTTGAGGTGTGAAATCGTAGAGAGCTCTAACATACTGCAAAAAATATTAAATATTAGTCAACTATTTATATTGCTCACATAAGCATTCATTCCATTTGCTAACTTAACTACTACTTGTATCTATACAAAGACGTACTTCAGGCAACAAATCTTTTAATTTAACATCTTGGGACCGAGAAACACTGGATGTGCGATGATATTCCACGAGTTCATTCAAGGAGTTAAATTTTACAACCCATAGAAAGAATTTTCCTGCAGCATCTCGTAAAACTTTGAAGTGTTGAACGCCATCCGAGCATCTATAATTATAAGAAAAGAGCATCGATAGCGTGAGAGTGTGGAGAAGTCATGCAAAGTGACACAAATATCGATAATCGCAAGAATGTTTCTGTTTTCATCTCATACTTGACAGAAAGAGAAAAATCTCCAGGGCTCGATTCGGAAACCCTTATCAAAAATGCCCCTTCCGATTTGTCAAGCAAAAATTTCTCGGCGTCAGCTCTTGTTATTCTTCCACGGTACCTACAGAAAAAAATTGAGAAATTATTCGTTGCAGCTTCTAGTGTAACCACCTAAATGTGCTTAAATAATTAAAGGGATGTCAATTTTTGTGCTTACCAAGGGTGAGGCTTCATTTCAATATAATTTGAGGGTATTAGGCCTTCGCGACCATCCAGTTCAGCTCTGAACCAATTGGAATCATCTTCCATGTTAAGGATCTGGAAATCAATGAGAAAATGCCACATTACAAATACAAATGTCAGTAAGCACAGCAATATAATTCCTCGTCCTATTTCACTGAAAATTCAGTGTGTATATATACCTTTAAGACATTTCCCCGGCGAAAACTCAGTTCATCGTCTGCAGTGGCAGAGAAATCGTGTTTAGCAGCAGCTTCCATTTCGTGTGTTATTAGTTTGTCTCCAGAAAAGTAAGTGTGAGCTAATTAGGTCAAAATTATCAACAAATTAAAACTTAGTTTACAAAACATTGACCATGAATGTTTGAAACCAATACCTATAAATATGAGGCTTCAAACCTCTTCTCCAAAGTAGTTGTCCAGAAATAACTACAAAATCACACCCCAACAAATTAATATAACAAAACTGTAAATAACTGACTCCAACTCAATTCAGCAATTGAAACTTGTACTTGATTTATAATCTGCAACCAAACACTTGTCTTTTAGTTATTTAAAATCCACCTACCTTGTTCAAAGTATCGACCACACACAATAAAAATCACCACTATAAGTTAGAACCTATGAACCTAGCAAAATTTAAGAGATTTAACAGACAAAAAATTAACAAGACAGTTTAACTTGATCCCTGATTTAATTTGGAAACAATAGTGATTTCAAATTTTCCTGCAGGCAATTCCTTCCTATAAAGAAGTGAGCAACCTTTGGGAGCTTTTGGCGTACCTATTTGTCTCATACAGATGAGTAAGTGAGTTTTTGTACAACAGAGAGTGAGTATGTAACTTACAAATGGATAGCACAAACGCATTGAGTATAAGCAGTTTTCCCTATGCAAATGCTTGTTAAGAAAACCCAGAAAATACAATTTCTAAGGACTAGATGTGACGCTGGGCTGTTATGCAAAATGAATGTCAAAGCTGTTAGTTGGTTAGTGAAGTAGGGAAATTAAAAGCGTAAATGACTAGCTAACAAATTAACTGGACATGTAAAGATAGTGCTTTTGCATTGATGACGCAGTTTGCTTGCTTCCAAACCTTATTTTAGTTGATTGAAGGAAAATTATTGTCATGCAATGGATAACTGCTCGAAAGAAAGGGTTATGCGAGTAGCGAGTGCAAACACACCAACTAATTACTTGTGGATTCAGTTTGTTTGTTTACGACATGGGAGCAATTATTTATGCAATGTGCTCTGCATGTGTAATATGTGTTTATGTATACTAGTTAGCTAAGAGGTAAATGGAATATATATTGCCTCTGGTACGTGTTTGAATGTGAATTATTTCCGCAATAACTACTTTTGTCTGCATGAAGAATCTATTTATACATTTTGACCTTATATATTGGTGCATTTAGTGCTAGGGATAGTCTAAGTTTTTGGACACAATATAGGATTTTCTGTGGATTTTTTACGTATGACTGACATGACTTGAATATCTTGTATCATGATTCCCCACTATCCCCACGGTGTTCCAAAGATAGCTGACAGTGACACACAATATGATAGGATCAATGACCAATTATAACTGCATCATAGTTTTCATGCTTAATGAACGTGAATTTCACTAAAAATGCAAGTGCTTGTTGCATGTTGTAATGTACAGTACGTGATATGTATCAGGTAGCTATGATTAAGGTAATGTACGCGATTGGAAAAAAATTACATTTTTTAACGTCAGAAGTTAAAACTATATGTGTATTTTCCTCTTTGAAATCATTCAAGCAACTCTTTCTGAAAACACAGAATCACAGAAGGTATGACTGCCTCTGCTGAATATCCGGGTTCCGTATTGAAACCTTTTTAAACATCCATAAAATTATTTGTAATTTTCTCAAAATTTAATAGATAAGAATGCATGAAAAGTTATGCTCCATTTTCTGTTTTATTCAATAAAAAATGCATTACGCTCTAATGTTAATTGACGACAATAGCTTTAAAATGTTGACTACAAACGATTAATTGAAAACAAAGGGAAGAAAAAATCCCCACTCATATTTATATGCATACACTTGGGCACGAAGAATGTATGCAATGGCAATATCATACATTATATGAAAGAAAAATTTAACCCAGACTTGCATGGCACTGGATTTCAGGTCGCCGATTTGGATGATGCATCCAGCAGCACATAAGATAGAGGATCTGTGAACTCACAGGTCACAAATTCCGATCTTGAGGGTCACAATCGTAGTTTTCCAGTTTTTTCGGTTTATCACTCAAAATTTCAATATTTCAATAACTATTTGAAATTTGGAAATAACTAGTAACCACAATCTTGTAGTCCATACAAAATAAATTGCATGAGTAACTTTCACAAAAATTGAAAAAAAAATTTTAAATAAAAAATTGTTTCACATGTTTCTTTAAATCTTTCGGGATCGGTAAATACATAAAAAGAAACTCAAGAACTATAACATCTAAGACAAGTAAAAATTAAATTGCTAACAGTTATTTTCAAAATTGGTTTATAAATTACAGCGTATAAAGAGCACTAAGCCAAAAACTCCCAAAAACACTGATTTGCAAACCCTTAGATCGGAATTTGAGATCTGCGAGTTCACAGATTCTCTATTATGTTCCTCTGGATGCATTTTATGTAAGCTTATTCATTCAGATCGGCGACCTGGGATTTTTTCCAATGCAGGTAAACTTACTCTAGCATTTCTGTTCCTCAAACAAAAGATTTTGCTTAAAATCAAGACAAGTAGTACTCATAAGAGTCAACAGTGATAAACTTTTCCCATCCTAACAACTTATAGCGATATTCTAATCTATCATCTTTAGTCACAGTCCGAGCATTCCAATACCCGTCCTCATTTTTCTCCAACAAAAAATGCCTATCTGTCACCTCCAGCTTCAAACCGTCTAAAAATGTTTCAATCTCTTGCTCCACCTCTGTTTTTATAGTCGTCTCATTCCCGATTCGATTGAACCCTTCAATATAAACCCAGGAAACATTTGTTTTCAACAAATTCTGTAAAAGCTCATGATAGCCTTCCTTTTGCTCAAAAATGGCCACTCGTTCTAACAAAGGGAACACAAAATTAAAATCCTTGACTATCTCTATCTCTTGAACAAAACTGCATGCCAAAAACGTAATGGGAACAGATGAGCCTTCCTTGTAAATCAAATGCATTGAACTGAAAGACAGAAACTTCAAAGATGGGGGCACACTCGACAAATCCAAAGTTGCATTCGGATTTTCGACGTATAAAATCTCCAGATTACTCATATCTTTCACAAGTTCTGAGATTGTAGAATCCTCCAGTTGAACCCTATACAGATTCAAATAAAATAGATTCTTTGGAATGTCCTCCTTGGCCACAGAGCATTCCGTTAGGGTCAAACTATCGATTCCAACATGTTTTGTTATGGATCCATCTTTGGTATTGTTTGACAGCAATTGAGAGGAATATGGCAAAGCGAGTGTAACCTCTTTGTGAAAAGTTGGGACCCAATCACTTCCTTTGGTTTTGTTTAGTGCGCTACTATTTGAAGCTGCAATGGTTGACTCAAATACGGTCCAACCATCGACTAAAAATTTGACAGAATTGATTCCTGGATTCAACATTTTGTCTGTGAGTGATAAAGTGGCCCCTTTTTTAGTGTTAAAGAAAAGAACTGAGGACATTTTCTCCGGAGTTGTGAAATTTTCATAATCCTTATATTGCTCGTGAAATCCTATGACTTGATCGAAATAAAATTCTTGCAGATTTGGGAGAAATGTGGGACTAAAGTTTGCTCCATCTTCTAATTGAACGCGATCCATGATGATTGATTTCAAGTTTGTGGCTCCTATTAAAGATGTGGTGAACAGTTGAGAGTTTAGGAGCACATTTTTCAGGTGAATGGACTGCAGAGATTTTTTCTCTGTGGGGGACAATTCATTTAATTCTGTGGGGAATTTTCTTAAAGCTTCTGCTTCTCCTACGAGGATGTAGTTTTCTCCATCGTAAGATGACTCTAAGACTGGCGGAACGTTGTTTTTGAACAGTAGACTTTTGATTTTCGTATCTTGACTAGGGTCTGCGGCTTGGGATGGTGGTGTATTCAATGTTGTGACTACTATGTGGATAAAATTTCAGCGAAATAATTAATTACTAGATAATGATAATGAAAATTTGCATATGTAGAGCTAAAATATGCAACATACTGAAAACGGCAGCAAGTAGTGTGCCTGCTAAAACGGCAAGTAGGGGAATTCGGGGATTTAAACGTGTAGTCGCTCGGACCCTGTGTTTTACATAATAATGCAAATTTATTGCGTGTTCAATTCACGATTTTTGACAATAGGTCATGTAAAATTATTAAAATTGGAGAGAAGAAAACACTACCTTGACTCTGGAATCTCAACCACACCGTAATCCCGATAAGGGCTCATTTTGGAACACCTTTGGAGGATTCACCTGTTCAGCTTCACAGGAGTCAAAAAAAGTTACAGGACATGCTAACTAGACTATAGTAACGTAGAAGAACGTACTATATGCGCTTTAATGCAATAATGCACTAATTTTATTGAGCCGCTAACAATGAAATAATAGAGATTCACTTATGATTCGATTGGTCTTAATTACAAAATACTAGAAATAAGCAGAGTCGTCTTGTCCAGCAGTCCAGCGAATTTTATGAACATAACTATAGTACATATATGAATAAGAAAGATATATTGACCATGCATGTTGCATAATAGTGTACTGGGACCTTAGAACAGGTAAATTTCATGTATAACCAGCTCTTCTGTTGTTAATCTCATTTACCCCATATAGCATGTAGTAGTGGCCTGGATGGGAACCAGAACCAGCCAGCCAGTATAAACGAAGGCCAACCATTTTTTGCTCCTTGCATGACATGAAACCTTATATAGTTTAGCTAACTCCAACATATTGTGGTCCTCATTTTTGACTGAAGCAAGCATGTGTTCAACCAACTTACTTAACTGTTTGAGCTAGACCATATTTGACCACCACTGCTACTGCTACATATAGTACAAAAGTAATTCCGTTTTATTAGTTGACATCTTTTATTGTGATGGCATTCGATCGTTATAAAAACTAGAAGTTCTACCGCAGTGTGCATTGATTGAGTTCCGTTTTTTCACCACAAATGCAATTCTATACCTATACCTAAGCATACCAAAAGTCGCATTATTCATGTGGCATGTATTCTTTTCTGCATAGGTATTTGGGTTTGGGTTGTTTACTATGTGATAATATGTTTAATTAGTCAAATTCACACCTCGTACATTCATTTCATATATCAACTGTTTAAACTGCGGAAGGCTATTTAAACAAATTTTTAGTCCAATCAGACTATTTTTCTGCGATAGTCGTAATTGCTGGAAAAAATGGATCTAAAAATTTGTTGGCACACATGTTATTCTCCCCAATCTGTTTTCGTTCAACAATCCTTTCCTAGTCCTAGTCTCAATTTTTGTCATGACCGAGTAGTGTCCTCTATTGGATGAAATGTTTCCCAAGAAACTCTTGACCCACTTGAAATTTTTGTGCTACTTTTGTAAATTCTTGCCGGCGAAATGTGCTACTCATATCCAATCATCTTTCTTGTATACATTGGCAGATGGGTTTATTTTACAGCTATCATAGGCGGTCTCATAGCATGGTTTTCTAGACCTACACTCCACCTTAAATATTTGCATGGGGTAAGAAACTTTCACATTGACCAGGAAAAAAGAGCGTAACGAAATTTCTTAATTGTCTTCAGAAATTTCCAGTTAATTGTATTCAAATACCGCAAACCGGGTAGTAAATAAAGTGTAAAATTTCATATAAGAATTGAAGAACAAAGGATTCAAAGGAGAACTGCTTGAAATACTTTCTGTTTTACTGATTTGATATAAAACAGCTGGTAGGTAAGTTTGCAATCTGAAAGTTCTGTAATCAAAAGAAAGTCAGTGCAGTATTATGTCTAGGTAGGTGTAGTTAAATTAGATTATTGATAGTTAGACGTAAACAGATTGTTTGTTGTGTATGGAACAATTAATTAACAAAATATAAATAACGCCCTTTGTTAGTTTCATTTTTTACAAATTTTTTTTTCAGGTTTCAAGTACATTGTATCTAAGGTTGTCTAAAAAATGGATGAAGATGATTGGGGTAAGCTATAATAATATATTTAATATGCCATGTGGTTTACTGTGCAGAAGCAGAATATGTTGGTTATCGTTGGATAAGTTTACTCATCTGTATCTAGAATGTTAATAATAAAATGAATTTTGTCATTCTATTGGAAATATTTAAGCACTGACTGAGTGAAAAACTGTACGAATCGAGTATTTCAGTTAAAAAATATCTTGATTCAGGGTATCTTCATACTTCATGGCCGTTTTGAATAGCTTTTTTTGACTAATGTCAGCCCTGATTCTTCTGAATAGGATGTGCCAAGTTGCCAAGTATATATACGTTTAGATTGCGTCCTACAATAGTTGAAGCTAATTTTTTGTTGTAATTATTTGGTTCTCATTTAGAAAAGAAAGTTTTTGACACCGAATTGATTAAGAAACCAATTGCGAAATTAGCTGATAAATGGGATGGGGAAGATGAAGAGGAAAGCGTTAAGGTATGATTTATAGTTAAAAAATTTTCTTCAAAGCTTTGGCAATCGCATGAGTGGAGTAATTTACTTGTATGCATTTGTTAGGACAATTGGGATGATGAGGATGAAGATGAGGATCAGAAATCAGGATCATCGTCTTCAGCAGCTGCTGTAAAAACATCACAAGGTCCAAAGAAAAAGAAAAAGTTGGCCCAAATCATCGCAGAGAAAGAGGTATATACGAAATATAAGTTTGGGTTGCACACTTTCTAGTATCTTAAGTTTATCGTTTTCAAATTGATTGAAGCCCCACATGATTTGTAATAATTATTGTATTTATATCTTCGAATCAGCGAGAAGAAGAGTTGAGACGGTTAGAAAAAGCCAGAGCTAATATGACCCCAGAAGAAATCGAGGCCGACAAGTTGAAACAATTGAAACTCCAGGAAGAAGCTGAGTATCAGATGGTAAAGCAAGCATTCGGTACGTATGTTTGTACCTAAAAAATACCTAAAAAATTCAACCATTTTTGAAAACATTGAAATCTAAGCTATTCTTTTGATCTGGATGTCAACAGGGAGCACGGAAATCGACACGGCGGACCCGATAACAAAAGACGATTTTGACGAGCTTCGTAAAAAGTTGGTGACTGAACTCAGAAGGTTTGAAGCTCGAGTTCCATTCGAGGATTTTGTCGAAGACTTTGTTCAAGATTTATGCGTATCATTGCCTTCCAAGCGTTTGAAAAAAATTAAAACTAGTGTAGAGGCATTGTATTTTGAGAAGAATAAGGCAGAAAAGGCAGCAACAACTGGTAAGGTTTCAAAAGGAAAAGGTGGGAAGGCTAAATTGCATATGGAAGTGGATAGGGATGTGCTAAGTGCTGTCGCGTTAGACGATTATGATGAACTAGATGATTTCATGTAAACTTTACTCTGGTATAATTTAAAATGATTGGAGAACGCTAGACGCTATCATTGTAAATCTATGAAAACGTTTGTATTTTTCTTGTAATCATGTTACTACTACTGCTGTTGTTTGTTTATTAAAAAGAATTTTCATGTGCTCACAAGATTGTATGCAAAGCATTATGGTCTATTTGTGTTCAAACTATAGTATTTATATTATCCAGTACGAACGCCTTTATCTGCAGTGCAGTAGTCCTTGTGCTAACGGGACTTCAATGCAATAGTTCCATGATCTTTTTTCATTTCTTTAACTTGATTTGAGTACTGATTTGTTGGTTCTTGGGGGGATTTTTATCATGATTTTCAATTTCATCGTTAATTGTTCGAACGAAAACTATGATACAGCTTTCAGAGACATTTGCCAGATTGATAATCCCGTTAATTTTATTGAGTTTTTGTGTGGAATGAAAATTATTAAGTCTATTTGCCATTTAAATTATATCGTTGAGAGATCGAGTTTGAGTGCGGATTATAAATTGTTATTTTCGCTTGGAAGGCTTGGATTAAAACACACTCTGTCAAGGCTTGTTCTTGCTGTTTGTATTTTCTGAAATTTGCAATAAAAGTTCGAATTTTCTGCTGTGTAATCTATTATCTTTTCCCTGTACTTGTTAAATGGAAGGAACTGGTTTGTCGAATAAACTTCATCACAGTCATAAACCATTTAATGATTGTATGGTAGTTTGGTAGCAGTGAAAACTTGGGACTGACATGGCATTAGCAGATACTGTGTTATTAGCATCCCATTCAAATTCAAAAAGTCTGACTTTATTATTCATGCATTCATAAAAAATGTAGAAAGTATTAAAAGAAACAGTTGTGATTATTTTTATAGCATGGTCATTCTAAAATGTTACCTTTAAGAGTTAAAATAGAATCACCAGCATAAATATAAATGCATTGTAGTTCCGGAAACCAGAAATCTGGGAATTCCTCATTTGACAGCTTTTTTACACAAAAAAAATGTAAAAATGGCCAAATCAGTAGTAGTAATATTACAGTCATATTTCACACAGACACAACCAACATAACATGAATGATGTTTGGCATTAGGTGTGGTGGTAGGGTGTACAGATTACAGAGTATCCTGTTTTTTCATTTATTTGCGCCAATTAAATACTGGGACTGGGATCGGACGTACAGGTTAAATAAGGTTTATTATGTAGCTCGTTTACGTTTCGTAGCACCTGAACTACTAGTAGAATTTAGTTTTTTATTCGCTCCTGCTTTCTTTTTTTCTTCATTACCATATTTATCCTCCATTTGTGCCAAAAGAGAATCCATTCGGCTGGCACCTCTTGTTGCAATGGCATTCTTGAGTGCATCAAGTCCATCTCCAAGTCCTAATTGCGATTTCATTTCAGCTGCTTCTTTGGCTTCCTTATTAGCCTGGTTTGAAAATAAATAAGAAGGTTTAAACAATATTTCAAGCAATAAAACAATTTAATAATGACAGCAGTTACTCACTCTACGTAACTTCTTTTCTCGGGATTTTGTATTGCTTTTATTTGTGGATATTTCCTCCATTTCTCCTGCTTCGATTAACTCATTAATCACAGTCTGTACACGGCTTTCATCGCTTAAAATATTGGCTAGGAATATATTTTCAATGACATAAAAAATGTCTCCTTTTCCCTCAATATAGGCTTTTTTGATGTCCTGACGTTCTTCATCGGATCCTAAATATTTAGAAATATGAAAAGATGATCATATTTGCATAAGTTCCATAAACATTTTGACGAGATTCTAGAATAGTGTGCTACCTTTATACTTCTTTTCAAACTCCAGAATATCTTGTGGATCGATGTTTCCGAAGGCAGAAGAAGGTATGGAAAATTCATCCCCATCAGGCCACTCGCCTTAATACCCATAAGAAAGCATAAACAGTTTCAATCAGTCTTCCCTTTAAGATCAAGTTAAATGCCAATAATAGAACAATCGATTCAAAAGTTACCAGTTTCTTCATAGCTTTTGCGAGAGTCGTCATCCTTCAAAATTTCGTAAATCTGCTTCACAAGCTGAAATTTCTTCGTGAGTTCTTCCCTATCATCTTTAGTACCTTTGTCAGGATGGAACAGAAGTGCAGCTCTTAGGTAAGCAGAGTGGACTGAAACGAAAACAAAATCAGCGTATACGATTTACGATTTGTGGTGTTCATTAGTCAACAATTCGATAGATGTAGAAAACAGTAGATTGATTGAAATACTTACGTTTCTTCTTGTCTTTTGCGTCCTTAGCACTGACTTTCAAAACTTTGAAAAGATCTTTCGTACCAAACAACTTCTTAACTGTGGGTAGCATTTTGGGAACCAGGATTACCGAAACGCTGGGACTGAGAGAAAATTAAGATCTTTGGATGAATTTACTGTGTAATAAACCGGTTGAATGATTGACGCAGCACTTTCAACTAAAAACAAATTACATAGTACTTTCAGTTTCCTTTAAAAAATAAGTTGACTTTCAGCTAGAAATTGACAAATACTTTGTCGTTTTGAAGTTTAAGTTGTTCTTCTTCAAACTATCTTCAATCCT
>Ga0210040_10007498_pt1 | contig 13185 bp, 5 predicted proteins | sample CryGeyCG12114_NA_FD_185462 | JGI IMG/M metagenome (GOLD analysis project Ga0210040, IMG submission 185462) | Groundwater microbial communities from aquifer - Crystal Geyser CG19_WC_8/21/14_NA (SPAdes) (version 2) | ecosystem: Environmental > Aquatic > Deep subsurface > Groundwater | place: USA... | reverse complement strand
TGGTAGTCCCTTTTGCCAAAGCCACGCCCAAATACCGCAACATTACCATTCGCAATGTAAAAGCAACTCAATCCGGTAAAGCCATCAGTTTCCTGGCCTGGCCTTTGGCGCACGCTGAAAATATTATCCTGGAAAATATTTCGCTAGAAGCCAAAACCGGTGCCCGCTTCCAGTACGTCGATAATTTATTTATGAAAAATGTAATAGTGAAATCGTCTGGAAAGCCTTTTGAATTTAAAGGAATCCAGAATAAAGTGCAGCTGTAAACATCAACTTGGTATAAGCAGGAAGTATAATTAGTTATAAAAAAAGCAAAAAGTAGGGCATTGAGAGCTTTTGGCCCAGCTTATTTATACCATTATTAATTCAAAATTGCGCTTTATCTTAAAACATTAAGATTTTTAAATTACTCACTCAATCTTGTTATTCAGGAGGAAACTTATTTGGCTATCTGCAACATAGTTTCCTCCTGAATGACAGGTTTAGAGGCGGATGACCTTTATTTATTTTAAAAGCACATTATTCATTTAATGTTGGTATTAGTGCTCTTTGAAATTTGCTTGGCGGTTAAACTAACAAATATTGTTCTTAATTCAGAAATGAATGCTTCTTGCTAATTGTCTATTTATCAGTCGATAACAACTAGATTACTCTCCAGAATTCTTTTTATCTTTTAACCTAATAGGTTTATACGCCCGCAACGAGCTGCTCAAGAAATTGCCGAGCCTTATTAACTATTTTCTACAATAAAATTTAGGTGGCTTCTACTTTGTGAAAATTACAGTCTACAAATAAAGTTGAAACAAACGCTATAAATTCAATACGAAAATCAGTCCATAATTAAATTTAGGTATATCGTATTTGAACTAAAAAACCTTAATAAATTTTAAGGCCTTCTTTTGAAAATCATTTATAAGCTATTGTATTTTATTGAACAAGTAGTAAATAGTTCTTAAAAATGTTCAATATTTTAAAATATGCCTTCCATAATCAAGTAGTTCAAAAAGTGCGATTCGTTTATATTTAAATAATATTTTTATATTTAAAGAATTAATAAATAGATGATAATTGTTTATTATTACCTATTTATTTGATTATAAGTATCTTATATAATTTAGATGAAAGAACTATGAAAAACAATTTACTTTTGAAAAAGAGGTTTTTATTCTTGCTTCCTTTTCTCTTTGTTACTTTAACCGGAGCCTGGGGCCAAGGTGTTTCTGTATCAGGAAAGGTAAGTGGTGAGAATGGCGAGGCCTTGCCGGGGGTAACCGTGTTATTAAAGGGTACTACTAACGGAACAGCTACCGATGCCGAAGGGAATTATTCTCTTAATGTACCCGGAGGTAGTGGTACTTTAGTAATTTCTTTTATTGGTTACCTTAAACAGGAAATTCCTATCAATAACCGGACAACTGTAAATGTTGCCTTAGCACCAGATGCAAAAGCCTTGGAAGAAGTAGTTGTAATTGGGTATGGTACTCAGAACAAAGCCAATCTAACTGGTTCGCTGGCTACCGTTTCTGGCCGGACTTTAACCGAAAGGCCTGCTCCCAATGCCGCCACCTTGTTGCAGGGACGGGTAACTGGTTTGCAGGTTACGCAACCATCTGCCGAACCTGGCCGTGACAATCCTAATTTCTTAATACGGGGCCGTGGGTCTTTTGGGGGCAGTAACGATCCCTTAGTATTGATTGATGGGGTTACTGGTTCTTTCAATAATCTTTCGCCAGACGATATCGAGAATGTTACCGTATTAAAAGATGCGGCTTCGGCTTCTATTTACGGCGCGCGGGCAGCCAATGGTGTAATATTGGTTACTACCAAAAAAGGCCGCAAAGGTCAGCCGGTAGTGAGCTACCGGGCTAATGTTGCCCGTCATATGCCTACCGCCTTGCCCGATCTAATAACTAATTCCGCCGATTACATGGAAATGTATAATGCAGCGGCACCTCGTTCGGGTATTGTTTTCCGGTATCCGCAAGCCGACATTGATAAATACCGGAGCGGTACCGACCCGAATCAGTATCCTAACTTTGATAATGTAGATTATTACGTTAATCCGGCTACGGTTACTAACCACAGCTTGTCAGTTTCGGGTGGGGGAGAAAAAAATACTTATAATATTTCGTTGGGCTACCTGAACCAGGATGCCTTGTTGCCTGGCTATAATTTTAAAAGGTATAATGGCTTGCTCAATTATTCCACCGAAATAAGCAAGGCCGTAACCATTGGTACTACCATGAATATGGCGTATAAAGACCGCGTAGAGCCTCCCTTTACCGGCGAACCCATGGCCCTGACCATTTATGCTGCCGGACCACTTTATGGGCCTTTTTTGCCGGATGGCAGCGGCCGGGTTGTATCCAGGGCTTACGATTTAGAAGGCAGGAACCGGAATGTGCAGGAGTATTACGCCATGGGTAACCAGAAAACCAAAGAATACAACCTGAATGCCCAAGCCTACCTCGATGTCAGGCCATTTAAAGGATTAACCTGGTCTTCGAAGGTAGCACTAAATTATGTTGATGAATTTTACAAAATGCATCAGCAGCCTTACGATGCTTATCTTTTACAGGAAAAGGATCCGACTACGAACGATTACAAAAGATCTACTTTTGGGCCGGATATTCTGGGTGTAACCGACCAATATTCCAAGTCTATTACCCCAACCGTTTATTCTACTTTAACTTACGATACTAAATTCGGCGAAAACCATAACCTGAGAATTTTGGCCGGTTACGAGCAATTATTTTTCCGCAATCAGAACCTTCGGGCCCGCCGCACAAACACGGTTGCCCCTATCCTGGACGATTTAACTGGCTATTTGGCCGATAATCAATCTTTGTATTTTTTACATCCGCGGCTGCCTAGCTTGGCCGGACCATCGGAGTGGGCCATGCAATCGGTTTTTAGCCGGGTAAATTATAATTTTAAAAATAAATATTTGCTGGAAGCAAATCTGCGGAACGATGGCACTTCTAAAGTATCGCCAGGGTATCGTTGGGGCTTATTTCCCTCTGTATCGGCGGGTTGGCTAATATCCGAAGAAAGTTTCTTGCGCGATAACATTAACTGGATAGATCAATTAAAACTCCGGGGCTCTTACGGTACTTTGGGTAACCAGGATGTAGGTACTTATTTATACCAGGATAATTTGTTAATCAATAATATTGTCTATCCTTTCAACAATAGTACCTTAACCCAAGGAGCTGTGGTTAACGTATTCCGCGACCAAAGTTTACGGTGGGAATCGACGAGAGTCCTAGACTTTGGTTTTGATCTGAGCTTACGTAATGGTTTATTAGGCGTTACGTTCGACTGGTTCCGGAAAAATACTTTCGATATCCTGGCTGACCAGCCAGTACCAGCCAGCCTGGGTTTAAATTCACCAACGTTGAATGACGGTAAAATGCGCAACACTGGCGTGGAGTTAGAATTAACCCACCAGAACCGCATAGGAGAAGTTACTTATGGGGCTAATTTCCAGATTTCGGCAGCTAAAAATGAATTATTGCATATCCGGGTTCCCAGAATAGAATCTAGCATACGGAAGGTTGGGTATGAGTTAGATGCCCATTACCTGTATGAGTGGGATGGGATTTTTCAGGTAGAAGATATTGGTAACCCTGGTGTTCCCCGGCACGCCTTGAACCCAACTCCCAAACCTGGCGACCTGAAAATGAAGGATCAGGATGGCGATGGCGATGTAGATGCTGATGATCGCATTGTGGTAAAAGGCGCGTACCCAGATTATATCTATTCTTTTGGTTTTAATGTAGGTTATAAAGGTTTTAATCTGAGTTCCTTCTTTCAGGGAGTACAAGGCCTGAAAAACCGGGTTACCGGCTGGGGGGTAGACCCTTTTCACCAGGGAGCAGCCCCCACCGAAAAATGGCGCAACGCCTGGACACCCGAAAACCGGAGTAATACCTTACCGGCTATTTACGTAGCAGGTTACTCGGGGGTAGCTAATTACTCCGGTTCTACTTATTACCTGCAAGATGCCTCTTACCTGCGTTTGAAAAATTTAATTCTGTCTTATGATTTGCCGAGTGTAGTTTATTCCCGCATCAAGGCCAAAGGTTTAGGCGTGTATGTTTCCGGCGATAACTTGTTTACCATAACCAAATACGAAGGTAGTGACCCCGAAAGAGCTAGCACGACCGGTAATTTTGCGCAATATCCGCAAGCCCGCATCTATAATGTTGGTTTAAATGTTAAATTCTAAAAATTATAATAATGCTAACTAAACATAAATTCACCTTTTGGTTATCAACAGCCTGCTTGTTGGTATTGGGGGTGTCCTGTAAAGATTTTTTAGAACGGAATCCCCTGAATAGTATTTCTAGCCAGATATTTTGGGCTACTGAAGCCGATGTACAAACCGGCCTGGCGGGGGTGTACTCCCGGTTGCAGCAAAATTTCCTGGGTTACGAAAGGGTTTACCTCGATGGTCTTTCTGACAATGCCTTTCTGTGGGATAACGGCAACCAGCAGAACATGTACAACATGACTATTGGTAGTATTTCGCCGGCCTTAGGCGGTGCCTTGGCTAATATGTATAGTACTCCTTACCGGGTCATTACCTCTGCTAACTATTTTTTAGATAATGTAGATAAAGCGCCTATTACCGAAGCTAAGAAGAATACCTACAATGCCGAAGTTAGATTTATCAGGGCTTTGGCCTATTTTGACCTCGTGCAGGGTTTTGGAGATGTAATTATTTATAGAAATTACCCCTCTAAATTGGATGATGCCAAAATTGCTAAAAGTACCAAAGAAGAAGTTTACAGTTTTATCCATGAAGATTTAGATTTTGCCATTGCGAATTTGCCCGATGAAAAATATACTGGACACGCCGTTAAGGGCAGTGCCCAAGGCTTAAAAGCGCGCGTGCTAATTACCCAACAAAAATGGGCGGAAGCTGTACCGGTTTTGCAACAAATCATGAATTCCGGTAAATTTTCCTTAGCTAATAATTACGCTGGTCTATTCCTCAAAGCCGGGCAGGGTTCTGGTACTAATACGAATGCTGAAATTATGTTTTCAACGCAATACTTGGCACCTAACAATGTGCAAAGACTTTCACCGGGTAATGCGGGTATGGATATTGAGTTGGGTTGGTGGTCGCTGATGCAGCCCTATAAAGATTTAGTAGATGATTACGAAATGCGTGACGGCAAGCCCACCAATGAGTCGCCTTTGTTCGATCCGGCTAATCCTTACGCCAACCGCGATCCACGTTTAGATTTAACCGTTAAACTGCCCGGCGAAGTTTGGCGCAATACCACCGGGGTCGTTTGGAATGGCAGCTATGAAACTCAAACCGGGTTTTTAATGGAAAAATACGTAGATCTTTCCCGCGCCCCTTTCACGATCAGTACGGCTATCTCTACCGACCAGGATTATGTGCATTTGCGTTATGCTGATGTATTGTTAATGTATGCCGAAGCAAAAAATGAAGTAAGTGGCCCGGATGCAACTGTATACGCGGCTTTAAACCAGGTAAGGGCCCGGGCGGGTATTAACATGCCGCCTGTTGATCAGGCTAAATACAACACAAAAGAAACGTTGCGGGACTATATTCGCCACGAAAGACGGATTGAACTGGCTCTGGAAGGCCAGCGCTACAATGATTTAAAACGCTGGAATATTGCCCATATTAAATTGCCTACTTTAAAGAGTCCTTCCGGTGCACCGCTAATATTCGAAACCAAAAATTACGTATTGCCTTTTCAGCAATCCGAACTGGACAATAACCCCAATCTGTTACAGAATACCGGCTACTAAATTCTCTTTGTAAATAAAACAGGTGAAAATAGAGACTATCCAGCATAGCCTCTATTTTTACTTTTTAATTTTGCCAGCCAATTGCATGGGCAGGCATAAATATAAATACCGCCATATAATTATATATGAAGAAGTATCTGCTGTTTTTTTGTTTGTCATTTATATTCATTCAGAGTAATGCCGCTCCGGAAAATGAGTTAAAAGTCCTAAATTTAAAGTGTGAATACCTGGAAACCCCACTGGGTGTAGAAGCGGTAGCGCCCCGGTTAAGCTGGGAAATAAACGCTACGGGGCGCGGCATCCGGCAGACGGCTTACCGGATTATAGTGGCCGATGATTTAGAAACTTTAGATAAAAACACCGGTAATATCTGGGATTCTAAAAAAACACGTTCCAATGCCTCCATTCAGGTAAGTTACGCTGGCAAAAAACTGGAGCCAGCCAAAGTTTATTTCTGGAAAATAATGGTTTGGGACAATCAGGGTCACACTTCCGGTTGGAGCCAGCCGGCCCGCTGGCAAATGGGTTTAACTACGCCACCCGATTGGCAAGGGGCTCGTTGGATTGCTTACGAAGAAATACCGGCTACGCACGTAATTGTGCCGGCCATCGATAATAATTCCCACAAAGAACTCGGATCCGGCCGTAATATACTGCCTTTGCTCCGGAAAGAATTTAATTTAAAAAGTGCGGTAAAACGGGCTACCGTTTTTATTTCGGGCTTAGGTCATTTTGAGATGAGCCTGAACGGCCAGAAAGTAGGCGACCATTTCCTCGACCCGGGTTGGACCGACTACGCCGAGCAGGCTTTGTACGTGCCGTTTGATGTAACCAGTCAATTAAAACCGGGCGCGAATGCCATTGGCGTAATGCTAGGCAATGGTTTTTACCACATTCCGCGCGAGCGTTACAAGAAGTTGGTTACTTCGTTCGGATATCCCAAAATGATTTGCCGGTTGATAGTGGAGTACCAAGATGGTAGCTCTGAAAATATTATCAGCGATTCCTCGTGGAAAACTGCGCCTGGCCCCATTACTTATTCGAGTATTTACGGCGGCGAAGATTACGATGCCAACCTGGAACAAAGAGGTTGGGATGCACCCGGTTTTAAAGAAAACAATACCTGGAAATCCGTGGTTTTAACGTCTGGTCCCAAAATCTTAAATGCCCAAACCCTTACGCCGGTTAAGCTCCTCGAAAGTTTTGCGCCCGTAAAAGTTACACAGCCTAAGCCCGGCGTTTGGGTGTACGATTTAGGTCAGAATGCTTCGGGAATTGTGGAACTAATGGTAAAAGGCCCCAAAGGTGCCACGGTAAAAATATCGCCCGCCGAGTTACTGACTGCTGAAGGATTAGCCAACCAGAAAGCTTCCGGCAGCCCTTATAATTTTATGTATACCCTAAAAGGGCAGGGCACCGAAACCTGGCAGCCCCGTTTTACTTATTATGGGTTCCGCTACGTGCAGGTAGAAGGTGGCGTGCCCGCCAACGAAGCTAATCCGGGTAACTTACCGGTTATTATGGAAATTAAAGGTTTGCATAACCGCAATGCCGCCGAACGGGTAGGGCAGTTTACCAGTTCTTCGGACCTTTTTAACAAAACTGAAAAGCTAATTGACTGGGCCATTAAAAGCAATATGCAAAGTGTGTTTACCGATTGCCCGCACCGCGAAAAGCTGGGTTGGCTCGAAGAAGCGCACCTGGTGGGTAGTTCGGTCCGGTATAACTACGATATTGGTAGTTTAAGTAAAAAAATAATCCGCGACATGCAGTTTGCCCAAACCCCCGAGGGCCTAATTCCCGAAACGGCGCCGGAGTATGTTGTATTTACCTATGGCAACGGCATGTTCCGCGATTCGCCGGAGTGGGGCAGCAACGGCATTATTATGCCCTGGTACGTGTACCAGTGGTACGGCGACCAACAAGTGCTAGCCGAGAGTTATCCTATGATGCAACGTTACATTGATTATCTAAAAACCAAAGCCCCAGAACATATTCTGAGCCAGGGACTCGGCGATTGGTATGATCTGGGGCCCAAACCTCCGGGAGTATCGCAGCTTACTCCCATGGGCGTAACCGGCACGGCCATTTATTACTACGACCTGATGATCATGAGCAAAATTGCCCGGTTATTAAGTAAACCTCAGGACGCGAAAACCTACGACCAGCTCGGCGCTGAAGTAAAAGCGGCTTTCAACAAAACTTTTTTCAACCCCGAAACAAAACAATACGCCACTGGCAGCCAAACCGCCAATGCCATGGCCGTTTACATGCAGTTGGTAGAGCCGCAGCACAAAGCAGCCGTGGTCGAAAATATTGTAAAAGATATTCGTGCCCGCAACAACAGCTTAACCGCCGGCGATATTGGTTACCGCTACCTGCTGCGGGTACTCGACGACGAAAACCGCTCCGACGTAATTTTTGACATGAACAGCCGCACCGATGTACCGGGCTACGGTTACCAACTCGCCAAAGGCGCCACTGCCCTGACGGAATCCTGGGCAGCTTTACCCACCAATTCGAATAATCATTTTATGCTGGGGCACATTCTGGAGTGGTTCTACAGTGGAGTGGGTGGTATTCGTCCGGCCGAAAATTCGGTAGCTTTTAACGCCATCGATATTCGGCCGGAGCCGGTAGGCGATTTAACCTCCGCCAAAACCAGCCACCGTAGTCCTTACGGTTTAATCAGTACTGATTGGGAAAAAAGTAATAATGCTTTTGTCATTGCGGTAAACATTCCGGCTAACACCACCGCTACTATTTATTTACCAGCCGCGGCTAATTCCCGAATAACTGAAAGTGGAAAACTGGTAAAACGCCAGAAAAACCTGAAAGCAATTGGTTATCAAAACGGCCGCTACCTGGTGCAGGTGGGATCGGGTGAGTACCATTTTGAAGTGAAGTAATATCATGGTACGGTTGTTATCGCCAGCGTCTCACTGGTGATATTCTTCTTCTGGCCGCTGGTATATTTGAAAGTAGATTATACTTGCTCAAGGCCATAGGCTTAAGAAAAATGGATACCGGCGAGGACGCCCGCGTCTCATAAAAATGAAGTTTTCGGAAGCGCAGATTTAAATAGTTCTAGTAATAATTCTAGATTATGAAATTCAAATATTTTCTATTATTAATTTTTTCGATACTCTTTAGCCAAACCGTATCGGCCCAGGCACTTGGTAAAGAAGTGCCGGCAAGCAAGATGCGGGAGATTTACGAAGAAGTTAAAACACCGCATAAATACGGGCTGGTAATGGTGCCGCCCGATGATTCAAAGAAAATGGATTGCCCTACGGTTTTCCGGAAAGGAAATAAATGGTACATGACTTACCTTATTTTTGGTGGCCGCGGTTACGAAACCTGGTTGGCCGAGAGCAAAGATTTACTCAATTGGCATAATTTAGGCCGACTCATGTCTTTTTCATCGGATTCTACCGGGTGGGATGCCCACCAGAAAGCGGGCTATATTGCTTTGCAAAACACGGAGTGGGGCGGCAATTATAAGTTGAATAAACACGATGGTAAATATTGGATGAGCTACTTTGGGGGCAACGCCCGCGGTTACGAAGCCGGCGTGCTGTCGTTAGGCATGGCCTACACCACCCAAGACCCCACCAAAGCCCACGAATGGCAACGGCTACCTAAACCCATCCTGACCTCGGCGGATAAAGACGTGCGCTGGTGGGAAAACAAAAAGCAATTTAAAAGCACCGTAATCCGGGATAATAAAAAATATACCGGCTACCCGTTTGTAATGTTTTACAATGCCAACGGCGATTCGGCGGTAAATAATATTAAAACCCGTTGGTTCGAGCGCATTGGTATGGCCGTTTCGAACGATATGGTAAATTGGCAGCGGTTTCAGCCGGAGCCAGTAGTGCATCACCCGGTGGGCATTACCGGCGACCCGCTTATCCAGAAAATTGGTGATACCTGGGTGATGTTTTATTTTGGGGCCTTTTGGCAAGACCGGAAAGGTGCTTTCAACCGGTTTGCCTGCTCCAAAGATTTAATCAACTGGACCGACTGGACCGGTGAAAATCTAATTCAATCTTCGGAACCTTACGATGAATTATATGCGCATAAATCTTTCGTGCTAAAACACAAAGGCGTTGTTTACCACTTTTATTGCGCCGTGAATAAAAAAGACCAGCGGGGCATTGCGGTGGCTACTTCCAAAGATTTAGGTAAAAGCAAAATATCGTTTGATTCGAAGAGGTAAATTAATTTCCGGCCGAGTAAACCTGGAACAGCTTTCGCAAAAAAAAGTATTTAAACTGGCGCAAGTTTAGCGGAGCGTAACTTGTGTCTACAAACAAAAGAGAGTCTTTGACTTCCAGAAGTTGAAAGCTTCCTTTTACCTTCAATCCAAAACCGAAAGTTGGAGCGTTATTTCAAAGTAAAATATTTAAATTATTTCGGGTCGCAACAAAGCATGACTAAAACCTTCGCTATTTTATTCTTTCTGTTTTTCACGGCTTTTCTCTGCCCGGTGGTTATTCATGCCCAAGTTAAAAACCTGGATCAATATAATGTACTATGGGAATCTCCGAGTAAGAACAGTAGCGAATCAATGCCTTGTGGTGGCGGGGACATTGGTTTAAACGTGTGGGTTGAGAATGGCGAATTGCTTTTTTACCTTTCCCGAAGCGGCACCTTCGACGAAAATAATTTATTTCCTAAACTAGGGCGGCTCCGGTTAAAATTAACACCTAACCCTTTCCAAGACGGCACTTTATTCCGCCAGGAGCTAAAATTGGCCGAAGGTTATGTAGCCATCAAGGGCCAAAAAGGAAATCTGAAAACCGATATTAAAGTTTGGGTAGATGTTTTCCGGCCGGTGGTACAGGTGGAGGTGAACAGCAGCCAACCCGTGCACGCCGAAGCTACTTACGAAAACTGGCGCACCCAAAACCGGGAATTATTAGCCGGTGAAAAATTTGCCACTTCGTTTAAATGGTCTAAGTTGCCGGCGGTTAGTTATAAAGATGAGGTAAACTTTTCCGGCAACGATATTTTGTTTTACCACCGCAACCGCGATTCCACCGTTTTTGATTTACACGTTAATCAGCAACAGCTCCGGCCGGTAAAAAGCAAGTTGTTAAATCCTTTGCATAATTTAACCTACGGCGGTTTAATGCGGGGCAGCAATATGGTAGCCGCCGGAACTACCAACGGTAAATACAGCCAGGCCAGTTTTACCGGCTTGAAACTTCAAAGCAAGACCCCGGCCCGCGCGCATCAACTCCAAATATTCTTACATACGGCACAAGCACCTAACTTAGCGGCCTGGCAAACGGGTCTGCAGCAAACCATTAAAGAAGCCGCGGCGCAGCGCAAAACTGCCTTCCGGAAAACCCAGGCTTGGTGGCAACAGTATTGGCAGCGGAGTTATGTTTTTATTAATGCCGGTAAACCCAATCCGGCTAATGCTACCTGGCAGGTTGGCCGTAATTACCAGTTGTTCCGGTATATGTTGGGCTGCAACGCCTACGGCACGTACCCTACCAAATTCAACGGCGGCCTTTTTACTTACGACCCTATATTTGTGGATGCCAAATACCCGTTTAGCCCCGATCACCGGCAATGGGGTGGGGGCACTTTTACCGCTCAAAACCAACGTTTGGTGTACTGGCCTATGCTCAAGAGTGGTGATTTTGATTTGCTGCCGGTGCAATTAAATTTCTATCAGCGCCTGTTACCCAATGCCGAGTTAAGAACCAAAACTTACTGGGGACATGCGGGCGCCTCTTTTACCGAACAAATCGAAAACTTTGGCTTACCTAATTTTGCCGAATACGGCCTGAACCGCCCCGCCGGGTTTGACCCGGGCGTAGAACACAACGCTTGGCTCGAATACCACTGGGACACGGCCCTGGAAATTTGTTTTATGGCGCTAGAGATGGAGCGCTACACCGGCCAAAACATCCAAAAATATTTGCCCCTAATAGAAAGTTGCGTTACTTTCTTTGACGAGCATTACCAGTACCGGGCTGGCAACCGCGGGGCCAAAAAGCTCGACCAAAACGGACACTTGGTACTTTACCCCGGCACGGCTGCCGAAACCTACAAAATGACGAATAATTCTACCGCAACCATTGCCGGCCTCCAAGCAGTTTTAACGCGGCTGTTAGAATTACCGGCTACTTATGCCTCCGCTGAAAAACGCAGCCAGTGGCAGGCCATGTTGCAACGGGTACCACCCATCAGCTTTCGCGAAATGCAAGGACACAAAACCATTGCGCCGGCCAAAACCTGGGAGCGGTTACAAAATGTAGAAATTCCGCAGTTATACCCGGTGTTTCCGTTTGGCCAATATGGCATTGGCAAACCCGATTTAGAAATAGCCCGCAATACCTGGCAATACGACACCGAAGCGAATAAAAACCGGAACTACATTAGCTGGCACCAGGACAATATTTTCTGCGCCCGCCTGGGTTTAACCGCCGAAGCCGCCGCCATTACGGTTCAGAAATTAAAGGATTCGGGCCGTCGCTTTCCCGCCTTTTGGGGGCCCGGCCACGACTACGTGCCCGACCACAACTGGGGCGGCTCCGGTATGATTGGCGTTCAGGAAATGCTGCTCCAAACCGATGGCCACACAATTTACCTGTTACCCGCCTGGCCTCAGGATTGGGACGTGCAGTTTAAATTACATGCCCCTTATAATACCGTGGTGTCCGGGCAATTTGTAAATGGTAAACTGGTAGATTTAGAAGTAACGCCCAAAGAACGGAGAAAAGATGTGATTTTGACACAGAAATAAATCTCTGCTTGAGCCGAAGTCTTTAACTGATTGGTAAGAAGTATTTTTTACGCGGTTTTAAAACGATAACTTATGATATAACCTGAAGCGCTTGGGAATCACTGCTGCTGGTTTCTTAGTTTTTGTTTTATGGTGTTTTTACTTGTTAATACCAGCTTTTATCTTCTTACATTGGTAGGATAAACGCCAATGGTGCGTTTATATCCAAGTTGTGCTGCATTTGTAAATAAAGATATTACTTGATTAAGCGATTGACAATCATACTGACGTTACTTATATGCTCTTTGTCTGTTTTGTGTCAATTAACCATAACAGGGATAGTAATTTCCAAAACTGATAAATCAACTATCCCTGGAGTTAATGTTGTTGAAAAGGGAACAAAGAACGGAACAATAACCAAAATTGACGGCTCATTTTCGATTGATGTAACAAACCCAAATTCATCATTAGTTTTCTCCTTTGTAGGAATGATAACTCAAGAATATCCATTGAAGGGTAGTTGAGATGCTCTACTAAATACGGACAGTTGATTTGCTTAACTTAGCAAATCGAGATGAAAGAAAAAAAGATTAAAGAGCAGCGTCGCAAGTACGATTCTGACTTCAAGCAGCAGGTGCTGGAGATGA
>Ga0210040_10007497_pt1 | contig 13185 bp, 9 predicted proteins | sample CryGeyCG12114_NA_FD_185462 | JGI IMG/M metagenome (GOLD analysis project Ga0210040, IMG submission 185462) | Groundwater microbial communities from aquifer - Crystal Geyser CG19_WC_8/21/14_NA (SPAdes) (version 2) | ecosystem: Environmental > Aquatic > Deep subsurface > Groundwater | place: USA... | reverse complement strand
TGGACAGCATCCCGGCGATCTTCGGCCTCACCCGCGAGCCGTTCATCGTCTTCACCGCCAACATCTTCGCGCTGATGGGGCTGCGGCAGCTGTACTTCCTGCTCGGCGGGCTGCTCAAGCGGCTGGTGTACCTGTCCCTGGGGCTGGCGGTGATCCTGGCCTTCATCGGCGTCAAGCTGATCCTCGAGGCGCTGCACGAGAACCAGTACCCGTTCATGGGTGAGCGCGAGCCGCTGACCAGCGTGCCGGAGATCCCGACCTGGCTGTCGCTCACCGTGATCCTCGGGGTGCTGGTGATCGCCACGGTCGCCAGCCTGCTCAGGACCCGCGGCGAGACGACCCAGGACGACGGCCCGGCCCAGGTCGCCGGCGGGCCGGAGGTGGCCACCGACAGCACCGGGCGCACCGCTCCGGTGACGACGACGGACTCGCCGCGCGGTACCCCGGGCGAGCACCGAGACTGATCCCGCACCGTTGAGCAGCGGCGGCTGCCAACGGGGAGAGAGCAGTGCGATGACCACCGGCCTGTACGGCAGCAGCACGACCCAGAACGTCCCTCGCGTGGCCGCCGCCGAACTCATCGGCACCTACCTGCTGGTGCTGGCCGGCACGTCCGTGGCGGTCGCCGCCCTGCTGGACCGGGGCATCGCCGGTGGGGCCGCTGACTCCCTGGCGGTCGCGCTGGCCTTCGGGCTCGCGCTGGTGGCGCTGGTCAACGCGCTCGGGCACGTCTCGGGCGCCCACCTCAACCCGGCCGTGACGCTGGCGCTCGCCGTCACCGGGAAGTTCCCGTGGCGGTACGTGCCGGTGTACCTGGTGGCCCAGCTGCTCGGCGCGGTGCTGGCCAGCCTCACCGTCTGGGCGACGTACGGCGACGCCGCCCGCGACCGGGGCTCGCTGGCGGCCACGCTGCCGGCCACGGGGGTCGGTTCGGGCACGGTCGTCGTCATGGAGGCGCTGGTCACCTTCTTCCTGGTGCTGACGATCGTCTCGGTGGCCACCGACTCGCGGGTGCCGCAGGCCGTGGCCGGCCTGTCGGTCGGCGTGGCGCTCGCGGTCTGCGTGCTGGTGGCCGGTCCGCTCACGGGCGGAGCCGTCAACCCGGCCCGGGCACTCGGGCCGATGATCGTGTCCGGGCGGTTCGACGGCGTGTGGGCCTACCTGGTCGGGCCGCTGGTCGGTGGGGTCCTGGCGGCGTTCTGCTACGACCGCTTCCTGTCCCGGGCGGAGGAGCCGAGCCAGGCCGAGGAGCTCGGGAGCGACGTCGACACCGACCGCGCCTGAGCACCGCCTCCGGGCGCGCCACGGGGAGGCCGCGCGCCGGCCGCAGGCGATCCCGGGCCCGGCGCGCTCGGTAGCGTGCCGGTCATGCGGCCGACCGACCTCTCCCTGCTGCGTGTCCCGGGCGTGCCGACGGTGTCCCCGGACGGCGCGACCGCCGTCGTCGCGGTCTCGCGGCTCGACCTGGACGCCGACGAGTACCGCAGCCAGCTCTGGACCGTGCCGACCGATGGTTCGGCACCGGCCCGCCCGCTGACCCACGGCCACCGGGACTCCGCACCGGCCTTCTCCCCGGATGGCCGCTGGCTCGCCTACCTCTCCGCCGAGGCCGGGGGCCGCCCGCAGCTGCACGTGCTGGCCACCGGCGGGGGAGCGGCCCGCCGGCTGACCGACCACCACCTGGGCGCCGGCACGCCGGTGTGGTCGCCGGACTCCCGCCGGCTCGCCTACACCGCCCGCGTGCCCGAGCCCGGCCGCTACGGCACCGACGAGGACGTCGCCGCGGCTGCCGAGGCCCCGCGGCTGATCACCACGCTGGCCTACCGGACCGATGGCGTCGGGTTCACCAACGACCGGCGCAGCCACGTCTTCGTCCTCGACCTGCCCGCGGACACCGACGACGACGGGACCGCCACCCCCCTGCCGGTGCAGGTCACCGACGGCGACGTCGACGACACCGACGTGACCTGGAACCCGGACGGCGCCGAGCTGGCCTTCGTCTCCGCCCGGCACGAGGGCGCCGACCTCGACCTGGTCACCGACGTGTACGTCGTCCGCGCCGACGGCGGCGGGCTGCGGAAGGTGACCGGGGGCCGGTCGGCCTGCGCGCACCCGGTGTTCGACCCGGCCGGCGGCACCATCTACCTCACCGCCCAGCCCGACCTGGGCGACACCGGCCGGGACTTCGTCGGGCGCAACAGCACGCTGTGCCGGGTGGCCGCGGCCGGCGGCCCGGTCGAACCGCTGCTGGACCCCGAGGAGCACGACCGCGGCGACGAGACGCCGGCGACCGTGCTTACCGACGGTGCGGCCCTGTTCGGCGTCCAGCGCCGCGGCGCGGTCGAGCTGCTCCGCGTACCGCTGTCCGGCGGTGCCCCCGAGGCCCTGGTCGACGGGCCCTACACCGTGCGCAGCGTCGCCGTGGGCGGTGGTGTCGTGGTGGCCACCGTCGCGCACGACCGCTCGGCCGGCGAGCTGATCGCGATCACCCCGGGGCGGCGCCGGCTGATCACCGGGTTCGGCGCGGCGCTGCAGGCCACCGGCCGGCTGCACCGCATGCGGGAGGCGACCGCGAGCGCCCCGGACGGCTACCCGGTGCACGGCTGGGTCACCACCCCGCCCGGCCCCGGCCCGCACCCGGTGCTGCTCACCGTGCACGGCGGTCCGTTCGCCCAGTACGGCTGGTCGCTGTTCGACGAGACGCAGGCCTACGTGCAGGCCGGCTACGCCGTCGTCCAGTGCAACCCGCGCGGCTCCGCCGGCTACGGCCAGGCGCACGGTCGGGCGGTCAAGGAGCACCTGGGCGAGCGGGACGCCGACGACGTCCTCGCCTTCCTGGACGCCGCACTGGCCGACCCGGCGCTGGACGCCGATCGGGTGGGCATCATGGGCGGCTCCTACGGCGGGTTCATGACCACGCTGCTGCTCGGCCGCACCGACCGGTTCGCCGCCGCGATCAGCGAGCGGGCGTTCAACGACCCGGTCAGCTTCGTGGGCTCCGCCGACATCGGGTTCTTCTTCGCCGACGAGTACCTGGGCACCGACCCGGAGCGGATCGCGGCCCAGTCGCCGATGGCGTCCGCGCACCGGATCAGCACCCCGACGCTGGTGATCCACTCCGAGGAGGACTGGCGCTGCCCGCTGGAGCAGGGCACCCGGCTCTACGTCGAGCTCAAGCGCCGTGGCGTCCCGACCGAGCTGCTGCTGTTCCCCGGCGAGGGGCACGAGCTGTCCCGGTCCGGCCGGCCCGAGCACCGCCGGGCCCGGTTGGAGCACGTGCTGCGCTGGTGGGGCCGCTGGCTGCCCACGCCGCGCAACAGCTCCGCGATGGGCGCGCTGCCTGCCGGGCCGTCGGCTCCCGCGCGGCCGGCCGAGCCGCTGACCGTGGCGGCGACCCGGCTCCGGTGACCTACCCGGGGCCGCGCTCGCGGGGCCCCGGGGAACCGGGTGCGGACCAGGGCCTAGCGTGCAGCCATGGCGCTCATGTACCCCGTCCAGGCCGACGCTCCCGAGCCCGACGAGGAGTCGGAGCCCGCGTTCGAGGAGCTCGCCGCGGAGCTGTCGGACACCTGGCTCGTGCGGGTCGAGGCCGACGACGAGGGGGACGACGTGTCGTTCGGCCCGCTGGCCGCCCGGGCCGCGTTCGAGCTCGCGGTGGAGCTGGACGAGCGGCGGCCGGAGTGGACGATGTTCGTGGTGCCCCTGCACCCCGCCGGGACGGCGGAGGAGCTGATCGCGCTCTTCGACGAGGACGAGGACTGATCTCCCCGGCCGCCGGTTCCGGTCCGGCCGCCGGGTGCGGCCGGCCCGGAACGATCGTCAGAGGCCGACGCTGCCCTGCATGATCCCGCCGTCGATGAACACGGTGGTCGCGGTCATGTAGGCGGCCTTGCCCGAGGCGAGGAAGACCACCATGTCCGCGATCTCGGCGGGCTCGGCCATCCGACCGACCGGGATGGCGTCCTGGAGCTTCTCCAGCTTCGCCGGGTCGTTCATCGTCCCCGTGTTGATCGGGGTCTGCACCGCGCCGGGGGCGATGTTGACCACCCGGATGCCGTGCTCGCCCAGCTCCACGCCCGCGGTGCGGGTCAGCATCCGGGTGCCGCCCTTGCTCACGCAGTAGGCGACGTTGCCGGGCATCGGCCACTCCTCGTGCACGGAGGAGATGTTCAGCACCAGCCCGGGGGTGCCCTGGGCGATGAACTGCTTGGCCGCGAACTGGGTGCCGAAGAAGGCGCTCTTGAGGTTGACGTCGAGGACCTTCTGGTAGTCGTCCTCGGTGGTGTCCAGGAGCGACGTCCGGGTCTCGATGCCGGCGTTGTTCACCAGCACGTCGAGCCGACCGAAGGAGTCGACCGCGGTCTGCACCATCCGGTGCAGATCGGCCGGCTTGCTCACGTCTGCCTCGACCCCGACGGCCTTGCCGCCGGCCGCCTCGATGGTGGCGATCATCTTGTCGGTGGTGTCCTCGTGGGCCACGTAGTCGATGACGATGTTGGCGCCCTCGGCTGCGGCGGCCGTCACGATCGCCGCCCCGATGCCGCTGTTCCCGCCGGTCACGATCAGCGTCTTGCCCTCCAGCAGCACGGTGCCTCCCCGTTCGTCGTCCCGACCTCGTCGGTCGGGCGCCGTACCCGGCGTGGGGGCGGGCACGCCTGGCAGTTGCCTGGGAGCGCGGGTCGCCGGCGGGTGCGCAGGGCAGTGTGGAGGCATGGCGAGGATCGAGGACTACGCACTGCTCGGTGATCTGCAGAGCGCTGCGCTGGTGAGCACCGAGGGGTCGATCGACTGGCTGTGCTTCCCGCGCTTCGACTCACCCGCCTGCTTCGCCGCGCTGCTGGACGGCCCGGACGCCGGCCGCTGGCTGCTCGCGCCGGCGTCCGGCGGGGTCTGCACCTCCCGGCGCTACCGCGGCGACACCCTGGTGCTGGAGACGGAGTGGACGACGCCGGAGGGGCAGGTCCGGGTGCTGGACCTGATGCCGCCGCGGGGGAGCGCCCCGGACGTCGTCCGGATCGTGGAGGGCGTCTCCGGCGCCGTGCCGATGCGCGGCGAGCTGACGATCCGGTTCGACTACGGGCACGTGGTCCCGTGGGTGCGGCACCGCGGCGAGCAGATCCAGGCGCTGGCGGGTCCCGATGCGCTGTGGCTGAGCACCCCGGCGCCGACCGAGGGCCGCGACCTGGCCACGGTCTCGGAGTTCACCGTGCGGGCCGGCGAGCGGGTGCCGTTCGTGCTCACCTGGACCCCGGGCCACCACAGCGCGCCGGATGCGGTGGACGCCGAGCGCGCGCTGGGCGGCACGATCGCCTTCTGGGAGGAGTGGGTGGCCTCCGGGAACCGGGTGGGCGGCCCGCACGCCGACGCGGTGACCCGGTCGCTGATCACCCTCAAGGCGCTGACCTACGCACCCACCGGGGGGATCGTCGCCGCCCCCACGACCTCCCTGCCCGAGCAGATCGGCGGCCCGCGCAACTGGGACTACCGGTTCAGCTGGCTGCGGGACTCCACCTACACGCTGCAGGCGCTGCTGGCGGCGGGGTACACCGACGAAGCGGTCGCCTGGCGGCACTGGCTGCTGCGCGCGGTCGCCGGCGACCCGGCAGACCTGCAGATCATGTACGGCATCGACGGCACCCGCCGGCTGCCCGAGCTGGAGCTGCCCTGGCTGGCCGGCTACGAGGGCTCGAAGCCGGTCCGCACCGGGAACGCCGCGGCAGACCAGTTGCAGCTCGACGTCTGGGGGGAGGTCCTCGACGGGCTGCACCTGGCCCGGGAGGCATCCCTGGCGGCCTCGGCCGACGCCTGGGACCTGCAGGTGCTGCTGATGGAGCACCTGGAGGGTCGCTGGCAGGAACCGGACAACGGGCTGTGGGAGGTGCGCGGGGCCCGGCGGCACTTCGTCCACTCCAAGGTGATGGCCTGGGTCGCTGCCGACCGGATGGTCCGCGGGGTGCGCGAGCACGGCCTGCCCGGGCCGGTGGAGCGCTGGGAGCAGCTGCGGGACACCATCTCCGCCGAGATCCTGGACAAGGGCGTCGTCGACGGCCGGTTCGTGCAGTCCTACGGGTCGACCGACCTGGACGCGGCGCTGCTGCTCATCCCGCGGGTGGGCTTCCTGCCCGGCGACGACCCCCGGGTGGTGGCCACGGTCGAGGCGATCGAGCGGGAGCTGACCCAGGACGGGCTGGTGCTCCGCTACCGGAACAGCTCCGCCGACGACGGCCTGCCCGGGGACGAGGGGGTGTTCCTGGCCTGCTCGTTCTGGCTGGTCGACGCCCTGCACGGGATGGGGCGGCGGGCGGACGCCGGGGCGCTGTTCGAGCGGCTCCTGGGCTGCCGCAACGACGTCGGGTTGCTGTCGGAGGAGTGGGACCCGACCGCCGGCCGGCAGCTGGGGAACACCCCGCAGGCCTTCAGCCACTTCGGGCTCGTGGTCAGCGCGGTGCAGCTGGCCGCCGGGAGCGCCCGGCGCAGCGACCAGCCGCTGTCCTCCTGACCCGGCTCACCAGCCGCGTTCGCGCCACTCCGCCAGGTGCGGGCGCTCGGCGCCGAGCGTGGTGTCCGTGCCGTGGCCCGGGTAGACCCAGGTGTCGTCGGGCAGCTCGCCGAACAGCCGGGTCTCGACGTCGTCGATCAGGCTGGCGAACCGGGCGGCGTCGGACCGGGTGTTGCCGACACCGCCGGGGAACAGGCTGTCGCCGGTGAACACGTGCGTACCGGCGCCGTCGGGTTCGCGCCAGACCAGTGCGATCGACCCCGGGGTGTGGCCGCGCAGGTGCACCACCTCGAGCACCTGGTCACCGAACGGCACGGTGTCGCCGTGCTGGACAGGTCGGGTGACCGGCACCGGCAGGTCGCCGGCGTCGGCGGGGTGGGCCACGGTCTGCGCCCCGGTGGCCTCGACGACCTGCGGCAGCGCCCGGTGGTGGTCCCAGTGCCCGTGCGTGGTGACCACGGTGCGCACGTCGGCGCCGTCGATCAGGGCGAGCAGTGCCGCCGGTTCGGCGGCCGCGTCGATGAGCAGCGCCTCCCCGGTCGCGGTGGCGGTGAGCAGGTAGGCGTTGTTGGCCATCTCGCTGACGGCGAGCTTGGCGATGGTCAGCCCGGGCAGCTCGCGGACGTCGGCCGGACCGCCGACCTGCACGTGCCCGGTGTAGGTCGGTTCGCTCATCCCGCTCCGATCGAAGACTGTCGGTGACCCCGGATAGGTTCGACCGCATGGACGCTAGTGCAGCTTCTGCGCCACCCGCCGGGACGTCGCTGGTGGGTTCGCCGGCGACCGAGCTGGCCGCCCGTGTCCGGTCCGGCGAGGTCTCCGCGGTCGAGGTGGTCCGCGCCCACCTGGCCCACCTGGCCGACGTCGAGAGCCGGATCGGCGCCTTCCGGGTGGTGCGCACCGAGGCCGCGCTGGCCGAGGCGGCGGCCGTCGACGCCGATCCCCGCCGCGCGGAGCTGCCGCTGGCCGGGGTGCCCGTCGCGGTGAAGGACAACGTCGCGGTCGCGGGCGAGACGGCCACCGACGGGTCCCTGGCCCACCTGCCGGAGCCGGCGCCGGCCGACCACGCCGTCGTCGCGCGGCTGCGCGCGGCCGGGGCGGTGGTCATCGGCATCAGCCGGGTGCCCGAGCTGTGCCTCTACTCGGCCACCGACGGGCCCGGCACGGTCACCCGCAACCCCTGGGACACCGCCCGGTCCGCGGCCGGCTCGTCGGGGGGCAGCGCGGCCGCCGTCGCGGCCGGGGTCGTGCCGCTGGCCCACGGCAACGACGGGCTGGGGTCGCTGCGGCTGCCCGCCGCGGCCTGCGGTCTGGTCACGCTCAAGCCCGGCCGGGACGTCGTCGCCGGTCCGGTGGGCGGCAACTCCTGGTTCGGCATGGCGGAGAACGGTGTCCTCGCCACCACCGTCGCCGACCTGGCCGCGGGCTTCGCGGTCCTGGCCGGGACGACGGGGGAGCAGCCGGCCCCGGGAGAGCCCCTGCGGATCGCCGTCTCGACCCGGTCCCCGGTGCCCGGCGTCCGGCTGGACGCCGCCGGGCAGGCGGCCGTCGACGCCGCCGTCGCCGAGCTGCGCGCCGCCGGGCACACCGTCGTGGTGAAGCACCCGGTGATCACCCCGGCGGCGGCGCTGGGCACCGTGGCCCGCTGGCTGGCCGGCGCCGACGTCGACGCCGAGGCGCTCGGCCTGGAGCCGGCCGCGATGGAGCCGCGCAGCCGCACGCACGCCCGGCTGGGGCGTTGGGTGCGCCGGGCCGGACTAGTCCGACCGCGCACGGCGGAGGCCTTCCGAGCGCGGATGGCCGGCTTCTTCACCGACGTCGACCTGCTGCTCACCCCGGTCGTCACCGGCCCGCCGCTGCCCGCCCGGCCCTGGCACGAGCGCGGCTTCCTGGCCAACGTCACCGCCAACGCGCGCTGGGCGCCGTGGACGTCGGCCTGGAACCTGGCCGGGCTGCCGGCGCTCGTCCTCCCCGTGGGTCCGGGCCGGGCCGGGCTGCCCACCTCGGTCCAGCTGGTCGGGCCGGCCGGGGCCGAGACGCGACTACTGTGGCTGGCCGGAGAGCTGGAGCGCCGGCTGCCCTGGCGGCGCCACGCACCGGTCTTCGACCCCTCGGCGCCCGTCGGCTGATCGGCGCGCGGGTTCCACCCGCGGGAGGGAAGCCAGGGCGACGCCGGCCGGTTGCCCCGAGCACCGAGACACTGCAGCAAGAACCACTGCGACCGACAGGGATCACATGGACCGGCTCGTCGTCCGCGGCGCCCGCGAGCACAACCTCAAGGACGTCCACCTCGACCTGCCCCGCGACGCGATGATCGTGTTCACGGGGCTCTCCGGCTCGGGCAAGTCCAGCCTGGCCTTCGACACGATCTTCGCCGAGGGGCAGCGCCGCTACGTCGAGTCGCTGTCGGCCTACGCCCGGCAGTTCCTGGGCCAGATGGACAAGCCGGACGTCGACTTCATCGAGGGTCTGTCGCCCGCGGTCTCGATCGACCAGAAGTCGACCAACCGCAACCCGCGGTCGACCGTCGGCACGATCACCGAGGTCTACGACTACCTGCGGCTGCTCTACGCCCGGGCCGGCCAGCCGCACTGCCCCAACTGCGGCAAGCCGATCTCCCGGCAGACCCCGCAGCAGATCGTCGACCAGGTGCTGGGCATGGCCGAGGGCACCCGCTTCCAGGTGCTCGCCCCGGTGGTCCGGGCCCGCAAGGGCGAGTACGTCGACCTGTTCAGCTCGCTGCAGACCCAGGGCTTCTCCCGGGTCCGGGTCGACGGCACCGTGCACCCGCTGACCGAGACGCCGAAGCTCAAGAAGCAGGAGAAGCACACGATCGAGGTGATCGTCGACCGGCTCGCCGTCAAGGAGAACTCCAAGCGGCGGCTCACCGACTCCGTCGAGACCGCGCTCGGCCTGGCCGGCGGGCTGGTCGTGCTGGACTTCGTCGACCTCGCCGAGGACGACCCGCACCGCGAGCGCACCTTCTCCGAGCACCTCGCCTGCATCGACGACGGGTTGTCCTTCGAGGCGCTGGAGCCGCGGTCGTTCTCCTTCAACTCACCGTTCGGCGCCTGCCCGGAGTGCACCGGCATCGGCACCCGCAAGGAGGTCGACCCCGACCTCGTGGTGCCCGATCCGCAGAAGAGCCTGGGCGAGGGCGCGATCGCCCCCTGGGCCGGGTCGATGAGCAACGAGTACTTCCAGCGGCTGCTCGGTGGGCTGGGCGACATGCTCGGGTTCTCCATGAAGACGCCGTGGGAGCAGCTCCCCGCCAAGATCCAGAAGGCGGTGCTGCACGGCTCCCCGGAGCAGGTGCACGTGAAGTACAAGAACCGCTACGGCCGTGAGCGCAGCTACTACGCCGCCTTCGAGGGCGTGCTGCCCTTCCTCGAGCGCCGCCACGAGGACACCGACAGCGAGTTCATGAAGGACAAGTACGAGGGCTACATGCGGGACGTGCCCTGCCCGGTCTGCCACGGCACCCGGCTCAAGCCGGAGATCCTCGCCGTCAAGCTCAGCGGCCGCTCCATCGCCGAGGTCACCGACCTGTCGATCGGCGACGCCTCCGAGTGGCTGGGCGCCCTGGAGCTGGGGGAGCGGGAGCGGGTCATCGCCGACCGGGTGCTGCGCGAGATCCAGGCCCGGTTGTCCTTCCTCGTCGACGTCGGGCTGGACTACCTGTCCCTGGACCGGCCGGCCGCCACCCTCGCCGGCGGTGAGGCCCAGCGCATCCGGCTGGCCACCCAGATCGGCTCCGGCCTGGTCGGCGTCCTCTACGTGCTGGACGAGCCCTCGATCGGGCTGCACCAGCGGGACAACGTCCGGCTGATCGAGACCCTGGTCCGGCTGCGCGACATGGGCAACACGCTCATCGTGGTCGAGCACGACGAGGACACCATCAAGCAGGCCGACTGGATCGTCGACATCGGTCCGGGCGCCGGCGAGCACGGCGGCGAGGTCGTCGTCAGCGGCACCCTGGACGACCTGCTGACCAGCGAGCGGTCGATCACCGGGCAGTACCTCTCCGGGCGCCGGGAGATCAGCATCCCGACGGCCCGCCGCACGCCCACGCCCGGCCGCGAGCTCGTCGTCAAGGGAGCTCGGGAGAACACCCTGCGCGGCATCGACGTCGCGTTCCCGCTGGGCGTGCTGGTCGCCGTCACCGGCGTCTCCGGGTCCGGGAAGTCGAGCCTGGTCAACGACATCCTCTACACGACGCTGGCCAACGAGCTGAACCGGGCGCGGATGGTGCCCGGGCGGCACCGGACCATCACCGGCCTGGACCAGCTGGACAAGGTCGTCGGCGTCGACCAGTCGCCGATCGGCCGCACCCCGCGGTCCAACCCGGCGACCTACACCGGCGTCTGGGACCACGTCCGCAAGCTGTTCGCCAGCACCACCGAGGCGAAGGTGCGCGGTTACCAGCCCGGCCGGTTCTCCTTCAACGTCAAGGGCGGCCGCTGCGAGGCGTGCTCCGGCGACGGCACGCTGAAGATCGAGATGAACTTCCTGCCCGACGTCTACGTCCCCTGCGAGGTGTGCAAGGGCGCCCGGTTCAACCGGGAGACCCTCGAGGTGCACTACAAGGGCAAGACCGTGGCCGAGGTGCTCAACATGCCGATCGAGGAGGCCGCGGACTTCTTCGCCGCGATCCCGGCGATCGCCCGCTACATGCGCACCCTCACCGACGTCGGCCTGGGCTACGTCCGGCTCGGCCAGCCCGCGACGACGCTGTCCGGCGGGGAGGCGCAGCGGGTCAAGCTCGCCAGCGAGCTGCAGAAGCGGTCCAACGGCCGGACGATCTACGTGCTGGACGAACCGACCACCGGCCTGCACTTCGAGGACATCAACAAGTTGCTGATGGTCATCCAGGGCCTGGTCGACAAGGGCAACTCGGTCATCGTCATCGAGCACAACCTGGACGTGATCAAGAGCGCCGACTGGCTGATCGACATGGGTCCCGAGGGCGGTTTCCGCGGCGGCACGGTCGTCGCCGAGGGAACGCCGGAGTTCGTGGCCACCGTGCCGGAGAGCCACACCGGCCGGTTCCTGGCGCAGATCCTCGACCAGGACGCGATCGCGGTGGCCGCGGCACCGAAGAAGCGGGCGCGGAAGAAGGCCGCCGCCGTCCCGGCCGGCGAGGGGCCCGCGCTGGCGGTCGAGCAGGCCGGCTGACCCCGCCGGGCAGGAGGAAACCCCTGCCCGGCGGGCGCGGTACCAGGTCGCGCTCCGGTGTCGGTCCTCGGCCGGGCGTTCCCGGTGTGCGCCGGCTGTGATCGACTGGGCGGCGTGATCAGCGCAACTCTCCCGGGGGCACCGCCGTGCCGTTGAGCCGTAGGTCCTTCCTCGCCGGCACCGTGGCCGCGCCCGCCCTCGCGGCGCTGGCCGGCTGCGCCGGCACCGTCGTCCAGCCCGGTGACCTGTCCCGGCTCCGGATGATGGTCCCGGCCAGCCCGGGCGGCGGCTGGGACACCACCGCCCGCACCCTGCAGCGGGTGATCCAGCAGGCCGGCGTCGCCCGCAACGTGCAGGTGTTCAACGTCGAGGGGGCCGGCGGCACGATCGGCCTGGGCCAGCTGGCGCGCGAGGACGACGACGCGCTGCTGATGATGATGGGCCTGGTCATGGTGGGCGCCATCGACACCAACGACTCCCGGTTCCGGCTCGACGACGTCACCCCGATCGCCCAGCTCATCGCGGAGACCGAGCTGATCGTCGTCCCGGCCGAGTCCCCGTACGACGATCTCGAGTCCTTCGTCCAGGCCTGGGCCGCCGACCCGCGGGGCACCCCGATCGCCGGCGGCTCGGCCGGCGGCACCGACCAGATCCTCGCCGGGCTGCTCGCCCAGGCGGCGGGCATCGACCCGCTGCTGGTCAACTACATCCCCTACTCCGGCGGCGGTGAGTCGCTGTCGGCGCTGCTGGGCAACCAGGTCGCCGCGGGCATCTCCGGCACCGCCGACTACGGGTCGCAGGTGACCTCCGGCCGGCTCAAGGGGCTGGCGGTCTCCACCGCCGAACGCTCGGACCAGGTGCCCGACGTCCCGACGATCATCGAGTCCGGGTTCGACGTCGAGGTGACCAACTGGCGTGGGCTGATGGCCCGTCCCGGCATGGGCGAGGGAGCACGCAAGGACCTGATCGCGCTGGTCCAGGAGGCCCACGACAGCGAGGAGTGGGCCCAGGCGCTGGACAACAACGGCTGGCTGGACACCTTCCAGACCGGAGACGACTACGGCGATTTCCTCGCCGAGGAGGAGACCCGCGTGCGCCAGGTCCTGACCGAGATCGGGCTGATCGAGTGAGCACCGCCGCCGAGCACCCGACCGACCGGTCGACGCAGCACCCCACCGACCGCCCGGGTCGCAACACCGGCGAGCTGGTGATGGCGGTGCTGCTCGCCGCGCTGGGCGTCTACCTGCTGGTCGACGCCGGCGCGATCTCCGTGCCGGGCTCGTCGAACACGGTGGGGCCGCGGTTCTTCCCCTACGCGGTCGGCGCCCTCACCGTGGTCACCGGCGCTGCCCTGGCGCTGCGGGTGCTGCGCGGTGACCGCGGCCCCTCCGACGACAGCGAGGACGTCGACCCCGACGCCCCGACCGACTGGCGGGCCGTCGCGGTCATCGCCGTGGCCTTCCTGGCCCACGCGCTGCTGATCAACGTGATCGGCTGGCCGCTGGCGGTGG
>Ga0210040_10007495_pt1 | contig 13186 bp, 15 predicted proteins | sample CryGeyCG12114_NA_FD_185462 | JGI IMG/M metagenome (GOLD analysis project Ga0210040, IMG submission 185462) | Groundwater microbial communities from aquifer - Crystal Geyser CG19_WC_8/21/14_NA (SPAdes) (version 2) | ecosystem: Environmental > Aquatic > Deep subsurface > Groundwater | place: USA... | reverse complement strand
GACTGCCAGTGGAGCTCCCGCCGATGTCGATGCCGACAGCGTAACGCCCGCGCTGCTCGATCGCCTCGTATCACGGCAACTGCTGGTAGATGAGGCAACCCGGCTGTCTATCGACCGCTCACCTGAGTTCCTAGGGGAGATGCGGCGAAGCCGTGACATCCTGCTCACACAGCTGCTGGGAGAAAGGCTTTTGGAGAACTCCACGACAGAGATCGATGCAGAGTCTAACCTGGCGGTCGGCGCGCGTGATCCCGGTCGACTCGTTTCTGGTCAGCACCAGATTTTTAAAGTGGATCGAATCGTGCTTCTAGCAAAAGTGGACTCGGCTACCCTCGCGCGCTTGCCATCATTGGATGCCGCGGCAAGTTGGTTAGCGCGCCGCTGCCTGGCGTTTCGCCGCGGCACCGTCGAACTCGACAGTTTAACCCTCGATCCGGGTCAGGTAGTGCGACTGCGCAGAGCGGGTAAGCAGCCGGTGGTTGGCCAAGAAGTCGGGCTTGGAAACGAGAATGGCACGATGGATCAGGTTTTGTCGATCCGTACCCACGCGGTCACTGCTGAGGAGCAAGAAACGGCCTCTAAGATATTAGGGTCTCAAGAAGCAATTTCGAAGCAGCTGGAGCAGCTTACAAATAGGCTGCGCAAAGGGGCACATATTCAATATGCCCGCGGGCAGGCAAAGTCGGGCACCTCGTACAATCCGTCCTGTACCTCCGGAAGCCAGGGTACTCCTGCACTGCGGTGAGGCCTCAGACGGCTTATTCCAGATCGGTCCGGCACAGAGCCTGAATGAGCAAGCGTCCGTGTATGCTCAACTATCTAGGAGGCGTGGAAAGCGCTCCAGACTCATCGAACGTTTCCAGCCTATTCACCTTCACGCGTTATCTGCCGGTCCAAGGGGAGGGTACTTTGAAACGCTTCTTTGATGATCACCGTGGAACAACGGCCATTGAATATGGTCTGATCGTGGCCCTTATCGCGCTTGCTGTCGCTGGTGCGCTCCCCCTTGTGGAACATGAGATCACTGCAACGATGGTCAGGTCACGCGAGGGCTTGAAAGGAAAAGTGTGCAAAGGGGATCCAACAGCTTCCGGTATTCAGTGTAACTAACTAATACTGAGTCTCCTTCTACGGGCGACGCTCAAGGCAAGTAGCCGATGGGCCGCCGTGACTAATCTGGCGAAGCCTCGCTATCGGTCTTGGTTCTCCGGGCCAAGGCGGAGTTGACGCGGTTACATCGACGCAGGCGGACTGAAATTTACGGCAGCGTAACAAACCTGTCGTTACCGCATTGGGCGTCTGCGATGGCTGAGTGTGCGCCTCAGTTGCGTTAGCGTACTCGCCCGCTCGGTGCCGACTCACCGGGCGGGTTTCTCAAAGGCGTTTCGTTAACTTAATAGGTTTCGGTACGCTCCATCTCCGACCGGTAATGGCGGCAGACGAGGACGCATAGTTTGTGGCATGAACTCCCGGTGGGAATGCTTCAGAGCCTGGGATCATAGATGCACCGCTTCTTCAGTCTCATCACGTTGGTAGGTGCGACTGTGTTCACGCCAGCCTACGGGCGGACGCAGTCGGCGCAAGCGGGACGGGTACTTACGTCCTCCGCGCCGCCCAACGATCATGGCAGAAAGGAGCAAGTTGATCTTTCAGCAGCCGCTGCCAGGAAGTTGAATGCTAAACCCGGCACGTCGGAGGCGTCCTGCCCAGTCCTGCCGCCGTCCGCCCTCAGCAAGTTGTGCCCAGAGCGCGCCCAGTCACCTATAGCAATCAGGAAACCGACTGGGTCGCAGCTACCGCCCAATCAAACCCCATTCGTTATCGACGCGCCAGGCAGGCGAGGCGTGCTGGATCTACGGTCCGCGGTCGACAAGCAGCCATTGCAGATCAACGGCTCGTATCTGGCGATCACGACGGACCCTAGGGGCATATATCATAACTTGGTGCTGGATGGCTTCAGAGTGCTCGGCTCCAAGCGCGAAGGCGTTCGGGTCGAGGGGGACGTAAGGAACGTCACTTTTCGCCATTTCGATATCCAGCACGATGCTTCGATCAATTACCCGCCTGATCTGCCGACGGGCTTCAATGTGCGATCGGGTAGCGGCATCCTGATCGAGGATGGGCATATCTCGGGCAATCGGATGACCGGGCTTAAATACCCGAACGGGGACGGTCTGAACATCGAGAAAGGTGTTACCAACGTCACGATCCGGCGCGTGGTCAGCGAGAGCCACTCAGACAGTGCGTTTGATTTGCTCAAGGGCAGCAACATCCGCTTGGAAGACGTGACCGGACGCAATGCCGCTCGTTGCGTCAAGACGGGTGCAGTGCATGTCGTCGTAACTCATATCACCTGCGTGGGCGTTCAGACGGCGATCGAGCTGCATGGCAACGATATTACGATTGATACACTGGTCTATGATCCGGGCGGGCGCACGGCCAAGAGCTGGTTATTTTCTACGAACGCCGGCTCTGCCGGTCAGGCTAGCCTGACGGTCAAACGATGTATGGCGCCCAACGGTGGCCCGATTCGGCTGCCGACCGCGGACAGCATCTGGCTGGCTAAAGGCAAGGGCGTGACCGTCAGCCTAGGGCCGTCATGCCGTCGCCCAGAGAGCGGGCTCACCCAGTAGGATCGGCACCGGACGGGTAAATAGAACTTAACTTCAGCCGCGATTTAGTAGCGGGACGTGCTGTCGGTCTTTGTTAGCCGCTCCATTGTGCTTTTGTACTAATCAGCTAGCTTCTTGGCGGAAGCCCCGCCCGGAGAGGTCGGCTCCAGGCAGGGAGTTCCTGACATGTTGCCGCGCTATGGTGGCAATCACGCGTCCGCTGTGGCCAGCCAGAAGGGGGGAAGTGACCGACCGCCAGCGAACGCACCATGCATGTACCATTTCGGGATCAGAATCCACTTAGTGTCTGAATTTAACAGTAATCTGCGCGGTACCCGATCGGCAATAGGAACGCTTGCGACGTGAATCTCCTGCATTGAGCCTGGCCCAGCCCTGACCGAGGTCTTATCTGATTACCTGCCTGAGCAATGGCGATGTCAGTGGCCGTTCGCGGACGGCTGATTATTTGTAGTCCGTTTCCAAGGCACGGCGGGCCGCCTGGGTAAGCGCACCAGCTCTACCCTGCCAATCAATCAGCATGTCATATTCATTTTCTGCCAGTGTTCCCGCTTTTACTATCTCGATTAGCGCCGCCTCTAATTTGCGAGCACGGTTCTCCATAGCTTCGAACCGATCGCGGGTTACCCAAAGCCGAGTGCCATCGATGCTGCGGCCCATGCAATCGGCCCCGCCGCATCGGCCAGCATCCTCGACTAGTGCGATCACCACCTCTGAAAGGCCTCGCAAAGAAGACACGTTGGTCTCGATGACCGCGTCGGCAAGCCGCCCCGCTACGGACGCCTCCAACGTTTCCGCCGCCCGCCGGCCGGTTGCGATTACGCGGGCCCGGTGAGAATTGTCTGACATGACTCCCATACGCGTCCTTTCGATTGCTGGCGCGCGCGCCCCACAAGCTGCCCGCCTCGAGAGATCGCCGACCTACACACGAAGGCGTTTAATTTATGCTTAATTCGTATTAAGCTTTTTTGATACGACGAAGCTAGTTGTGTGCGTGTCCAAGCTACAGCACGAACGCTACTAAATGAGATGGCCCCCAAGTTGACCTGACAGGGTCTCGCTCTTGGATAAGAGTGAGGCATATGACTGATCATACGACCAGGCGTTACAACGACGGCGAGGTCCTCTCCGGGGCTCAGCGCCGGAGGCGCTGGACCCCGGAGGAGAAGGTCCGGATCGTCGAGGAAACGTACCTGCCGGGCATGAGCGTGTCGCTTGTGGCCCGCCGGCACGGCATCGGCGCCGGCCAGCTCTTCACCTGGCGGCGGTTGATGGCCAAAGGTACGCTGACTGCGGCCGGTGCCGGCGAAGAGGTGGAGCCCGCGTCCGAGTACCGGGCGTTGCAGGCCCAGGTGAGCGAGTTACAGCGCCTGCTCGGTAAGAAGACCATGGAAGCCGAGATCTTGGCCGCGAGGCCGTGTCCCGGGCCGCAGGCCCAAATAAACTGCTGTTGCACTCGACCTCGCTGCCGGAGGAGGGCCCGTGACCGTGGTTGCCGACGCGATCGGCATCAGCCGCCAGTACCTGTCCGCCATGCGCAACCGACCACCGCCCAAGCCACGCGGGCGACCGCCGCTGCCCGACGCCGAGCTGGTCGCCGACATTAAAATGCTCGTCGCCGACCTGCCGACCTATGGCTATCGCCGCGTGCATGCCCTGCTGCGCCGCCAAGCCCAGCAGACCGGGCGCGCAGCGCCCAATCCAAAGCGCGTCTATCGCGTCATGAAAGTTCACGGCCTGCTGCTCCAACCCCGTAGCGGCAAGGGCGAGGAGCGGCGCCATGATGGCCGGGTCTCGGTCGACCGGCGCAACACCCTCTGGTGCTCCGACGCGCTAGAGGTCGGCTGCGACAATGGCGAGAAGGTGCGCGTCGCCTCACGCTCGACTGCTGCGACCGTGAGGCGATGGGGCACGTCGCCACCATCGGAGGCATCACCGCTGAGGACGTCCGCGACCTGATAGTCGCCACCGTGGAGCACCGCTTCGGCCCTGTGAACCGCCTCGCCGAGCCGCTCGAGTGGCTCACCGACAATCCTGTCCTGAGCTTGTCGAAGGGGGCAGCCCCTATGTCGCCGGTGACACTAGGCGCTTGCGCGCGACATCGGCCTCGTCCCGCGCACCACCCCGGTCAGCAGCCCGCAGTCTAACGGCATGGCCGAGGCCTTCGTCCGCACGCTCAAGCGCGACTATGTCCGCGTGAACCCAACGCCTGACGCACGCACCGTCATCGAGCAGCTGCCAACTTGGCTGACCCACTACAACGAGGTCCACCCGCACAAGGCGCTGGGCTACAGATCGCCCTGCGAGTACATCATGCAAACCCGCGAGGCCCCGTCAGGCACTTAGGGGGCAACAACAGTTCGGGCCAGCGGGAACCGTGGGCGGAGCGATCCCACCGCCACCGCCACCGCCGCGAGCAAGAAGTTTACGCGTTCCACCCGCGCCAAGTTGGGGCCAAGATAGGCGGCTTCGGCCTGAGTGGGCTCCGCCGCAGAACGTCCCGTCCTTGCTCTACAACGCCCGGCTCAGTCCGACCCCTCAGCACCACCTTTCTGCCGTGGCGAGGTTCCGGGTGCGCTCTTCGAGCTAGATCGATTCCTCACTCGACAACTCCAGAAGAGTAATGGCAAAGGCACAAAAGGAAACGAATGCCGGGATATCCTTACTTGATGAACCAGCGTTGATGGTTGCCAAATGCAGACCTGGCCGGGCATTCGACGCTGTATCGGGCGCTTTACGCAAGTCGCCGGACGGAGCTTGCGACGGGCTCGGGTGTTCGCGGTGGTGCTCGTAGTTCATGTAATCCGCTGAGTAGGGCTTGCCCCTTTTCAAAGCATTCGCCCTCAACAAGGGGCAGGATTAGGCTAATCCGCCAAGTTGATCTTAATAAGCAGGCTTTCTGAGCGTGGAAATCGAACTATGACTGTTCTCGAGAAGGCCAGGAAAGCCCTCAGGGCCCGCTTCTTTATTGGCGCCAGCCATGCGGCAAGGAAGCGTATAGAGGAGTTTGCCGCCCATGAAACGGCGGTCCAGAATAACTACGAAAGTGAGATCGTGGTGTCCCTCACGTCCTACCCCGGACGCTTCAAACACCTTGATCTTACGATTAAGAGTCTCCTAGCTCAGAGGATTAAGCAGGATCGCACTGTATTGTGGGTAGCGACCAAGGATAAACCCAAGCTGCCCACCTCCGTTTTGCGCTTAGAGGAGCGTGGCCTAGAAATCCGCACTTGTGATGACATAAGATCGTATAAAAAGCTTATTCCTTCTCTGAGGCAATTTCCGGAAGCCACCATCATCACTGCTGATGATGACCTATACTATCCTGAGCATTGGTTAGAGTGGCTGCTGAAAGCTGCCAGTCCGTCTGGTTCGCACGTTATCTGCTGGCGGGCTCACTTGGCGAAGTTTGCACCAAGCGGTCATGTCCTCAGCTACGCCGACTTTGATTTTGACACGGAACAAACAATCGCGGGTACTCGATCAACCGCGATATTTCCGACGGGGTCAGGCGGAATTCTATACCCACCCGGCACCTTCAGCCCGGAAGTTCTTAATGAGGAAGCGTTCATGTCGCTCTGCCCCCGGGCTGATGACGTCTGGTTTTTCTGGATGGCTCGGCTTGCTGGCCGCAGCCACAGGCGAGTTGCAGGGCACTTTGAGCAGGTAGCATGGCCAGGCACCCAAGCGGGTGCGCTTTTTCATCAGAACTGGATCGGCGGCGAGAACGACATGCAGATGAAGCAAGTCGAAAATGTTTACGGCTGCATTCCGTCAGAACGGCTTCCGATTTGACGTGAGCGGTCAGGCCTGCAGGAGCCCATGACTGGTCGCAGCGGAGTAGCGCGCCCCTCGATGTCGGCTCTCGTTCCGCATCACAGGAGGCACCATAGCACTGATGCCGATGCTTCCGCCGGGTGCCGTATCAAGGCGGTCGGTAACCAGTTCGTTCAGGTGGCGGGTCTCAGCGTTGGGTTGCCACACCAGCGCCCATGCCGCCGCAATTCCCTACAACCATCGACGCCAGATCAAGAACTCGACTTTGCTCTGAGGAGCGGATCGGAGAACATCAACTCGCTGAGAGGATCGCCCTTCGGAACCTACGTTGGGCTATTCGGCCCGCTACCGAATTTAGCGTGAACTTCGCTCACCACTCGGCTAGGAAACCATGGGTGCCTGCTTACAAGCGTCAACACACGTTTGAAATCACGATCGTCCGCTGCCGCGCCGAACGCATTTTTTTGCCGCAGGCGCGTTAGATGTTTGGTCCCGCGAATTTATGATGCGACATCTACGAGCGAGTGGCAGGAAGCGCTACGGGCCAGATCCTGCATGGGAGCGCTACGACGATTGAGGTCGTCCGTCGAGCGAGCAGCATAGCGAAGAGAGCCTGAGGGCACTGGCGAGGCGTCACGGCGTCAACCAGAAGGCGGTTGCCAAATGGCGGAAACGGTCGTCGACGGCTGATCTACGGACCGGACCAAAGGAGCCGAGGTCCACGGCACTGACATTGGAAGAAGAAGCTGTGGTCGTCGTCGCCTTCCGGCGCCATACGCTGCTGCCACTGGACGATTGTCTCTATGCGTTGCAGCCGTCGATCCCACATCTGACATGGTCAGCGCTGCACCAATGCCTCCAGCGGCACGGCATCTCCCGCCTGCCGACATCGAAGGTGACAAGGCTCTCCTGAGCAAAGTCGAAGGGCCAAAGCGCCAGCGCTTCGAGCGCTATCCCATCGGCTTCTTCCACATGGGTATCGACGAGGTGCAAACCGCCGAAGGCAAGGCTCTCCTGAGAGGGTCTGCGCAAGCAACCATGCGCGGCCCTTCGGACCCGCAATATCCGCATGCGGGCATTGCGGCACGAGGTGGGCATGCAGGATCGCCTGGATCATGGTTTTCAGGCGTACACGTTGACGCACGACTTGGTTGCGCCGCGTGACCTGTCGACGAGACTCATCGTCTTCTGATCCGGCACCCACACCTCTGGCAGGAACCCGCTGGCGTACAGGCAGGCGAGCACCGTCGCATCAATGACGTCCGCCTTGATTCGCGCCTTGGCAATGAAATGCACCTGCCTCGGATTCGCAATGACGACCCTGCCGACGAACGGCGCAATCGCTTCCGCGTTGCCGGTCGCCTCGAGGACGACATGGTCCTCGTGTGTCAGCTTTGAGGCGAACGCCGCCAAGGGCTCCGTGACATGGTCACACGACCGAGCCGGGCCATCTTGTCGCCGTCCACCATCACCACCTCGGCGAAGGTGCGATGGATATGCATCCCTATGACTCGCATGCTTCCCTCCTCGTTCAGATCGGAAAGCGTGCGGGCAACATGGCAACTACGGATTCGCGCTCGCAGCATCCGGGCGAACCGCAGGGGCGGCCAAATGACGGCTCGGGTTCTCGGCCCATGGTCTAAAGTCGGCCTGCCCGCACTCACGTGCTTCAGCGCCCCACAACCCGGATGGTCTCACCATTGCGCCAATCCGAAGATCAGCCGAGTCCCGAAGCGCCGCCGGCTTCGTGCCGGATAACGGACAGGTCGAGCGGATGAGCTGCACCATCAGGGAAACCACCGTCAAGCGCTTCCACTACGAGAGCCACGACCAGCTTCGGACGCACCTCGCCGACTTCATGGCGGCATACAACTTCGCCCGCCGCCTCAAGACGCTCAGCGGCCTCACACCCTACGAATACAGAGCCAAGTTTTGGACGTGAGCGCCAGACCGCTTCATCGTCAATCCGATCCACCAAATGCCGGGATTAAACACCTAGGCAGTTCCATGTAATGCCGTTTACCCTAGTCGGCGTGGTTGCCGTTCTTGCCACCTTTGCAGCTTCTATCGCCGCGCCGCGTGGGTTGACGTGTTCTCAGGCTAACTCGGCTTTTGAGCCTAGTCTGCCGACCTCCGGAAATCTAAGACACATAATATGCTGATGAATCGTCCCGGGGCCGCCGGTGCTCGCGCCGTATTTGCAAACGTGATTGCGATCGAGAAGCGCAGCTCGCTCGCGTACGTAAATGCAGTGCTCGAGGCCCATGCTCGAGACGAGGTGGTCCTTCCGCTTGATTTGAATGCGGGCGCCTCGCCTGCCGGGCTTGAAGTAGGGCCCCCCGTGGCGGTTGCGCCCGGCGGAGGCTGGTTTTCGGGGCGGATTGAACCCCGGCATGATACCGCGCCGGCTCAGATAAGCCTAACGTCCGGCACAACGGGGGCCCCTAAAGCGATCCTTTTATCGCACCGGGCGCTTGGCGACGTGACCACCCGACTGACTGACGTCATGGCCATGGACGACAGCATTCGCGAGTACGTCGGTGTACCAGTGACCTTCTCCTTCGGTTTTGGCCGTATTCGTGCCATCGCCGCGGTCGGTGGCGCCGCGTTTCTGCCCGAGCGTGGCTTTCGCTTGGACGAGTTCGCGGCGATGTTGGAGCGAGGTGAAGTAAACGCGCTCTCCGCAGTGCCAACACTGCTGCGCCTTGCGCTCGCCCAATCGGAGCGGCTGCAAAGGGCGGGCAGGCTTCTGCGCTGGCTGGAGATTGGCAGCCAGGCAATGAGCGTCGATGAGAAGCGCGCAGTTCGGGACATGTTTCCCAATGCGCGCATTGTTCAGCATTACGGTCTAACTGAAGCCTCGCGTTCAACTTTTCTGGATATCTCGGGCGCAAGCGATGCCGAGCTGGCGAGCGTTGGGAGGCCCAACGGATCGGTACGAGTGGAGGTCAACGAGGCCGGCCGGATTTCGATAGCTGGTCCACACGTTGCGGACGGGATGATCACTGCGGACGAGATCATACCGCTCACCGACGCGCGGGGTCGGTTAGTCACGAATGATTTAGGCCAGATGACGGAAGCAGGGCTTATCTTCCAGGGTCGGGCCGACCACCTCATCAATGTTGGCGGCGTCAAAGTGCCAGCCGAGCAGTTCGAGGAACGGCTGCTCGCCCGATTGGGACCCGACGCTGAGGTGGCCGTTACAGGCGGGCAGGACCAGCTGCGCGGCGAGATTGTGATCGTGGCTTACCCGGCGGGCAGCGCGGCTGACGCAGTCGAGCGGATCCGCGCGGCCGCAGGCGAGATCGCGGTTGGAATGGGTGCCGGCGATGGCCTCGCGCTGTTGCCTGTCGACAGCATACCGCGCACGGAAACCAACAAAGTTCGTCGTGGCGAGCTCACGGCGGCTTATGCCCGCAATGCTCCCACGAAGGTCCTTGTCGGCTCCACTCTGGACGATGTCGGCTCCACTCTGGACGATAGTGTCGGGCCACAAGGCGTCGCGGATACATTCATCGCCGTTTTTGGTGAGCGCGCCCTAGATGAAAGCGCCAGCTTCCATTCGTTAGGCGGCGACTCTCTCAACTATGTCGCGATGTTGACCGGGCTTGAACGAGCGATCCCGGAATTACCGGCCGATTGGGACATGCAATCCGTTGGCGCGCTGCGGGCACTCGCGACGGAACAGGTGATCACGGGCATTGGGAAGGCCTCGGCACGACGGGTACCCCACAATCTTGATTCACTGCGCGGGCTCGCCTGCGTGCTGATCGTTGCCTTGCACGTGGTCGGATTGATCCCGACAGAGGGGCTGAGGCTACCCATAGGCTCGCCATGGCACTCGGTTATGGAAGTGTTGACAATCATCCGTCTGCCGCTGTTCACGGCCATGTCCGGGTATCTCTATGCAGCAATGCCTGCGACGCGCCTCGGCTTTAAAGACTTTATGCGGCGCAAGTTGCGTCAGTTGCTTGTGCCACTGATATTTGCGACTCTAGTTTTCTGGGGGTTGAGAGGGGCGACCTACGGCTTCAAAGACAGCCTGCTCCGGGCTTTCGTCCATGGCTACCAGCACCTCTGGTTCATTGATGCGCTCCTCTTGATCTTTGCCTTTGTGGCATTTGTCGACACGCGCGTGCGCAACAAGCTTCTACCGTGGACGGCTGTTCTGCTGGCGGTAGCGGCCGGTTGGTGGGCGATGCCGGCACCGCCCATCCTTCACATCAAAAATGCCGTGTTTTTGTTACCCTTCTTCGTCTGCGGCCTCCTACTATACCGGCTGCCCACCGTCCTTGAGAGTCGGGTGTTCGTGGTGTCGGCAGCGGTGCTGGCGCTCGTTTTACTATGCGTGCTTCAGGTGCCAGGGGTGATTGCAATCACGGGCGGGGATCGCAGCGGTCTGCTTCGTTGGTTATGCGGCTCGGCCTGGGTGGTTACGTTGCTCAGCTTCTTCCCCAAGATCGTGCCGCTCGAGCGGATCGCTGCTTACTCGTTCACTATCTATTTGTGGCATCCAGCAGCTAACGGCGTGCTGCGGAACAGTTTGTGGAAGCTGGGAGTGCATTCGACACCGCTACTGTTCATCGCAGGGGTAGCGGTCGGGGTGTTAGGGCCAATCGCTATACACCTTTTTATGTTGCGAATGCCTCGTATATTGAGCACTCCGGTAATTGGGCGCTAATATAGGGACCTAAAACAAGATGCGAGTGGCACTGGCTTAAGCTCGACAGGAGAAATGGCTTTCTGATAAATGTAATTAGTTTGACCTTTCCCGCTCCATAAGCATCGGTCAGCGCGCCAAGACTGCAACTTGGGAGGTTGAGATGCCCCCCCTAATTGACCTGACAGGGTCTCGTTCTTGGATAAGAGTGAGGACCTGAAAGCGCCGATCCCAAGGAGAACCGCGCTGGCAGCAACCACGAGCAGTCCACGCCGGGCAGCTGAAATGCGTTGCGTGCCTCCTCCTGTGTGCTGTCGCCTGCTGAGGCTGCTCCCTGGATCAGCTTGATGGCTTGCCAGCCAAGCAGCAGGTGTATCAAACCGCTGCCCGCTGCCCGCTGCCCGCTGCCCGCTGCCCGCAGTACCTAAGCGCTCCATTGCGCCATTCCGATCTGAACCGTGGCGTTCGATGTTGAACGCTGCATCGAACAGTAGCCATAAGCTGTAAGCGAACAGTCCTGTAGCCACGAGGATGGGAGCAGTTGGCCACCACCTTGGCCAAGATGCTGAAGAGCGCCCCTCGGACCCTCGGCACCGAGCGAAGCAGCCCGCATAGGACGTGCACGCAGCGCCCCGTCTTATTTCCGGACATCTGCGCGTGTATTGATTTGTTAATCTCGTTCCGACAGATACTGCGGGGGGGGATTCGTCGTGACATCATTCAAAGATGCGCTCAGTTTCGACCGGGCGGCAAAGAAGACGGCTGCTCGGGTCGGGTGGGTAGATTGTGTTAAGGGACTGACCATCATCATGGTTGTTGCTCACCATGCCGTCCTTGGCCTTGCGGCAAAGGGGTTGGCGCACTCTGATGTGCTACGTTGGGACGAGTCGCTCGCGGCAGTCCGAATGCCGCTGTTCTTTCTGGTGGCAGGGTTGTTTGCGAAGCGAGCCATCGACGGCCCGCTCCAAAAGTTCCTAGACGGTAAAGTAGTACACTTCGCATATTTCTACTTCCTATGGTCGCTTATTCTCTTTTTCGCCCGTTTTGGATCTAATGACGTAGCTGAGAAGAAGACCCGAGCGACCGAAATTTTGGCGATCCTATGGGACCCGATCTCAACGATCTGGTTCATGTATGGGCTAATGCTAGCTTTCCTGTTTGTAAGATTGCTGCGGAGCCTGCCGCCGCTCGCCATCGTCGCAACCGCGCTCGCGATTCAGACGCTCGCGCTAGCAAGCCCGCCCGTCCCGGGTGCGATGATCATCAACAAGTTTGACCACCTGCTGTTCTACTTCGTCTTGGGTGTTTACGGTTCAGCTTGGATTCGTAATCAAGCGAATAGTATTAAGCCTGCCACGGCTGCGGGCCTCATCCTCTCGTTTATTGTTGTTGCGGTCCCCGCCACAATGACCGACACGCTTCGACTGCCAATCGTCTACACGGTCATATCGCTGCTTGGGGTTAGCGCAGTGATCGCAGTAGCCGCAGCCGGTCAGGATGCGCTTATTGCGCGCGGTCTTTCCTACGTCGGAAAGTATAGTCTCCCGATTTACTTGTCGCATTTTCTTCCCGTTGCCGCAATCAGGATTGTCCTGATGCACGTCGGAGTTCATCAGGCCGTAATCCTCTGCGCTGCTTGCGTTTTTGGAAGTGTGGTCCTCGGCATCGCTGCCGACGTGATAACTAGGCGTACTCCGCTGTCGTTCCTCTTCCAGAGGCCGAGGTGGGCTAGGCTCTCGGCGTACCAAGGATCAGCTGCTGCAAAGACAGGTTTTGCCTGACGATCTCTGCCTGAGCGGTGTTAACCGCATGCCGGAGACACAAGCCCGCTCAGTCGAGGGAGGATTCACACGGACGCGCTGATCTGATTCACCGTGCCGGCTGGAGGAGGCCGGCATGGATGGGCAAGCCGTTGTCAATGGATCTGCGATCGCGAGCGCTGGCTGCGGTTGACGAGGGGGTGGTTTGCCGGGCTGCGGCGCGGTGATTCGGTGTGGCGGCCGCGACGGTGATCCGCTGGCACAACCAGCGCCGCAGCACGGGTGGATATGCTGCCAAGCCGCGAAGTGGCGACACGCGATCGCGGCGAATCGAGGCATACCGAGACTCGATCCTGGCG
>Ga0210040_10007494_pt1 | contig 13187 bp, 13 predicted proteins | sample CryGeyCG12114_NA_FD_185462 | JGI IMG/M metagenome (GOLD analysis project Ga0210040, IMG submission 185462) | Groundwater microbial communities from aquifer - Crystal Geyser CG19_WC_8/21/14_NA (SPAdes) (version 2) | ecosystem: Environmental > Aquatic > Deep subsurface > Groundwater | place: USA... | reverse complement strand
CCCAGAATATCGTGGTTGGGCTCTAAAGTTAATCGAACATGTTGAGTACTTTTGTGTAGGTCAAAGGTAAGATCGAAATGGGAGTATGCATGGACTCTCTGGTTGTGCGTGTGTATCCGGGGGTTCTCAAGTAGGGCAAGATAGTTGAGGGGATTGCGTGCTTGCGAACTGCCTTGCGTAGCGGATATTAGACATGATATACTGGCGACAGTCGCTGCGAGAGTCTGTAGGAAGCGCATAGCGCTTGAAGCAATAAGATTGTCTCTCTTATTGTAGCACGGACATGAGTCGAACAGGTTCAATTAAACAAATGCTGGTATCGAACGGGATCCGGCTGCAGAAGCGTGAGCCGGTGAAACGATCGGAAACGTGCTGCCTGTTTGGGGTACCAGTCGATAGCAACAACAGCTGAACGAAGGACTGACGCGAAGAAGTACGCAGTTGTGAGTAGCGAAGCACGGCAACTTGAATGGCGAAAGAGGTGGATGACGAGTATCAAGTCTTGGTAGAAGAGGTCAAGCAGTACAAGTTGCGCAAGAGCAACACTTGACACTCGCGAGTAGCTGCGCTACAGGGACGTAGTGCTAAGTTTATGCGTATCATGGTGCCTGCGGACCTGCACACTGTATGGTAAGTGGTTGGTGAAGTGGCGGCCGTAAGCTTAGCGCTTCTGTCCAGGAAGGAGGCAGGCGCAGCTTGCTTGGCGTTGCTGGCCCCGCTGTCACCTGGGTCAGTCCAAGCCAAAAACTGCTTCAAATGGCACTGGCGGGCACAAAAATCTCCTTCGGAGGCGAACCACTGCAGGCATGCTTAGTCGAGGTGAAGCACACCAATCATATGTCCTTAAGCGTGGTAGAGGATGAATATCATTGGATGATGAGTCCGTAGGATTCGGGTTCGCTTGGCCGGCGCAGTGGTAGCTCCGCAACCACCGTTCTGCCGACAACCGATAGGGATTTGCATAACAACATAAGAAGCACGCTGCGCAGATTGATATTTTGCCATTTCGCATGACTTCTCTCGTTGCAAATCTGCTTGCTACGAGGTTGCGGGCAGACACTGATGGCCGCGCCGCGAGGCGAACCATCCTGAGGCTGTTTCAGGACACCATCGTCGTGAAACTGTGCCAAACGAGGAGCACCGCCGAGTGTTTTAGACCCCAAACCCATCCAAGAGCTCCGCCACATGCACAGCATTCCCGTAGATACACTACGTGTCAGCTATGTTACCATATATTTCTTCAGGCCTCGTATTCTCTCCTTGGCATCATCTAGAATGTCGTCGTTCTTGCACACAGCGAACCGCATCCAGTCCTCGGCGAGGTGAGTATTTGATTCAGTATAGAATTCGGTCGGAGGTATGGCTGCAACTCCTATCTCCTGAATCATGAACCATGCCATCTTGAAATCTCGTGGCCTGTTGGCAACGTGGTCAGGAAAAGGGTAGTCGTCCGGCAACTTGATCTTGGAGAAATTCGCCAGCACGAAGTACCCTCCTTCAGGGATACTGTATGGAATGCTGAATTCGTCGAAAACTTGACAAAACCGATCGATCTTGCCCTGCATCTCCTTTACAGCGCTATCCCAGAAGCCAACTTTGTCCGCCTGCTCGAAGCCAATGGCAGCAGCTTCTTGCAAAGGAGATACGCTGGAATAGCAGATTCGGGTGTGTGCAGCTGCAACGTATTTGATTAGTTCTGGGGGCCCAATGAGGTATCCAACTCTCCAGCCTGTAGCATAGAAGTTCTTGCCCGCTGATCCAACAGTGATGGTGATCTTAGCCAGTTCTGGAGATAACGTAGCCATCCTTGTAAATGGGACATAGTACAGGCGATCGTACACCTCGTCAGACAAGATCAGCACATCATGCTTCAAACATAGATCACCAATGCGCTGCAGCTCTTCCTTGCTGAAAACCTTTCCAACAGGGTTGTGGGGAGTATTGATCACAATCATCTTAGTCTTCTCGTTGAAGGCCTTCTCTAAAGCGTCCCAATCAATTGACCAATTCGCAGCGGAAGATGTTCGCTCTGCACCGTCCTTAGGAGGAGACATAGCGACGTATCTGATTACACCGCCTGGCATTTCGATATTGCTTAGGTATTGATCGAAGAAAGGCTCGAAGATGATGACTTCATCTCCCGGCTCGATGAAGCCCATGAAGGCGCTCAGCATGCCCTCATTTGCGCCGGTGGTGATGGTGACCTCGGTCTCTGGATTGAGCTCCCTGCCAAAGAAGGGCGAGTAGGCATCGGCGACGGCCTTCTTCAGTCGCGGTCGCCCCTTGGTGGGAGAATATTGGTTGCATTCAACCCGGTCGAGGGCTGACTTAGCAGCGTCTACCACGAATTGAGGAGGGTTGTAACCACTATTGCCCAAATTCAGTATTGTATTCCCAAGTTGCTCTGCATGCGCCTACCTACAAAAATCCTTGACCCATGTTAACGATAGGCTGTTTGGGCGAAGCTGCAGCCGCCTCATTGATGATTGACCACACATCTTGCCGTTGACCAGCCACTCTCTTTGCTGGTTTGAACTTCTCCTCGGCCATTTTACTGGTCGTGAAGGTTCTTGGGCTTGGCCTAATTGCTATTGGATATGCCGAGGGTAGTACTCTAGGTGGAAGTAATGAAAGCTTCGAGGCAATCGACCTGGACGAGAATGCAGCGACTGACATAGGAGATGGTTGGAACTTCCGGGTGTAATCGAGACTATTTCGTGCTCCAGGTAGATTGTGGTTGTGGCTGTACTGCAGTACCTAGCAGTTAACAGGTAGTCAATGAGCTTCGCTTTGTCGCATCTGAGGCCGATCTGAGGCCGATTGGAGATGACGCCATTCCGTTGATTTTCCGCTGATTTCTTCTACGCGACGCGTTGTAAAGCGCAAATAGTGCCGCATCACGTGACGAGAATGCTTGAGCTGTTCTTACAACCCGTGTATCACCGCCATATCAGGCACATTCACAGCATCAACTCGCTTCTGCGCATCGCATCGCTACCGCCGCGACCAGCCGAGAACGCCCTAGGTCGGTGGCCTCCTTTGTTGAGGCTGTTAGGCCGAACCACCAATGCCCGAGCCGCATCATTGACAGTGCCAACTTTGTATACCACCTCCTTCAGCGTCACCCAGAACCTTCCAGGACGAGCGCCTAAGTTCACAGCAGGTCAGGTAAAGTACTACTATAGCACGGCCCATTCTTACTCAGGTAGAGTGGCTCGATGCAGTTCCATGAATGTCGATGAGCCAGTACTGTCGGCTGTGGCTTTTGCACCTCAATCCTCGCCAACCACCAGCAGAACTTCAGTCCAGCACGCCAGCCCAGCCGCCCCTGGTCAGCAGCGTTAATCACGCTGGCTACACCAAAGCACACCACGTCGTCGACTGACCATGTTACTAGAAATAGTGGGGATAGAGACCCGTGGGACGACATTGTGCAAAGCTGGCCTTTGCTTGCCACTTATTACCTAAGTATCTAGTCTTCAGTGTCTTTGAAGTTACAACGCTTGTTGAGCAAATATGCAGAAGCTCAATCCCCCGTCAAGATGTGCCGCCCAATGATCCTGTATTTGTTACCAGAAGCAAGACAGTCTGCGAGTTCAATTGTAACGTGTACTACGCCGACCACCGCTTTGAAGACGCAGCTGCTGGACCGATGACAGTCTGCCGTGCCGATGCACACAACCTCACCGCCTTCGCGCTGGCACCGGCATCTTTCACTGTCTCGGCACCAAGCCAACCAAAGTACCCGTAACAGTGTCAACAACACCAGTAATGTCACCAACGTTGGAAGTTTCAGATTCAGCCTCCGCTTCGTTCCCCGCACCAGAGCTACTCGCAGAAGAGCTACCAGCACCACAATTTAGGACGTCTACATCTGGGTCAGCGCTGTGCTTCAATATCAACAACAATACTTACTGCATGAGGTTGAGGTCGAGCTACTAGTGGTGCTACCATCATCGTTGGAAGCAGCGGCACCGGCTCCTGAGCTACCAAGACCGATAGTGTTATCCGAGGCTGATGTCGATGTCGAGCTTGATCCGTCGCCGTCTGTCCCGACGTCTGTCCCGTCTGTCCGAGCCTCTAGTGCTGATCTTGTGCCCGTTGGGAGGGCACTGACCATAGAGCACGCGAGGAGGACGAGCCAGGCAGCAGGACGCATCTTGTCCGGTAAGGTGTGGAGATGTTGACGTGAGGGAAGAGAGGAGTATGGGACAAGCACTGCCTGCCACTGACTGTGAGGACGTCAGGTGAAGTGAGTGAAGCGGATGAAGTAGCGGCCTAATCTTCAGGAACACGAAACGGCCAGAAGTCACAGCTACTTACTATATACTATAGCGAGAGCATTGAATGATGAGCAGTGCAGCTGGCAGCTGACTGCCGAGCTAAGAAGAGTGCTGTCATGGACACCGGACAGCGTTGCAACGAAGTGTGAGGTAAGGCTTGTGCTTGCCGATCCAACTAGAACCGGGAATCTGAGTGGACTAATGTGTCCATATCCGCACGTCTGCCGGGGTCACTTTTGGTGGTCGATGCAGCACAAGCCGCCGCTGGTCTGTGTAACTGTCTTGTATGTGCTTTACGTCACTCCCTCTGTACCAGAAGACGATGGAGGGAGTTCAGACTTATGCGTGGCTAAGTTCAAAGCTTTGGTGGAGTGCAGGTTACCCCTTGGCACCCGTATGCTACGGGCAGTCGAATATCACGTCACTAATCGAGGTGAAGAGCCTCCAGTTCGAAGCTTGAACCCTGGACGATTACCAACAAAGTCCAATCCCGCGAGAACGGGGCCTTAGCAGAGGGCAGATGCGGGTAGTATCTACACTGCTTGCGGTCCCTACAATGCTGTTCGAAACACAGGCAAAAGCCGTAGGTAAGGTCTGAAGCATGCCAGCTGTTTATCAACACCAATCCGGTCGAACCGACGCCGATAGGTCTACTCGCGCTGGTCATGGATGACGGCTATTCGGCAACGGTGAAAGCTGAGCCGGCTGTATCGCTGTAGAACATGCGTAAGGGGTGCAGTTGCACTGCGTAGGCGGCTGTGATGGTGAGCAGCTTGCTCGGGTGATTCGTGCAGCGCGCGGCCGTCGAGTCTGCAACTCCTACGGAGTAATTGCATTTCGACGCATAAGAGCGGGGATGCTGTAGCTTGTTTACTGGCACAACCAGGCTACGGAGGCTTTACATTGCCGTAGATGCACGTCAGGCAATATGCCGTGGTGTCGATCCGCTCCTGCGACCTGCGTGCAGTACTTGGATCTTCGTGGCTTGCATTGCACCCTATATGTCTACCGAAAGTTGAACAATTTCCTTCAAGACCGTTAGTCGCTTCCTCGATATACAAGCGAGCTTCGGCACAGACATATGTCTCGAGCCAAAACGGGGCAAGCTCAATCAGTGATCCTCATAACCATAAGTCAAGTTGGGAGTCGACACGTGGCCGAGCACGACAACCACAAGTGGAGCGGAGAAAAGACACAAGCAAAGTCTGTGGTACATCACAAATCCGGCTCTTAATGTAAACACAGGGATACTTACTATGCAGCTCTTTACGGTATGAGTCGTGCTGCAGTCTCGTGCATAACCGCTTCCGTCAAGACGCACGCCAAGCGTGCAGATACGGGGATCTTCCCTAGCAGCTCGATGTCTCCGACACATATGTTTTTCCTCAAACTTACTCGCTCCTCTGAATCAATTAACTATGTGCCCAGAAGAACGATCTATGACGGTTTTCCTGCAGGGCAGCTCCGCGACTACGTGCTGCCTACGGTACAGTTACCAAATAACACCGGCAAGAATCCCAGCGCTCTATCGGAATGGTAGGTGAGCGACCGACGCATCGGAACTGTACTTGGTACCAGACAGCCTAGAGTGAAGGGATCTGACCGCCTACACAGCTAACACACCTCCATGCTTGAGACAGGTCTGTGTGGCCTGCCCGCCAAAGGAACTGCACTGAGCCCCTGCTGCACATCAAGCAGCCATTCTCTGGAGGCTTTTATCCGCTGTTGGGTGTCATATGCCGGCTGTATTACACAGACACGCATCTGCTTTCTCCCCAAGCCTTGGGTCAGATCAGACAGCTATGAAAGGAGCGAAGTACCTAAGCGACACAGAGTCATCACGTGCCGTGGCCGTTACATTAGCGTCACCAATGCCAAGTATTGGCTGTGGCAAGTTTTATGCGCATGCATGCGAATCCTGACTAGATTGGTCGAGGATTCTGTGCCCTTTTCCGAAGGCAGAACCGTGCATTTTGACAATTAGGTCGAGCTTACTCCTTGTATTCAGTCTGTACGTAATCGGGACGCTGAGGAATACCCGGCTTAGAAGCCATTCCAACATGTTCGACTTGCTTTGTAAACTACGTCTCTGGTACAATGGGATTAGTCGTTCAGCCTTGTCACTTAAGCAACCAGGACCTTAGGCATCATGTGCGGCTGAGCTTCCCTAGCTCGAGTCATTATCACTGATGTGCAAAGGTCAATAATGCCTAAGGCAGCAATCTGATGTTCTGGTAACGGAGGGGATAATCCTTGCCACGATACTACAGCGTCGTGCCTTCCTAGCTCGGTGCCTGCCAGACAGACAGTGGGAACCGGTGGGAATTATATGGATGCTCCTGCTGTGTCACGCAATGTGAGATGGTGAGCTGCCCAATATGCGGCAAGATTGTCAGAGAAAGCCACATCAACCAACATCTCGACTCAAACTGCACCTTCGGCGTCGAGCTTGATCCTCCACCGTCGACTGCGCCCATCTTCAAGACACCTGCCCCGAAACGAGAAGCATTCTTTGCATCTTCGCAGCCCTTCTCGACTGCGCCAGAGACACCTACCAACCCGAAGAAGCGGCCGTTGGAATTGGTAGCAGAAAAGCAAGATGAAGCTACTCCACAGCAAAATGGTACCAACCAAGATACAGTGCAGCCTGTGGTGAAGAAAAGTAAACCCAATGCTTTTGAAAGAGCGGCCCCCTTGGCAGAGCGTATGCGCCCAAAGAGCCTCGATGAGGTATGCGGTCAAGACTTAGTCGGTCCAGATGGCGTCCTTCGTGGGCTCATCCAGTCTGACCGAGTCCCGTCCATGATCCTTTGGGGTCACGCAGGCACAGGGAAAACCACAATCGCTCGCTTGATAGCATCTCAGGCCAATACGCGCTTCGTCGAGATCAACAGCACCTCCAGTGGGGTAGCAGAATGCAAGAAGATCTTTGCCGAAGCAAAGTCGGAACTCACTCTCACAGGCCGCAAAACGATCATCTTCTGCGACGAGATTCACCGTTTCAGCAAGTCCCAGCAGGATGTCTTTCTTGCTCCCGTCGAAGCCGGCCTTGTCACGCTTATAGGCGCCACAACCGAGAACCCCTCCTTCAAGGTCCAGAACGCACTGCTGAGCAGATGTAGAACCTTCACTCTCTCCAAGTTGTCAGACGCAGACGTTACCACCATTCTAGAGAGAGCTTTAACACGGTCGAAGGACACTTACCATCCAGATACGACTCTAGTCAACAACGACCTAATCAGCTACCTTGCCTCTTTCTCCGACGGTGACGCTCGGACGGCCCTCAACCTACTCGAACTAGCAATGGATCTCTCCACACGAGCCAGCATGACGCTAGAGACCCTCAAATCGAGCCTGACCAAAACCCTGGTCTACGATCGCGCAGGCGACCAGCACTACGACACCATCTCCGCCCTCCATAAATCTGTCCGTGGCTCGAACCCTGATGCAGCACTGTACTATCTGGCACGTATGATTCAATCAGGGGAAGACGCACTCTACATCGCCCGCAGGATGGTCGTCATGGCATCAGAAGACATTGGATTGGCAGACAACACGATGCTATCGCTCGCGACAGCTACCTACAGTGCATGTGAGAAGATTGGCCTACCTGAGTGCAGAATCAATCTGGCACATTGCGCAGTCGCACTATCCCTAGCACCCAAGAGTACGAGGGCGTATAGGGGTCTAAACAACGCTATGTCGGCTCTTCAAGAGCCAGGTATCGCTGGGCTGCCGATTCCCATCCACTTACGGAACGCCCCAACAAGGTTGATGAAAGAGATAGGCTACGGAAAGGAGTACAAATACAACCCGAAATATGTGGATGGAAGGGTGAAGCAGGATTATTTGCCTGAGAAAGTTCTTGGGAAGACATTTCTTGAAGATAGGGATCTTGGGACCGAGATTGACACTGACCTCGAGGACGAAATCGCTGAAAACGGAGTTGAGGAAGACGAAGAGACGTTGGTCAAAGCCGAACCCGGTGCCGACGAAGCTCTAGCCGAACCTGCAGAGGAAAGGGGAATTGAAAATGGTGAGTCAGAGCGATGTGTCGAATACAAAGACCATGGTAACGTAATTGCAGACGCAGTGGCTCAGGAGGAGAAATCACCACCTGAACAAGGGAGTGAGTATGAGACGGGAGATGATGAGGACCCGGCTCTGCCTCTCAGCAGTCAGACAGAGCCTCCTGCAGAGTGGCAGTAATATATAGACTGTACAACAGATATCATACCCACGATGTACATTCCATCAGCTTGCTTTCGGCCTTCAGAGGATGTGGCCGTCCAGGGGGCGAAGTGAAAGACCGCTCTGCCTCACCCGAGACTGCACAAGTGGCGACTACTGTTGCCCGTACCAGCAAGCTTCCCCTGCTTTCCATGTGCGAGTACCCGTGTCACGCTTAGACCTCTCCTTGGAGAACGTACCTCACATAATCACGATGCTACAGCACAAAGGACACGCACTTCGTCGAACTCGTGGTCCATGATTGTGTATGAAGCTATTGCAGGCTGTACTTGTTTCTTCCCAACGACAGTCGCCAGTGTAGGCCGATCCCGATCCTGATCCACAAGTTGAGCTACAATAACCCCTAATATCTTGCATCAATCAATCCGGATCTCAGGATTTTCTACATTAGTTTCCCTGAGCATTTCTTGCGATACACATTGTCAGTATTGTTAGTGAGGCAGGAGACGGATCGATATCAAGGAAGACGAACGAGGGAAGCAAGAATAGTGAGTGTGGCGAGAACTTTTTATTGTTCGATCGCTGGTATGGTATTATACTGTGTTCGTTTGTCATGGTAAGCAAGCAAGGTAGGGTGAGGTAGCTATGTCGTGTCTGACGGTGGTCTTTATCTCGTTGGGAGTCTCTCAAGACGAGGGTATGTCAAAGAGTGCATATGCATTGGCTCTCAACAGGGACATGGTTACTTCATAACATGCTTTCCTGCTTGTCGTCTCGGTCGATGCAGGCGATCCTCTTTTCTCCTCTCTGCTTCTCACTCACAAGCTACAATTACGCCACGCCAAACATATCCGAACCAGGCACGAACGACGAAGCCTTAGGCCGTTCGCTTGCCTGTTCCGCTGGTGAAGCTTCTGCTTGTCACACCAACGTCTGCGAGATTGAGTTTGTATTGATATTTGCCTGTGTTTCTGACCGGCTGGAGGCTGACGTTCTTGTGAGTTACTCGCTTGCTCTTTTGCCACTCGGTGATGATGGCGTCGACAGCCTTGCCGAACGGGTCAGCGAAGGCGAAGCGGACTGCGCGGTACTGGATTGATGGCGACTGATCTGGATTTTTAGATAAGATCGAGACCAGAATTCCTGGTGGCTGTCTCTACCGCATACTGGAACTACCTGGCAATGTTGTCTTCAAATGAAGGTGGCGTGGTGCAGGTCCAGGAAACGGATTCCAGTGAGAAGCTGGGATCTTGGATATTGGCATGCTCTTTGATCTCTTCGAGGAGCGATGTTAGGACCATGATCATGATGCTCTCGTAGTTTGCGATGTTATTATTACCGAATGTTTTCTCCAGTTCCACCAGCTCATTGTCAGATATGTTGCGCAGCGGCGAGCAGTCATCGCTTCTCATCTGGTATTTAAAGTGCGTTAGATAACAGTTCGGCTTGTCCTCGTTCATTATTGTGTATAGTCTTGTTCGCGCTAACTTGACCCCTTAAGTCGCCATGAGAGTAGCTGCTGCGCCGTGATGTTTCGTTTGACATGGATCTATTTATAATTCTCTCATACCACACACCAAAACCGAAATCCAAAACCAAAATTCAACTGCAAAACAAATTTCTCGGGAGGTCCTCTAAATTTAGAATTGGGAACAGTTGACTCCCATAAGAGTTGTCGCCTTCATATCAGATAACTCCCGCTCTCTGCTCGTCTCTACTCGCATTCACAACACGCATCATGGAACCAACGAGAAACGAACCACTCTCAGTAGTCTCGCTTGCTTAAACCGCTGGTGAAGCTGCGGTTCGTCACACCAACATCAGCCAGGTTCAGCTTGTACAGGTACTTGCCGGTGTTTCTGATTGGTGGAGCGCTGACTGTTGTGTGGATCACTCTGGGCTGTCTCGGTACACGGTTGGTCTTCTGCCAGTCCGTGATGACAGCGTCGACGGCCTTGCCGAATGTATCGGCGAATGCCTTGGCCTTGCGAATGGATCGGTACTGGTCGGAGGGGAGTACGCTTCGCTTTGGTGTGGTTTCGGGGACGTTGGAGTTCTGGTTCTGAGTGTAACGAGTTTGCATGTCAGCGATTGTCCTATTCGCGACGTGGTCGACTAAGGTAGAGAAGATGACATCGTCTGATTTGACAAGGCGAAGCAGGACGGCCAATTCGTCGACTGGGATACCGTTGTTGATTCGAAGGGTGAGGTAAGTGCCTTCTTCGTGAAGTGCCTTGACCTCTTTAGCAGATAGAGTTCTGGCTAGTCGTGCTTGGATGTAGGCCTCGACCTTCGCTGTGTATGACTGCATCCCAAGGATCTCACCGGCAGCTTTGTCTTTTCGAGCCTCGATCAGAGGAAGGGTGTCTGCTGGCAGGTATTGTTTGAGGCCCTTTCCATCGCATGATCTCAATGCCCAATCCAATGCTTTCTTGATTGAGTCCTTCTGACTACCAGTGACGGCGACCATGGTTGGGACTCGGTTGAATTTCAGTTGCTTGACTGACATGCTCTTGATGTCTGGGAATTGTTCTCGTATGAAGCCACTGAACGTCGTTGCGATGTCCTTCGGAAAGCCATCCGCGATAACGATGGGCTCGACCTCGTCAGACACCTTGTGTTTGATGGTGATCTTGGTCTTTGACTTCGACAACCTGTGAAGACGGTGGTCAGCTCATTGTCATCAAAGTATAGAGTTGTGGTTGACTTACTCTGCCAATCTGGTTGGCGACAACTGACTGACGTTGATGGACATATTGAACGAGGTTCTTGGTTACCTGCCTTTCGAATAACGTTGGAGTTTCAACTGGTGTCGTCGGTGGTTGATCGTTCAGATAGAATGGTTAATGATCTTGACAATTTTGACAGAACAACATGTCAAGGTTGGCAGGGCAGTTTATATAGGTATTTACCAGAGGCGTTGTTTGCATTGCTTGCCATGTCACTACGTGACTTCGTTCACTTGCAGTTGTATCATGGCGAGTCGTGGCCAACTTGTACTTCTGCCTGGCTAGTCGTGACATCCTGTTCCTGCTGTGTGAAGTTTGGCAAATGCACTTCGAACTTGCACTTGCCGTTGTTCAACGTCGCTTCCTAGCCGACCATCGAAAGCAGAACCATGGATCGCTAGCATCCGTAATAAGATCTGGATGGTAATGGCTGGCCCGTCAGCATTGGTAGTTGGTGGCAGAGGACCATAGTGCTTTAAGAACACGACCTGATGCCAAATGGAAAGCTTTGAGAAGATCAATATTTATGGTAACCGACGATTAGTTTGCTCCCCTGGTGAGGATTGCCAGATGCTTGAGTAAAGCTTGCTATTATACAAACGTATCACTAAGTTGTTCGGTCAGACTGAAAGATTACCTCAAAATGGTTGCGCTTGCTTGTAATTGCGTCGCCATCCATGTTCTGAACGCCTAATCTTAGAGCTTAAAGCTCTCTCAACGTGGCTTTGGCTTAGTGATATGTACGCCTCGTCCCTCTCCGCATACTATAATTAACAAAGACACTTCCAAGCATCGCTGGAGCCGGAAAGACAAAAGCTTAAATCTTTTTGCTGTGCCCACCACCAATGAAACTTCTACCAGTAACACCAACATCGGCTAAGTCAAGCTTGAACTTGTACTTGCCTGTTTTTCGAACCTGTGGTAGGCTCACTTCCTTGTGAACAAGAACTGGCGGAGGAGGTTGTCGCTGAGCTGCGATCATCTTCTGCCATGCACAAATCTTCGCGTCGACGGCCTTGCCGAAAGGGTCGGGGAATGCCTTGCGGACGGAGATATAGGCATCTGAGGGGTATCGAACGTGGTTCTTGGTGGTGATCACGTGGTTCTCAGTGCTGTTGGTTGCAGTTGGGTTGTGCTTTGCATTGTACTTGGCCTGCATGTCATGTGTTGTGTGGTCGGCCACGTGTTGAGTTATGATGTCGAAGGTGGCGTGCTCGGCTGTGACAACCTTCAGTAGGAAGGCAAGCTCTTGTGCTGGGATCCCGCCGGCCAGTCGATACTCGAGGTAGTTACCGTTGTAGTGTAGCTTGTGAACCTCCTTCTCGGATAGAAGGCCTTTGCTCAACCGAGCCCGGATGTATGTATCGACTCTCGTGACGAATGATGGCATATCCAGCAATCGGCCAGCAATCTCATCATCGCGAGCTTGCACGATGGGTGCGTCGACGCCGGGAGCATATGATTTCAAGCCCTTGCCGTCACAGCTGCTCAACGCCCACTTCAACGCTTGCTTCACCGAGGCCATTGCACCACCGGTGATCGTCACGGCTGTCGGCTCGTGGTATTCTCGCATCTGGGTAAGAGTCATCTTGTTGACAGTGGGGAAAGCACCTCGAATGGTACCGGAGAGTGTGACGCCAACGTCTTTTGGGTAGCCATCAAACACGATGGAAGGAGTAGCTGACTGAGCAGTCTTGTGGTAGATAGTCAGAGACTTCTTAGACCTTGAGAGCCTGTAGCATGAGGTTAGCACTGTGCAATCTTTCGACAACAATGATCTTGAATGTAACTTACTGAGCCAACTTGGTGTTTGAGAGACCAGCGACATTCGTGGCCATGTTGTACGACTCCATCTTAGACGTGTTTCGGTCGTTGATTGTGTTTCGATCTATGAACGTTCCAATGTAAAGTTGACTCGTCGTGAGATATTCCGACTTAGGATGGGATCCGGCCAAGGTACAGTTGTTCTGTGGTCGGAGGTAAA
>Ga0210040_10007493_pt1 | contig 13188 bp, 11 predicted proteins | sample CryGeyCG12114_NA_FD_185462 | JGI IMG/M metagenome (GOLD analysis project Ga0210040, IMG submission 185462) | Groundwater microbial communities from aquifer - Crystal Geyser CG19_WC_8/21/14_NA (SPAdes) (version 2) | ecosystem: Environmental > Aquatic > Deep subsurface > Groundwater | place: USA... | reverse complement strand
CGGCATGAAACTGAAAAGCGGCACCATTCATGGCGCGAAGGGATTTTGCGGTTACCACAAGGCAAAAGACGGGAAGGAGTATATCGTTTCATTCCTTGTAAACAACTACAATGGCGCTGCGCCTGCCCTCGTGAAAAAAATGTATACCGTTCTGGACGTGCTGAAGTAGGCGTTCCCATATGCTGTTAGCTCAATGCTATACAGGTCCTCAAATATGATACCCAATCAGTGATAAAGCGAGAAGCAAAGAACTTACCCGTGAGCCGGTCCTGTAACATCAACCTACACTAGACAGCATTTTTCCCTGTGCTGTTATAGGGGAGTCCCTTCTGTTCCCTTTGGGAAGGCAGTACAGCCAGGCGCGAAACTTACCACCTCCCCAAATATGCTTTATTTGCCATCGTAATCTTTTTCTGCGCTTTATGATCAAATTATATTACTTCTTGCGTTGTTGCTTCCCCCTATGGATTATTTGAGCGTTAGCATGAATTTAATAATGTATTTTGTGGTTTATTTCGATATTTATACTTACAATAGCAGCTTGTAACTCAGTAAAAGTATCACTATTTAATAAGAGCAGAGATGGGAAATGTAGCCGAAGCAGGGGTATCAATTCAAGCAGATACCAGGATTGAAGACATGCAGCCTTATTTAGAGAACGTCACGGTTATAACCGGGGGCCACTACACGCATCGCCAGGAAGTGAAGAGCCAGCGGCTGGAGCGGATAGCAAGAGAAAAGGGAGCAAAGTTAATTCACTACTATATAAACGAGAACATGCAACTCTTCAAGATTACGTATGCTCCCCTGAGTGACGGGGAAATCGTGATTTCTGCCATAGACCTGCTGCAGCACCAAACGAAAGCCGCCCTGCTGCGCCTCCCGGACGTTGTCCTCGAAAGCCACGCGTAGCACCCCTTTTAAGAGCATCGTAGGCTGATGGCAGTATATACTGCTTATACATAGCCCGTGCTGCTGGCTTTTGTTCTGTTTCTAATAGTTGGGTAGCTATTCTGATAGCATATGAATACAGCATATAAGGATAAGTCGACGCTACAGGAGATCAGGGAAAGGTTTGACAAGGATGTCGAGCGGTTCTCGAACCTGGAGACCGGGCAGCAATCTACCATTGATGCACCCCTCTCGCTTGAACTGATCACAGATGCCGCTAAAAGCGTGAAGCCGGATGCCCGTTACCTCCTGGACATTGGCTGCGGCGCCGGTAATTATACCCTGAAAATGCTGAGCAAAGTTCCTGATCTCCATTGCACCCTCGTAGATTTGTCTGCGCCTATGCTGGAGCGGGCCAGTGCGCGCGTTAGGGCAGAGACAAGCGGTGAGGTTGTCACGCTGCAGAGAGACATCCGGGAAGTGGAACTGCCAACTGAGCGGTTTGATATCGTGCTGGCCGGTGCGGTGCTGCATCACCTGCGCGAGGACGCGGATTGGGAGCTTGTCTTTAGCAAGCTATATGCTTGCCTGAAACCGGGGGGCAGCCTCTGGATCTCAGATCTGATTACGCATAATGCCGCAGAGATCAATGTGCTTTTCCAGGACAGGTATGGTGCTTACCTGAAAGGTATTGGCGGGGCGGATTACCGGGACACCGTTCTGGCCTATATACAAAAAGAGGACTCGCCGCGCTCCATCACTTACCAGCTCGATCTGATGCGGAAAGTGGGGTTCAGGGAAGTAGATATACTGCATAAGAACGCCTGCTTTGCCGCTTTTGGTGGCGTGAAGTAATGGCTTATATATGGCTCAGTCATCAAGCTTTGCTTCTACACTATGTGGAGGAGTTCTACAGGTTGTAGACAGCAATACACACCTGTTATGGGTTGATAAACCGGCCAGAAATACGGGGAATGCTGTAAATCCCTGAAAATTACTGTTGTAAGGAATACTGTATGGTTTTGGCACGGTTCTGCCATAGTATATACCGTAACAAAACAGATTTTCTTATGAAAAAAGTAACGTTCTTAGCAGCAGCTATCGCATTACTCGGAATAACTTCACTTGACGCCAACGCGCAGACTTCTACTCAGCAGTCTCAGCCGCAGACAGAGCAGGGCCAGGAAGGTAACAAAGAAAAAGTGACGCAAGACCAATTGCCGGCTCCCGTACAGACTGCGCTTAAAAGCGATACCTACAAAGACTGGACGATCGGAGATATTTACAAGGTGGCTCCTGCTGCAGGTGACACCGCAGGCAAAACCGTTTACGAAGTAACCATGACCAATGCACAGGGCCAGACCGGCATGGTTAGAATGGATGAGAAAGGCGGAGACGCGTCAGAAAAATCAGAGAAATAAAACCCAACTTTTAGCCAAAGCAAATGCCTCCGTATTGCGGAGGCTTTTTTGTTTATGCCTTGCTGTGGTGCAGGCTTCATATAGACTTCGGCAATTTGCCTCGCCACCGGCGGGACCAGCGTAGCCAAATGTACCTACCCTTCGCTATCTGTCTCTCAAGCAAGGAATAGTATTAGTTGATTTTTCACTTTTAACTTTCAGCGCCTATGCCTTTCAAAACAGCTTTCGAATCAGACTTCTATAAAATTGAAGTAGACCTTGAAGCCAACCTGCTCCGTGCAATGTGGTTGCGGCCGGCAGGTGAAGAGGAGATAAAAGCAGGCGGAACAAAGCTATACGAGGTGCTGCGGGATTCTGGCGTGGAGCGTGCAGTGGCCAACGCACAAGGTTTGGGTGCGCTCACTGCTGCGTCGAAAGAGTGGATGTCGACCAGGTTTTTCGAGTTGCTCTCCCAGACGCCGTTGAAAAAGCTAGCCCGGGTGCTGCCGGCCACGGTGTATCACCGGATTGCGCTTGAGTCGGTGGTAACAAGGGCAGAGGCAATGGGCATAACTAAGTTTTCGGTCAGGAACTTCTCAACCCAGGAGGAGGCGCTGCGTTGGCTCAACTCCTGAGGTTTAAAGAAAGCAGAGCTAAATTCAGGGAAAACGCAGGCAGAACTAATGTAAGCGTTTTATACCCATTATATAATTAAGAGCTATAGTGCCGGCTTTGCGTGCTACTGTAGCGCTTTCAACTGGAGGACCGGGAAGAACCGGTCTTTTTGTTTTCAATATCTTTTATAATGAAAGCATGTATATAGACTGGCGTTACTGTGCAGGCTATTACAAAAAGTTGTAGTTATCTTAACAGAGAAAAAGCCGTTGGCTTTCATGTTCAAGAAGATTCAGAGAACAAAGATAAGAGCGAACCACCAGGCTGAATGATGATGAGCCGTGAGTTAGCACATGGTAACTTTGGTATATACCTTGAATCACAGCCTTATTGCACCAATTCAAAGGTACGGCGACTCAACTCATGCGCTTGAAAATCAGCTGGGTTAATCGAAAAGGATTTAGTAAAACCATGCCTAATGCCTTAAAAGCCAAAAGTATCCGGTATCGACAACTAATCAAGACAACTCCTGTTTTGCCTACAACAACAGTAGATTTGGCTACATCTATTTATTGGTTGCTGCTGAACTTTGCAGCAACCAATAAGTAAAAACATGAAAATTATCGTAACAGGATCGTTAGGCAACATCAGCAAGCCACTGACACAGGAGTTAGCGCAAAAAGGGCATGCGGTTACCGTTATCAGCAGTAACCCGGACAGGCAAAAAGACATTGAAGCCTTAGGCGCTACCGCTGCCATCGGCTCACTGGAAGACCTTGATTTTCTGGCAGCCACCTTTACCGGTGCGGATGCCGTGTATAGCATGGTGCCGCCAAACAACTACTTCAACCACGACCTTGACCTTTTGGCATACTATCGCAGGATGGGCCACAACTATGCGCAAGCTATTGAGAAGTCGGGCGTTAAGCGTGTGGTTAACCTCAGTAGCATTGGCGCTCATTTAGATGAAGGTTCAGGTATATTGCTTGGGGCGCATGATGTGGAACACATCCTCAATGGACTATCTCCGGAAGTAACCGTTACGCATATACGCCCAACGTCTTTCTACTATAATTTGTACGGCTATATGGATATGATCAAAACCGAGGGATATATAGCAGCAAACTACGGTGCAGAAGATATGATTCCGTGGGTTTCGCCTATCGACATTGCCGCTGCGGTTGCTGAAGAGCTGTTGGCACCGCATGCTGGCAGAAAAGTGCGGTATATAGCAAGCGAGGAACTTACCGGTAACGAAACGGCAGGTATTTTGGGCGCGGCCATTGGAAAGCCTGATCTGAAATGGATTGTTATTACCGACGAGCAAATGCTAAGCGGCTTGAAAGCGGCAGGGATGAATCCGATGATTGCAGCCGGTTTGGTTGAAATGTATGCCGGTCTGCATAGTGGTACATTAGCAGCGGACTATTACCTAAACAAGCCGGCGGCTATGGGCCAGGTAAAGCTTACCGACTTTGCAAAGGAATTTGCCGGCGTTTTTGCATAAAGAAGCATTTTGAAGTTATGGCAGGCACGCATCCTCATAGAATAGAAACGATAACTGAGTTTCATCAGTTCAGAGGCTTTCCCAAGCCGGAGCACCCGCTAATCAGTGTGATTGATTATGAGAACATGAAGCGGCTGCGGGATGATGAGCCGAAAAGTATCATACATGATTTTTATTCAATTGCGCTGAAGAGAAGCTTTAACGCTAAAATGAAATATGGCCAGCAGGAGTATGATTTTGATGAAGGAGTCATGTTCTTCATCTCGCCCGGACAGGTGTTTGCCATTGACGCTGATAAACAATTGAAACATTCAGGATGGTCGTTGCTCGTTCATCCCGATTTTCTTTGGAACACGCCTTTGGCTCAAAAGATAAAGCAATACGAATACTTTAGCTATGCCGTGCACGAGGCATTGTTTCTTTCTGAAAAGGAAGAGGCAACGATTATTAGCCTGATGCAGCAAATTGAGCAGGAATATCGCGCTAACATTGACAAATTCAGCCACGAAGTCATTATTGCCCAACTCGAATTGCTGCTTACCTATGCAGAAAGGTTTTACCATCGTCAGTTTATAACCAGAAGAGTAAGTAACCATAGAATCCTTCACCGTTTGGAAGAGGTGCTTACGGCATGGTTCAACAGCGACGGTATTGTAAAAGAAGGATTGCCGACCGTTCAGTATATTGCCGACGCATTAAACGTATCGCCCAATTATTTAAGCGGCCTGCTGCGAGTGTTGACAGGGCAAAACACACAACAGCACATACACGACAAGTTGATCGAAAAGGCAAAAGAAAAGTTGTCCACCACCGACTTATCTGTAAGCGAGATTGCATATGAGTTAGGGTTTGAACATCCGCAGTCTTTCAGCAAGTTGTTCAAGACAAAAACCAACTTCTCGCCTTCAGAATTCAGACAGTCGTTTAACTGAATCAAGGTACAGAACTTCAGGGCCGCTACGCCGGACTTTGCACTGCCTCGTTGAGGTAGCTATGAAACAAAGGAGTTCGTGATGTTAATTTCGGGTATATGTTTGCAGGTTCCTCCACCCCTACGAGAGCCCACTTAAATACATTTCCCGAAACTCGCAGCCAGCATTTTATGGTACAGCCTATATAACAGGTGCGGCACAGGCACTTTGAAGTGCGGGTTTTCGTAATCAGGCGTAGTTGCTGCTATATTCCGAAAAGAGTTAGCAAGCGTCCGGCTTTGGCTAAAGGTAATCCGGGGGAGGCTCCTGGCAAGCTTCCGTAACTCAGCAGTATGCATTACCAGAATGGACTATACAGCTCAATTACTGTTTCAGGCGTAAAAATCCTCTGTTGTTTTGCAGATATCCTGGCTTACCTTCTGAATAAATTCTAACTGCTCCTTCAGCAGTACATCTTCCTCTTGCATAGCTTGCGGGGGTACGGCAGGCGCCGGGATGGTGAGCGCTGGGGTAGGGGCCGCAAGGCGGTGCAGGCTCTCCTGCAATGCTGTGGCGGCTTGCTGAATGGGCCGTGCATAGGCTTCGGTATAGGCCTGGCTTTCTCTGGCCAGCAAGGTGGAGATGACAGAGGCGATATTGGATGACAGGATGTGGTTCAGCACCAGGAAGGAGTGAAGTTTCTCCACGTTGCGCTGTTTGCCTTTGGGCTCTGAGACCATGCGCTGAAAGGCGGCGGAGAGGTTGGCGGCACTGACATATACCTCTTTCCGGGCAAGCTTATACTCTAAGGTAGTATATGGTATGCCCGCCACACTTGCGGCCAGTTTCTGCAGGTAACTGAAGTTGGCCTGCAGCATTTCCCGCATCAGGCCGCTCAGCTTCTCCGATTCCCAATTCGGAAACAGCAGGTAACTCGCCGTGAAAGCGATAGCCGAACCCAGTAGCGTGTCCACGATACGCTCCTGCGCAATGGTATAGCTGGCACCGCCCAAAAAGCCGAAGATGATCAGGATAAAGGGCGTCATAAAGATCACACTCACCACGTAATTGATGCGCTGAATACTGAACGTGCCGACCATAAAGAGGACCAACAGGATAAACTGCACCACCTGATCGTGTATGGCGGCCAGAATCAGCACCCCGAGCGCGCCGCCCACCACCGTGCCCACCAAACGCTGGTAATTACGCTGTTTGGTGAGGCTAAAGGCCGGCTTCAGAATAACGATGATCGTAAGCAGCACCCAGTAACTGTGGTGCCCAAGGGAAATTGATTTTGTGAGGAGATAACCGCAAAGGCAGACTAAAGCCACTCGCATCGAGTGCCGGAAAATACCGGATGTGGGGGTGAGGTTATCCCGTAATATTTTTAGGTCATACCCTTGCCGGCTTACGAAGCGGCCATACTCCAGTTGCTCACTTTTATCGGCCGTTTCCGCTTGCTCGGATGTAAAGTAGCGCTGGATCATCTCAATCCGCTGCGCCAGGTACTGGAGGTTGGCGAGCACTTTTTTTAGTACAAGGCTGCTGTTTCCGGTGCTCATGGCCTGCGCCTCCATGTGGCGTTTCAGTTGCTCCAGTTCCTCCGCCAGGTTAGGCCTATGTTTGAAGCGGGTATTGGTTTGGATCGCCCAGCCAATTTCATTCAGTTCGTCTGCCAGAAGTCTCACCAGCCGCCCTATTTCCTCTAAAATGCCTGCCTGCCCAAATGCCTGCCGCATGGTGGCATAATCGTACTGGATAGCGCCAATCTGCTCATACAGGTCCACCAAGTCCACAAACGTCAGCACGAGCACGTTATCGCGGACCGTTGTTTCTTTCGACAGCACCCTTCCCCTGAGCAGCAGTTCCCGGACGGCATCCTGCTTCTCACTCACGATCGTTTGCTGCTGAATAACTTTCCGGTAATCTTCATCCAGGTTAGTAGTGGGGCTGTAAAATTCCGCTTTCAATTTTAAAAAACGGGCAGTTTCCCGGATGCATTCTCCCAGGGCCTGCTGAGCCGGCCGGTAAGGCAGGAGGCGCGAGAAAGCGATGCTCAGCAACAGGTACCACGTTCCTCCGGCCACCAGCAGGCCACTGAAGGCCCAAATGTTTTCGGGTGCCAGGCCCATTACCAGCACCATCACCAGCAGCCCGGCGGTGCCCACCACAGCAGCCCGGTTGCCATATACTGTAAGCATGGAGAGGAAGAAACACAGGAAAAGGATAGCGGCGCCCATCAGGAATATATTGGTGCGGGCAAACCCGGTGAGCAAGGCCACAGAAAAAATGACCACAATGCATATATGCAGGCCATTGCGTTTGTGCACCACTGGCCCCGGCACGTCGGTGAGGCTCGTGGACAAGGCGCCTATCGACATCGGGAGGCCCCACTGGAGATGGTCAAATTGGGCGAAGGCCAGCGCGGGGAGAAGCACGGCCAATGTGGTGCGCACTCCGTCTGCAAAGTACTCGCTAAAAAAGAAGCGTCTCGCCGTCCATGCTTTGCTACTGCTCATGTATGCCTGTTTGTGGCCAAGTTTAGAGCACATGCTCGGCACTTGGCTTGCTGATTAGATAAGGGTATGAAAGGTACCTACTGACGTTACGCAAAATATAGAAGTTTTGCAAAATCCTCCCTTTGTTGTGGGGTGTGTCAGGCTGTAAGCTGTATATAGCTTACAGCCTGGTTTTTGAGAAGAAGCAGGTAATTTGATTTGCGCGCGAGTATATGGCCACGCAGCAGCACCGGCAAAATTGTTTTACAGCAGCAGGGTGTCAATGCGGTGTGCGTGCACCATCTCCTGCAACGGAGACCAGCTGAATACGGTGAAGCGGCCATCCTGTGAGGCCACCAGCGCCAGCGCGTCATGCTGGTCGTGCACAAACTGCGCCGCAGACAAATGCCGTGTGCCGCCGGACTGCGCCGGGTGAATAATCGATGCTCTCCCACCTGCAATGGGTTCTGTGGTAACTATCTGAGCGACGGGAGCGTTTCCCTCCGGCCGGCCGATCTTTGCCCCGAACGCCATCAGCTCATACTGGTCACTGATGATGGTAGCGCCGTCCACCGCGGTAAGACCGGCAACACTGTCTACGGCACGCTGCAGATCGCCCTGCCACTGGCTCTGGTTCCATTCCTGCTCGCTGCGTTCCACCAGTTCCTTCAGGCCAGAGAACGGGGGCTCTACTGCATAGGGAATAGGGTGGATGATTGACTGGTGCCAGCTTTCCGTTTCGGCGGGAACGATGAGCAGGGTGCCGCCGCGCCCGTGGTCGCGCATTGACACGGCCAGTTGAATGAGCACATTAGCCGCATAATCACGGGAAGAGGCGGAGGCAGTGGTGAAGCCAAGCATAGATGTCAGCAGGTCAGAGCTGTCGGTGTGGGTGCTGCTATTCCCGTCCACCACTTTGACCTGCTCACCTCGTAGCACCGCCACATTGGCAAATTTCCCATACCCGGAAATGCGGCGGTGCTTCACGACCAGCAGCCCGGGCTCCACTACTTCCAGCACAAAACAGAGGCCGGGTATATCGCGTGTAGCTCCCCATACATACAGTGCATCGTCCTCGGGCCAGACGCACAGATGAACGCCCGGGCGCTCTACGGCTGGCGCCAACTTGGTCAGGACACCCGGCGTGAGCCGCAAACTCCGCTCAAACTGCATGGCCTGCTCTGCCCGGTCAGGCGGAAGATACGCCAGCGATATTTTCGGGGAGCGCCCCTCTTCGCGCAGCAGGCTGGCCCAGAATGCAACATCGATAATAGCTTCAATCGCTAGTGTGTGAGGTGCAGGTGCCAAGGCCTGTTCTCCGCGTAAGCGGGCCGCCGCAAGATGGCGGGCAAAATGATCTTCAATGGTTGGGGCCACAGCCCTGGCTGCCTGGTAGGTTATCTTCTGGGTCATGTTCTCCTGTTTCCCGTTTTTCTCTAAAAGCTGTAAACAGCTTCAGTACTCTTAAAGTTAAGCGAACTCAGGGTATAATGCATCATCTTTAGAAGGTGGTACAGAAGTAAGTGTTCTGTGGCTAAGAAAACCCAAGCACTGGGTGAGGCTGGTAAGGTGCCTCCAGGCGCGCTATTTCCTCTTCCGACAGCTCAACGGACAGGGCCGCCACAGCATCTTCGAGGTGGCCGGGCTTGCTTGCCCCGACAATAGGAGCCGTGACAGCGGGCTTGGAGAACAACCAGGCCAGCGCCACCTGGGCATTCGGCACCCCGCGCTCCTCAGCCACCTCATTTACAAGCTTGGAGATTTCGAAGTCATCGTCCCGGGTGTAGAGTGACTTTCCGAAAGCGTCTGTACGGGCGCGCTCTGTTTCTCCGCCGCCTTTGGTGCGCTTGCCGGTGAGCAGTCCGCGGGCCAGCGGCGACCACGGTATCACGGCAATTTGCTCATCCTGGCACAGGGGCAGCATCTCACGCTCTTCTTCCCGGTACACCAGGTTGTACTGCGGCTGCATCGATACAAAGCGCGTCCAGCCGTGTAGGTCTGCGGTATAGAGCGCCTGCGCGAATTGCCAGGCAAACATGGAGGAGGCCCCAATGTAACGAGCCTTGCCCGCCCGCACAATGTCGTGAAGCGCCTCAAGTGTTTCCTCGAGCGGCGTCTCGTAATCCCACCGGTGAATCTGGTAAAGGTCCACGTAGTCGGTGCCCAGGCGTTTCAGGCTCGCGTCAATGCCATCCATGATGTGTTTGCGCGACAACCCTTTGTCATTAGGGCCCGTTCCCATAGCGCCATGCACTTTGGTGGCGATCACTACCTGGTCGCGGGAGGCGAAATCCTTCAGGGCGCTGCCTACCACTTCCTCGCTTGCGCCGCTGGAGTAAACGTCTGCCGTATCAAAGAAGTTGATGCCCAGTTCCAGCGCCTTCCGGATAAAAGGGCGGCTCTGTTCTTCGTTCAGCGCCCAGGGCCAGCGTTCGGTAGGTTTGCCGTAGGTCATACAGCCCAAGCACAATTTTGATACTTTCAAGCCGGTGTTTCCAAAGCGTATATATTCCATAGAACAATTATTTTGTTGGGGCCAAGGTCGTTTTTGTGATGGGAAAAGTGTGATGCTTATTGCTACGTACGTACATCTTATCACCTTGTTAGTATGAGCCGGTTTCGGCTGCGGCGGCAACTGCCTTGGCACGGCCTCCTTCGCTTCATCCCCGGTAGCTGAAGAGGTCGTCAGGAAATTTATGGCTTGCGGAAATAGATGCTCGCGTACCTTGTAAGGCACTGGCAGTTGCTGCGCCGCTCCCTGGAAATCAGGACCTGGAGGAACCTGCTGGTAGAAGATTGGTTTCCGGGTGAAATGGAGGGTATAGCTGTCGTTTTGAGTTTAGCATCTTGTGCGGAATACTGATAAGACTGTATAAACACGTAAAAATCTCAGAACAAGGAAATGGGAAAGACAAAAAACTGAAAATACCGAATAAGGTTGTATAATGTAGCGGTGCAGAACACGTACAAATCAATACAAGATATGCCGCTGTAGGGTCGTATAAAGAGTTGGAGCGAGGTATTTCTTTTATATCATTTAACGGAAAGCTATGGATGTGGAAAGATCAATAAGAATTGTAATTACAGATGATCACAAACTCATCCGGGAGGGACTTAAGTCGCTGTTGGATCGTGACAATGAACTGAAGGTGGTGGGGGAGGCGTCAAATGGCCGCGAACTGCTCGACCTGCTCTCGGAAACACCCGCCGATGTAGTGCTGATGGATATAAATATGCCCATTATGGATGGCTTTGAAGCTACACAGCATGTGCGTGAGCAGTATCCCGCTACACGTGTGATTGCTTTATCGATGCTGAACAACGAACCTTTTGTAGAGAAGATGATCGAAAGCGGTGCAACGGGCTATCTCCTTAAAACAACCGGCAGAGAAGAGCTCCGCTCTGCTATTCAGCTGGTTGCCAGCGGCACCACCTATATCTGTGGCGAGCTTTCCCTCAAAATGCTTAACAAAGTCATGACGCCGGAGGCTCCTCCCACGACAGAGCCGAAAGGCGAACGGATACTGTCAAAGCGGGAAATGGAAATACTGGCGCTTATTGCCGACGGTTATACCAACGCCGATATCGCTGACAAACTCTTCACCAGCAAGCGCACGATCGAGACGCACCGCCAGAATATTATTGAGAAAACGCAGGCGAAGAATACCGCCCATCTTATCAAATATGCTATCCAGCACAAGCTGATAAAGGTAGGCGAGCCCAGTAACGAAACCGAGCAGTAGCAGCAAGAGAAGTGTGATATAAGCAGCTGAAGGCTGCTTATATACTGTCGGTTTAAGACTATCCGAAGCGAAGCTCCGTACCTGCTTATGTCAAAGAGGGTCAGCGCGGACTACTGGTAAGCACGTACTATTGAGTACTATACTAAGATATAGATGCTATAGATGCTTCGGGGATTTCCATTGCTTATTCTTTGATATCCCTAAGGCTGAAGCCGGCATTGATGAAACTCTTTAAGGTGGCGTAGTCGAAGGAGCCGTACTCGATGCCCTCCACTCCATAGAAGAAGGCGCGCAGGGAGGTTACCAGTTCCTGTATCAGCGGCACCTGCTGACCAATTTCCGCACCGTGCGGCTTGATTACAACCTCATTGCCTTCTATATATACGACAAAGGGCGGTATTTTTCCAACCTCGGCTAATGTCTAATTGCTTCTGCAGCGTTGTGTTAATTTTTACGTTCATCTTTAGTCACTTTCGTTTCTGCACGCTGTTTAGGCACCCGGAAACCCGTCGAGTTAGTTTAACATGCTTTTCCGAAGATAAGATTCAAGGAATACTACTGCTTTTACCTTATATTACTACCCATTTCACCGCGCGAAATATAACTGCGCTGTAGTGCGAAGAACAGCATAAGCAGGATATAGGCAGTGTAGAAACCTATACAAGTGGTGCGTTAACGCGCTTTTTAGCGTTAAGGACGCAGTTCGTTCTAGCTGCTTATCCTTATTTGGGTATATAGGCACCTTATTGCCCCGCCTCATACTGTTGGCCACTCAACTATGGAGTCTACAATGTGGCTGGCTGTCGCTGACAGGGCAGGAAGCGAACACTGACGCAGGATATGGTAGGCTTAACTTTTGAGTGGCCGAATGCAAAACGATCTCTTGCGCCTTTCCTATCCGGAGAAATAAGAGCGCTACTTGTTTTTTTCAAATTATATCCCTTTATTTATAAATGTTAAATTAACATTTATAAATAAAGGGATATAATGCTTTCACCGATACCATATTTCAAAACAAAGTATAGCATGAAAAAAACAGTAGCAGCTTTCGTAGCGTTTTTTTGCAGCTTTTCTGCCATTGCGCAGAGTTCTGGCCAGCTAAAAGTGCCGGCTAATCCAGACAGGATGATCAGCCGCCATATATACGGCCATTTTGCGGAGCACCTGGGGCGGTCTATTTACGGGGGCTTTTATGTAGGTGAAGACAATACCAGGATACCAAACACCAACGGTGTGCGCAACGATGTGGTGGAGGCGCTGAAGCGGCTGAAAGTTCCGAACCTGCGATGGCCCGGCGGCTGCTTTGCCGACACCTACCATTGGAAAGACGGCATCGGCCCTAAAAAAGACCGGCCCACAATCGTGAATACCTGGTGGGGCGGCGTTACCGAAAATAACAGCTTCGGCACGCACGACTTTCTGAATATGTGCGAGCTGTTAGGGGCTGAGCCCTACCTGTCAGGCAACGTAGGAAGCGGCGGTGTGCAGGAACTGGCGGACTGGGTGCAGTACGCTAACTTTGGGGGAGAGAGCCCGATGTCGAACCTGCGCAAGGAGAACGGGCGGGAAAAACCTTGGGACGTGAAATTCTGGGGCATCGGGAACGAGGCCTGGGGCTGCGGC
>Ga0210040_10007492_pt1 | contig 13189 bp, 10 predicted proteins | sample CryGeyCG12114_NA_FD_185462 | JGI IMG/M metagenome (GOLD analysis project Ga0210040, IMG submission 185462) | Groundwater microbial communities from aquifer - Crystal Geyser CG19_WC_8/21/14_NA (SPAdes) (version 2) | ecosystem: Environmental > Aquatic > Deep subsurface > Groundwater | place: USA... | reverse complement strand
GACATCGGCGAGCGGTCGAGGCACCAGATCGAGGCGCTGCTCGGCACGCCGGTCTACCTCGACCTGCGGGTCAAGGTGCTCAAGGAGTGGCAGCGCAACCCCAAGCACCTGAACCGGCTGGGCTTCTAGCGTCCGTCGCCCTCCGGTCCCAGCCGCCGCTGGAACGTGGAGAAGGTCCGGGAGAACCGGTAGCCGAGCGCCTCGTTGACGCTGATCATCGGGGTGTTGTCGAGGTTGTTCCAGGTCTCGATGACCTCGAGCTGCGGCTCGGTCTCGGCGAGCCAGCGCATCATCTCGATCTTGAGCGCGACGCCCAGCCGGTGGCCGCGGTGCCGGCGCGTCACCGCGGTGTCCCACTGCGCACCGTGCTTCGCGTCCCAGGGCCGCACGACCAGGAACGTGTGGCCGGCCACCTCGCCGCTCGGGCGGTGCCTCGCGACGACCCGGCGGAACCGTTCGCCCCGCAGCGCCCGTGCCCGCTCCGCGTCGCGCATCCGGGCGAGGTCGTAGACCTCGTCCTCGACGTCGAGCGCACCCATCGGGGCGTCGTTGATCGCCGCCGTCACCGCGACCAGGTCGGCCAGCAGGGCGTCGTCGTACGGCGGGTCGAGGCGCTCGAGCACGTAGTCGGCGGCGTGGTCGGCCGCATCGCGCTCCAGGCGGGCGATCGCGGCGGGGTCCACGTCGGCGAGCACCTGGAACCGACGTGCCTCTTGGCTCGCCAGCGTGAACCCGTGCCCGGTGAGGAGGGCGGTCGAGCCCTCGTCGTCGGCGGCGATGCCGACCCACAGCGTCGTCCGGCCCAGCGCGCGCGTCCGGCGGAGGATCTCGTCCAGCAGCAGGGTCTCGTGCCCCTGGCCGCGGTGGTCGGGGTGGACCGTGAGCTCGGCGTGGACGAGGTGCCGGTTGTCGTGCACCGGCGCGTCCAGCCAGAAGTGCCCGACGGCCTCGCCGGTGTCGTCGGTGTCGTCGAGGAGCAGGGTGAAGCGAGGGGGCTCGAGGTCGGAGCCGTAGGCCACGGCGTTGCGCGCGTCCTCGACGGTCAGGACGAAGGCCTCCGGGTCGTCGTACGCCCGCGCCGCCTCGACCAGCCGGGTCAGGGTCTCGAGCTGCCCCTCGTCGTTCGGGTCGACCTCCACCAGCCGCATCCGGCCAGGTTCCCGCAGACCGCGTGCCGTGTCGAGCCGTTTGCCGGGGCCGTCGGGGGGCGGGTGGTTGGTGCCGCAGCGGGGGTGGGCTAGTGTGCTCGACGTGGCTCGACGCGTACGTGCTCTTCTGAGCACCCTCATTCTTCGTCGCCGCAGCGAGGCCTCTTAACGGCCGGCCTCCTCGCTGCGGGGTTTCTGCCTGTGCCTGGCCGACTCCCACCCCAGCAGCGAGGATCTCGATGAGCACCACCCCGACGTCGTACGGGACGAAGCCGCAGGCCGTCCCGACGCAGACGCCCAGCCCGATGCCGTACGGGCGCTACCGCGCCTTCCCGCCGATCGACCTGCCGGACCGCACCTGGCCGTCGGCGCGCATCACCCAGGCGCCCCGCTGGCTGTCGACCGACCTGCGCGACGGCAACCAGGCCCTCATCGACCCGATGACCCCGGCGCGCAAGCACAAGATGTTCGCGCTGCTGGTGGCGATGGGCTACAAGGAGATCGAGGTCGGGTTCCCGTCGGCGAGCCAGACCGACTTCGACTTCGTCCGTCAGCTCGTCGAGCGGGACCTGATCCCCGACGACGTGACCATCTCAGTGCTCACCCAGGCGCGCGAGGACCTGATCGAGCGCACCGCCGAGTCGCTGGCCGGGGCGAAGACCGGGACGATCCACCTGTACAACGCGATCGCCCCGCTGTTCCGGCGGGTGGTGTTCAAGGTGGACCGCGACGACTGCGTCAACCTCGCGACCCGCGGCACGGAGCTCGTCATGAAGTACGCCGAGCAGCACCTGGGTGACGTCGCGTTCGGCTACGAGTACAGCCCGGAGATCTTCACCTCCGCCGAGCTCGACTTCTCGGTCGAGGTCTGCAACGCGGTGATGGAGGTCTGGCAGCCGGGACCCGGCCGGGAGATCGTGCTGAACCTGCCCGCCACCGTCGAGGTCGCGACGCCGAACGTCTACGCCGACCAGATCGAGTGGTTCGGCCGCCACGTCGACCACCGCGAGCACGTCGCCATCTCGCTGCACCCGCACAACGACCGCGGCACGGCGACGGCGGCCACCGAGCTGGGCCTGATGGCCGGCGCGGACCGCGTCGAGGGCTGCCTGTTCGGCCACGGCGAGCGCACCGGCAACGTCGACCTCGTCACGCTGGGCATGAACCTGTTCTCCCAGGGCATCGACCCCAAGATCGACTTCTCCGACATCGACGAGATCCGTCGGACGGTGGAGTACTGCACCGGCCTGCCGGTCCACCCGCGCCACCCGTACGCGGGGGACCTCGTCTACACGGCCTTCTCCGGCTCCCACCAGGACGCCATCAAGAAGGGCCTGGAGGACCTCGACCGCAAGGCCGAGGCCGCGGGCGTGCCGGTCGCCGAGCTGGACTGGGAGGCCCCGTACCTGCCGATCGACCCGCACGACGTCGGCCGCAGCTACGAGGCCGTGATCCGGGTGAACAGCCAGTCGGGCAAGGGCGGCGTCGCCTACATCATGAAGTCCGAGCACCAGCTGGAGCTGCCCCGGCGGCTGCAGATCGAGTTCTCCCGCACGGTGCAGAGCCACACCGACGGCGAGGGCGGCGAGATCGGCCCGGACCGGCTGTGGGAGATCTTCTCCGCGGAGTACCTCACCCGGACCACGCCGCTGGAGCTGACCGAGGTCGTCTCGGCCAGCAGGGCGGGCGGGCGCGACTCGATCACGGCGCGGGTGCAGGACCGCGGCACCGAGCGGGAGGTGAACGGGGAGGGCAACGGTCCGGTGTCCTCCTTCGTCGACGCGCTCTCCGGCCTCGGCTACCACGTCCGCGTGCTCGACTACGCGGAGCACGCGCTCTCGGCCGGCGGAGACGCGCTCGCGGCCGCGTACGTGGAGTGCGAGGTGGGCCAGGGCGAGAGCAGCGTGGTCGCCTGGGGGGTGGCCACCGACGCGAACATCGTCACCGCCTCCCTCAAGGCCGTCACGTCGGCGGTCGACCGTGCCGTCGGCTGACGGCTGACGCCTCGGACGTCCGCCTGGGCTGCGGACGTTCCCTGAGCTTGTCGAAGGGCTGCGGGACCGGCCACTACCGTGCTCCCGTGCCCGTAGACCCTTCGACAAGCTCAGGGAACGTTCGCTCCGGCCCAGGAGGTGCCCGCTCGGTCCGGACCACCGACTACCACACCGGGGGCGAACCCTTCCGGATCGTGGTCGAGCCCGGGATCGACATCCCCGGGGCCGACGTGGCCGACCGGCGGGCGCGGGCGATCCAGGACCCGGCCGTCGACGGGCTGCGGCGGCTGCTCTGCTTCGAGCCGCGCGGGCACGCCGACATGTACGGCGGGCTGCTGGTGCCGCCCGACGACGACGGGGCGCACCTCGGCGTGCTCTTCTGGCACAAGGACGGCTTCTCCACCGCGTGCGGGCACGGGACCATCGCGCTCGGGGCCTGGGCCGTGGAGTCGGGCCGGGTCGAGGCGCCGGACGACGGCGTGACCGACGTCGTCGTCGACGTCCCCTCCGGCCGGGTGACCGCGCGGGTCCACACGGTCGGTGGGCTGGTCGAGTCCGTCGACTTCGTCAACGTGCCGAGCTACGTCGTCGCCACCGGGATCCAGGTCGCGGTGAAGGTCGGAGGAGCGTACGGCACGGTCGCCGTGGACGTGGCGTGCGGGGGAGCGCTCTACGCCAGCCTCGACGTCTCGAGCGTGGGTCTGCACGTCGAGCCGGCGAGCCACACCGAGCTGATCGCCCTGGGTCGGGAGGTGAAGCGCGCGCTCGTCGACCACCCGGCGGCGCGCCACCCGAGCGACGAGCGGCTCAGCGGGATCTACGGCACGATCCTCTACGAGGACCTCGGCGTGCTGCCCGAGGGACCGCACCAGCGCAACGTCACGATCTTCGCCGACGGCGAGGTCGACCGGTCTCCGTGCGGGTCGGGCACCGCCTCGAGGGTCGCGAGCCTCGCCGCCTCGGGCGCCCTGGGCGCCGACCAGGTGCTGACCCACGACTCGATCGTCGGGTCCCGATTCGTCGCGCGCGTCCTGGAGCGCACGACCTCCGACGGCTTCCCCGCCGTCGTCCCCTCGATCACCGGCACGGCGCACCGCACCGGCGAGCACGAGTTCGTGGTCGACCCGCGCGACACCCTGCCCGGGTTCGTGCTGCGTTAGGAGCCCGCCCGCTCACGGGCCCGACCGCGGTCGTAGGCGGTCAGGCGGCGAGGGTCGCAGACCCCACCCGTGCCCGGTAGGCGTCGGCGGCGTCGCGGAACGCCTTCAGGGCGTACGGGGGCACGTCCATCCCCTCGTGCTGGGCCCAGAGCAGGTGGCTCTCGACCCGGGTGATGTCGCGGACGTTGCGCTCGAGGTCGTCCTCCAGCCCCAGGTTGACGACCACGCCGCCGAAGTCGGCGACGCCCTCGCGACCCTTCGCGCCGACCAGGGTGAAGGCCCGGGAGCGCAGGAAGCGGACCAGGCGCAGCTGCCAGGGCCTGACGGCGCCGGACTGGACCATCTCCTGCGCGCTCATCCGGTAGAACGCGAAGTGGCCGGGTTCCTGGACCTTGATCGCGTCGATGACGGTCCGCTTCACCGCGGTCTCACCCATCGACTCGAGCTCGGCGCTCATCGAGGAGTACGCGAGCATCGCCGACTTCTCGGTGGCGGCGCCGGTCAGGTAGTACATGAGCCGGATGACCTCGTGCACCGCCGGGACGTGGGCGAGCGCTCCGAGGACACGGATCTGGGCGGACGGCGGGTCGAGGTCCGGCTGGGTGGGCGGCAGCCCGAGCCGCTGGACCAGGGTGTCGAGCAGCACCCCGTGGTGCTCCTCCTGCGGGCCCCACACGTCGGCGTAGAACAGCTTGTCGGTCTCGCTCACCCCCGGGAGCATCACCGCGAGCTCGAGGACGTTGCGCTCGACCTCCATCTCGATCCGGGCCATGTAGTCCAGCGGCTGGGCGAAGCGGCGCCGTACCGCGGCCGGGTCGAGGGTGGTGAAGTCGGCGGAGGCGAGGTCGACCGGCGGGTACTTCTCCCCGAGCCGGAGGACGTGCTCGTGGATACGGGCGGCATCGACCCGAGGTGTGGACACGGCAGAGACTCCTTCGCAGCTGGTGCACGCGCCTGCTCTTCGAGTGGCGCGACAGCAGTTCGGAGCCGGACCGGAAACGGTTCGCAGCGGTGACCGGGCTCGCGTGGTGGAGGCCGCAGCCCTCGCTCGTTCCCTCGGCGGGCAGAGCGGAGCTCCTCGGCTCAGCCGAGCCCGTTCGCCGCCGTCTGGGCGGGAGCCGTGCGGGCGAAGATCCAGGCCTGGAAGAACGGCTGGAGGTCGACCGGCGTCAGCGACTGCGCCCTGGCCATCCAGTCCTCCAGGCTGCGGGTGCCCGGGTCCTGCGCCCACTGCGTGTTGAGCCGCGTGAACGCCTCGTCGCCCATCACGTTGTGCAGGGCCTGCAGGGCCATCGGACCGCGGACGTAGACGGTCGTGAACAGGTTCCGCCGGCCGGGGTCGATCATGCTGACGCGCCAGAAGTCCGGCACGTCGCGGGCGCGGCCGAAGATCCGGGTCAGCTCGCTCTGGGCCGTGGGACCGCCGGTGCGTTCCGCCCAGGCCCAGGCCGCCCACGACGCGTACGCCTCGGAGTCGAAGATGTCGTCCCACTGCCGGACGGTGACGTTGTCGCCGAACCACATGTGGGCCAGCTCGTGGGTCACCAGCTCTCCCGCGTAGCCGGGGTCGAGGATGGAGCGCGCCTTGTAGACGGGCCGGGTCTGCGCCTCCAGCCCGTCGAAGGGCAGGTCGGGAGCCGCGACGACGATCCCGCCCAGCTCGGTGAAGGGGTACGGCCCGAAGAGCCCGGCCAGCTCCCGGACCTTGGCGGCCGAGGTCTGCAGCACCGCGAAGGCGGCCGACCGGTCGGCGCCGGAGAGCTGGTCGGTGACCGCGTACACGTACGGCAGGCCGTCCACGACGCCCTGCTGCAGGGTGAACCGGCCGATCGCGGCGAAGGTGAGGTAGGTGGCCATCGGCTGCCGCGAGACCCAGTGCCAGGTGTCCCAGGCCGCCTCGTCCTCGCTGTCCGCGGTGATGAGCCGACCCACGCTGACGGCCTGGAACCCGCGCGGCACGCGGATCGAGATGTCCATCAGCGCCGGGTCGGAGGGGTGGTCGTTCGAGGGGAACCACCAGGCGGCGCTCTCGGGCTCGCCGGAGACCAGCCACTCCTGGCCCGCCCGGGACCAGGGGTGGCCGCCGTCCGTGTCCTTGACGGCGCCGGGCCTGCCGTCGTACGCGACGACCACCGTGAAGTCCTCACCGGCCTGGATCGGCGAGGCGGGGGTGATCCGCCAGTTCGCGTCGCCGTCCTTGGCCAGGCCTGCGTCCTGCCCGTCGACCGCGACCTCCGTGATGTTCAGCCGCAGGTCGAGGAAGAAGCTGTGCAGCCCCTGCAGGGAGCGCGCCGAGATGGTCGTCGTGCCGCTCAGCACCTCCGTGCGGGGGTCCCAGCTGACGCCGACCTGGTAGCGCGTGACGTCGTAGCCGCCGTTGCCGGCGTCGGGGTAGTAGGGGTCGCCGACGCCGCGGGACCCGTCGACGGCCGTCCGGCCCTGCGCGACGGTCGGCGGCCGCAGGTCGGGTGCGACGCGGCGCCAGACCGCGGCGATCCCGAGCGGCAGCAGCAGGGCGGCCACGAGGGCCAGGGCGACGACGGCCGCGAGCGGGTAGACGTACGCCGGGCGGCGCGTCGGAGGCCTTCCCGAGGGCGGGGGCGGCCAGCGCGGGTCAACGCTCGACATGCGCCATCGAGCGGAGGGAACGTTCGAGGTGCCAGGACGCGAACGCCGACGTCAGGCCGCTGGCCTCGCGCGCGGCACGCGGGGCGACGTTCCGGGTCGCGTCCCAGCGGCCCTCGAGCAGCGCGCCCAGCAGCTCGAGGGTGTCCGCCGAGGGCCGGGCCGAGCCGGCGGGCCGGCAGCGTTCGCAGACCGCTCCGCCGGAGGCGGGGGAGAAGGCCGCGTGCGGACCCTCGAGCCCGCAGTGCGCGCAGTCGCGGAACGACGGCGCGTAGCCCGCGACGGACATCGCGCGCAGCAGGTAGGAGTCCAGGACCAGGGTCGGCGGGCGCGGCCCGTCGGAGGTGCCCGAGCCCAGGGCCCGCAGGGCCCCGACGAGCAGCCGGTAGTGCTGCAGCGCGGGCTCGCCCTCCTCGACGACGAGCCGGTCCGCCGTCTCGAGCATCACCTGCCCCGCGGTGTACGCGGGGTAGTCGGCGCTCAGCGGGCCGCCGAAGGCGTCCAGCGACTCGACCTGCGCCACGACGTCGAGGGAGTGCCCGGCAGCCAGCTGGACGTCGATGTGGCTGAAGGGCTCCAGCCGCGCGCCGAACTTCGACGACGTCCGGCGGACCCCGCGGGCGACGGCCCGGACCTTGCCCCGGCCGCGGCTGAGCATCGTGATGATGCGGTCGGCCTCGCCCAGCTTGTGCGTCCGCAGCACCACGGCGTGGTCGCGGTAGGTGGGCACACGGTTATTGTCCCAAGCGTGCCAAGACTGTCCCGCAAGCGCGAGCCGGTGGCGCGGCGTACGGGCCCGCCCGGTCCGCCCGCGCCGCACCGCGAGGGCGCCCTCCCGCCGGCGGTCGCCGCGAGCAAGGTGCCGCAGCACGTCGCGATCGTCATGGACGGCAACGGGCGCTGGGCCAAGCAGCGGGGCCTGACGCGCACCGAGGGGCACGCGCGCGGCGAGGACGCGCTGTTCGACGTCATCTCCGGTGCGATCCAGATCGGCGTGAAGTACCTGTCGGCGTACGCGTTCTCCACCGAGAACTGGAACCGTTCGCCCGACGAGGTCCGCTGGCTGATGGGCTTCAACCGCGACGTGATCCGGCGGCGCCGCGACCAGCTCGACGCGATGGGGGTCCGGGTGCGGTGGGCCGGGCGGCGCCCCCGGCTGTGGCGCAGCGTGATCTCCGAGCTCGAGAGCGCGGAGGCGCAGACGGTCGACAACGACGTGCTGACGCTGCAGTTCTGCGTGAACTACGGCGGCCGCGCGGAGATCGTCGACGCGGCCCGGGCCATCGCGACCGAGGCCGCGGCCGGCCGGCTGGACCCGGCCAAGCTCACCGAGGAACGGTTCCGACGCTTCCTCGACGAGCCCGGCATCCCCGACGTGGACCTCTTCGTCCGGTCCTCCGGCGAGCAGCGCACCTCGAACTTCCTGCTGTGGCAGAGCGCGTACGCCGAGCTGGTGTTCCTGGACCGGCTCTGGCCGGACTTCGACCGCCGCGACCTGTGGCACGCGATCGAGCTGTACGCCGACCGCGACCGGCGCTACGGCGGTGCCGTCCCGAACGAGGTCAAGCCCTAGCGTCCCGGGTGCGGGTGAGCCCGCCTCGTCCTGGCGTCAGAGCTGGCCGAACCCCAGCAGGACGACCAGCCCGAGCATCACCAGTCGGATCAGCCTGCCCCCGACCCCGAGGGCCGGCCAGGCGAGGAACGTCAACCAGACCAGGAACAGCCCGATCAGCACGAGCGCCACGGCGGCCACGGGCGCCGGGGCCAGGACGGCGACCGCGAAGAGGACCACCGAGGCGAGCGGGACGGCCGGCTTGGGCAGGGCCGTGAGCCGGACGAGCAGCGGTCGGCTCACGTCCTCGAGGCGGGCACGCAGCGGGGACGGAGCGGTGTCGGGCACCGCCCCAGTGTGACCCGACCACCTTCTCGCGAGAGGAAGGGCGTCAGAACGCGCTGAGCGAGGCCACCTCCGGGCTGGGCAGGCGGGCGAGCAGGCGGTCGAACACGGCCAGCCGGTCGAACTGGCGGGCGTGGTCACGGGCGGCGAGCTCCATCATCTCGCGCTCGATGTCGGGCAGCCCGAGCGCCTCGTCCAGGGCGTCGGCGATGGCCTGCGGGTCCTCCACGGGAACGATCAGCGCCGTCTCGCCGACGGCCTCGCCGATCCCACCCGTGTCGCAGGTGATGACCGGCCCGCCGCCGGCCAGCATCTTCTCGACCAGCGCGATCCCGAACGTCTCGACGAACTCGGGGCGCGGCTTGCTCGGCAGCACGAACGTCGCGCAGCCCGCCATCAGCGCCGGCTTCTCGTCGTCGGTGACGTCGTCGAGGAAGCGGATGCGGTCCGCGGCGGCGGAGGCGGCGGCGACCGCGTGGAGCTCGGCCGCCTGCGGGCCGTTGCCCGCGATCACCAGCGTCTTGCCCGCGGCGCCCGGGCTGGCCGCGAACCCGGCGATCAGGTCGTCCACCCCCTTGGCCCGCGCGAGCCGCGACAGGTAGAGCACGTACGAGCCGGGCGTCAGGCCGCGCGCGGCGAGGACCTCCGCGGTCACGGCGGGATCGAGGTCCAGGTAGTCGGCGGTGTGGATGGCCGGGTACGAGATCGTCACGCGCTCTCGGCACCGGTCGGCGAAGCGGGTGCCGTGCCGCGCGTCGATCGCCTCGGCGGAGGAGACGACGAGGTCGCGGGTGTACTCCGACACCGCGACGGGCACGTCGCTGCCGAGGAACGCGGTGAGGACCTGGGCGGCCGCGCCGAACTGCTGCTGGTCGACGCAGGTGCGCACGACGTTCGTCACGTCGGACCCGACCGCCTCGGCGATGGTGAGGACGTTGACCGGCAGACCGGTCTCCCGGGCGACGCGTACGGCCTCGCTGACCGCGAGGGTGTGCGGGCTCAGGTAGAGCGACATCGCCACGGTCGGGACGCCGTCGGTGAACAGCTCGACCAGCCGGCCGACCAGGCCGGACAGGTAGCGGCCGTCGGGGACGCGGTAGTCACCGACCGGCTCGGGCCGCTCGACCTCGATGCCCTCGCTGTAGGGCTGCACGCTCTCGAGCGGCTTGAGCGGCAGGCCGGCGGCGATCAGCCGCTCGACCGGCCACGTCACGATCTTCACCTCGCTGAAGCCGCGGACGAGGGCGGCCTCGGCGAGGTTGCGGGCCTCGCCGGAGTGTCCGCAGATCACCGGGTCGGCGCGCACCACGATGACGAGGCGGCGGCGCGTCCGGGCCCGGGGCCGGCGTCGTCGCGACGGGCGGGGACCTTCCAGGGGTGGGGTCATGTCGGCTCCTCTCGTGCTGCTGCTGCTGCTGCTGCTGGCCGGCCGGCTGGCCGGTGGTCTCTAACCCGCGGGGGCCAGGGGTACGGGAGCGGTCGCGGGTCTGCGGTGCCCGGCTCCGGGCGAGGTGACGGACGGTGGTCGGGTCGCGGTGCCCCAGCTCGAGGGCGTGGGTCCGAGGTCGATCTGCAGGGTGCCGCCGCGGTGCAGCTCGCGGGTGGAGATCCAGCTCTGCTCCCAGGAGAGGTCGTTGAACCGGACCGACTGGACGTACTGCGGCCCGGTGGCGGCCGACGGCTCGACGAAGCCGGTGGTCGTGATCTCCAGCTGCTCGCGGCCGAGCCGGAGCCGCGACCACGAGAACGACGGCGCGTTGATCAGGTAGAGGCCCTGGCCGGCGACCGGGAACAGCCCGAGGCTGGCCCACACGTACCAGGAGCTGAGCCCGCCGGAGTCGTCGTTGCCGGGCAGGCCGCCGCGCCCGAGGCCGAACATGTTCTCCACGACCCCGTGGACGATCTGCGCCGTCCGGTCCGGGCGGCCGAGGTAGTGGTAGGCCCAGGGCGCCTCCATGTCGGGCTCGTTGTTGAGGCCCTCGAAGCGGTTGAGCGCGTAGCCGGCGGCCAGGTCGGCGACGCTCGGGCGCTCGCCGACCTGCGTGACCGGGTCGGCGCCGAAGCCGAAGAACGTGTCGAGCAGCGCGAGGTACGACGCCTCCCCGCCCGCGAGGTCGATGCGGGCGGCCATGTCGTGCAGGACGCGGAAGGAGTAGTTCCACCGGCCGCCCTCGTAGAACGAGGAGTCGACGAGCAGCCCGGTCGCCGGGTCGAAGGCGTTCACCCAGCGCGTGGCGAGGCCCTCGAGCTGCTCCGCCAGCGCCGCGTCACCGACGTGGCGGGCCACCTTGGCCGTGCAGTGGTAGCCGGACGCCAGGTCGAGGGTGTGGGTGACGGGGTGGGCCACCCCGCGCAGCAGGAACTCCTCGCCGTAGCCGCGGCGCAGGTCGAGGTCCATGTGCACCAGCGCCCAGTCCCAGTCGATGCCGGGCAGGCCGAGCGTGCACAGGTCCGCGAGGAAGGTCTGCGCCAGCGCGCTGCCCTGGCGCGAGAACCGGTCCACGCCCTTGGCCATCCGGTAGCCGATCGGGAGGTTGCCCTCCTCCTCGCACACGTTGAGCAGGGCGTTCGCCAGCTCGACCGCACGGGCCGGGAACAGCGCCGTCATCATCGGCAGCTGCGTGCGGTAGATGTCCCACATCGTGCAGATGTCGAAGGCGAACGGTCCGTTCGAGGGCCACGAAGGGCTCTCGTCCATGGCGAAGCAGGGCTTGATCAGCCCGTGGTAGAACGCGCTGTAGAAGATCTTGCGGCGGGCGGCGGACGGCGTCTCCACCTTGATCCGCCCGAGGTGCTCGCGCCAGGTGGCGCCGGTCTGGGCCCGGCGCGAGTCGAACGCGGCCGGGCCGGCGACGGCCAGCGTCGGGTCCTCGGGCAGGTCGGGCCGCCGCACCTCCACCTGGTCGCGGGCGGCGTTGTCGCGGCGCAGGTTCGTCCGGGCCTGCTGCGCACCGCGCAGCGAGAAGCCGAAGCGCAGCTCGACGACCTGGCCCGGCTCGGACCGCCCGCGCCACATCAGCCCGAACGGGCGCAGGGTGGTGGGCCGGATGCGGTCGAAGTCCATCCGGGTCCCGCCCTGCATGAGGCGCCGGTCGTACCAGAGCAGCTGGGGCCAGTCACCGCCGTCGAACTCGACGTGGGTCGCCAGCGGGGTGCCCTCCACGACGATCTCGGCCTCGGCGACCCCGGGGCTGACCGTGCCCAGGTGCGCGCGCAGCGGCACCGTGGCCCCGTACGGGATGACCAGCCCGCCCATGGAGAAGTCGACGACCAGGCGGGCGTCCGCGTGGGCGGGGAAGGTGTAGCGGTGGACGGCGCTCTTCGGCCCGACGGTGAGCTCGCAGCGGATCCCCTCGCGCCCGGTGCGCTCCTGTCCCGGTCGCCCGCCCAGCGTGCAGGCGTAGTAGCCGGGCTCGGCCTCCTCGTCGCTGATCAGCCAGCTCGTGCCCAGGGCGTCGAGCGGCTCGAGCATCGGGGTGACGCGGAAGTAGTTGTAGTACTTGCGGATCGCGCCGGTCCCTGACTGCTGGAAGTGCGTGAACCCGGAGGCGAGCTGCTCGTCGTGCAACCGCGGCGGCACGCCCTCGGTGTTGAGCTCGTAGAGCCCGTAGCCGGTGGGGTAGGCCCCGGAGTAGGCGCAGGCCGAGGCCATCCCGAAGGGGTACGTCGCGCCCGGGTGCGTGTTGCCGACCTGCGGCTTGGGCCACCACCACGTCGCGGCCAGGCCGACCGGTGCGGGCAGCTCGGTGGCCGACGACCCGATGAAGGGGTCGACGTGCTCGATCATCTGTGCCTCCGTCGGTCGTCGGGAGCGGGACAAGCAAGGCGGAGGGTGCGTGTGCGGACGGACGAGAGCGTTCCCGACATCGAAGCTAGGGCTGTCTGGTGTCCCGCGGGTTCCGTCCAGGTGACTTCTCGACATCGGTTCGGTCACGACTTGCTCCTGCTCGCGCCCGCTGCGGCCCTCAAGATGGCGTCTTCCTCCGCTCGCCGACGCTTGCAGGCGTCCGCCCCCGGCCCTGGGCAGGCGGACCGGATACTGCTCGCATGATCGTCATCACCCGGTTCCAGGTGCCCGAGCCGGACACGCAGGCCTTCGTCGCGCAGGCCGAGGCCGCGATCGCGGTGCTGCGGCAGCGCGGCGGGCTGCGCTCGCTCGACTTCGCGCGGAACCTCGACGAGCCCGACCTGTGGACCATCGCCGCGCGCTGGGACGACGTCGGGTCCTACCGACGGGCGCTGTCGGGCATCGAGTCGCGCTCGGTGGTGGTCCCGCTGCTGTCCCGCGCGATCGACGAGCCCACCGCGTACGAGGACGCCGACCTGGTCGGTGAGAACGTGGCCCGGGGGTCGGTCCCGCCGCTC
>Ga0210040_10007491_pt1 | contig 13189 bp, 9 predicted proteins | sample CryGeyCG12114_NA_FD_185462 | JGI IMG/M metagenome (GOLD analysis project Ga0210040, IMG submission 185462) | Groundwater microbial communities from aquifer - Crystal Geyser CG19_WC_8/21/14_NA (SPAdes) (version 2) | ecosystem: Environmental > Aquatic > Deep subsurface > Groundwater | place: USA... | reverse complement strand
CTTGTCTCCGCCGTTTGATTCAGCCCAACACAACCGGGGTGTGGCTGCTGAGTGCCTACCTCGAGTGTCTACTACCCAGTGATGGCGCCGGAAAAAATGCGTCTTCGCTGGCGGTGTTGGAAAACGGTAGCTGTTTTTTGATGGCCGATGATCAGAAGATACCTATTGCCACATTTAGCAACCCCGAAATGAATCCGACGCACGTAGACATGCAACTGTTGCAGCCTACCAATCTGTTAGATTTCCTGTTGGCTGAAACATTCACAGTGGAAATATCCGGCGTAAACCGTCGTCACCTTACGCACCCGTTGGCCCTAAGCTTAGCCTTGCAGTTCGGAACACAGCCCCCTGCCTGCTCCTACGGAACTAAGCGTCCACATCAGCACTCCTACGCGGCCACCTAAAGGCAGCGCTTTTTCTTGAAAAGTATTCAACCCGAGCCCCAATGGCTTGGGTTTTTTTATTGTCAATAGGGAGTTGTTTATAGCCCTTGTGCTAGCTTCCTACATCAACATGGCAGAATGTCAGGTTAACGAAAACCTAAAAATGCAACGTAGTTGCAATATGTAAAAAATTGCATCTGCCATTCTGGCAAGAAGGCGCTTGATGTCTTCACTACGGCGCAATACTACTACTTGTAGAGATGATAAATGGCCTCAGTTGCATCAAAACGCAATTTATAGCGTAGTGGTAGAAAATGGTAAATGGTGGTTGGCTTTTCCAACGCATTCTGTACTTTTGCTAACTACCCCCTTCCCAACCAGGCCCGCAGCATCATGAACCTTCTATCCGGCGAGTACGAGTGCAAGCTGGACCCGAAGGGGCGCTTGGTGCTGCCTGCCAAGGTGAAGTCGAGCTTGCCGGAGGAAACGGGCAACCAGTTGGTGCTGATGCGGGGCTTTGAACCGTGCCTCACGCTCTACCCCCGTTCGGCGTGGCGCGTGGTGCACGACAAGGTGATGGCCCTGGATGAGTTCAATGAGGAATACCGCCAGTTCCAGCGCAACTTCTTCCGGGGTATGACGGAGGTAGAGCTGGACAGTATCGGGCGGTTTATGCTGCCCCGCACCATGCTGCGCTACGCCGGCATCGAAAAGGAAGCCATCATTGTGGGCATGGGTAGCCGCTGCGAAATCTGGGACCCTACCCGCTACGACGACTACCTGATCAAAGACGGCCAGACGTTCTCACAAATGGCCCAAAAGATCTTAACCCACGACACCCCGTTCTAAACGCCCACTCACCCCGGAGGCACGACGCGCCCACGGTGTTCAATGATCCAGATCCATATTAACTGCTACCTGAAATGATGTCCTACCCCAACGATACCGCTTACCACCGCCCGGTGATGCTGCGCGAGTGCCTCGAGGCTCTCGACCTGCGCCCCGAGGGCCGGTACGTGGACGTGACCTTTGGTGGGGGCGGACACTCGGCGCGCATGTTGGAGCCGCTCACGACCGGCCACCTCTACAGCTTCGATCAGGATGCCGACGCCGAAGCCGAGGCCACCCGGCTAGCCCGGCCGCAGTTTACTTTCATCCGCGCCAACTTCCGCGACCTGTATGCCGAGCTAGCCAAGCTGGGTGCCCTACCCATCGACGGGCTGCTGGCCGACCTGGGCGTATCGTCGCACCAGTTTGACACGGCTACCCGCGGCTTCTCCACGCGCTTCGACGGACCTCTGGATATGCGCATGGACCCCGCCGCCGACCAATCTGCCGCCGACGTGGTGAACGACTACAGCGAGGCCGAGCTGCACCGCATCTTCGGGATGTATGGGGAGGTGACCAATGCGCGCACCCTGGCAACCACGCTGGTGGCTGCCCGCCGCGGCCGCACCATCGCTACCATCGACGAATTGAAAAAAGCCATTGCTCCGTGCACCCCCCGCGGCAAGGAAAATAAGTACCTGGCCCAGGTATTCCAGGCCCTGCGCATTGAGGTGAACGACGAGCTACAGGCCCTACAGGAAATGCTGATGCAGACTGCCCAGGTGCTGCGCCCCGGCGGCCGATTGGTGGTCATGAGCTACCACTCGTTGGAGGACCGGCTGGTGAAAAATTTCCTGGCGAAAGGTAAATTCTTTGGTGAGGCGGAGAAGGATTTATTCGGCCGTACCAACCAGCCGTTCCGGGTGCTGACGCGCAAACCCATTGAAGCAAGTGCCGACGAAATTGCCGAAAATAGTCGGGCCCGTAGCGCGAAACTGCGTGTGGCTTCGCTTAATTAAAAATGATAAATTAAAAATTAAAAAATAGCAGCCTGTATCTACAATAGATGATTTATTGGGGTAGAACGCAAATAAAATTTAGCTGTCATTTATGAATTTTCAGAATTTGAAACCGCTCGTTTTTTAATTTTTAATTCTCAATTTTTAATTGAAAAATGGCCGTCAATACGCTTAAGCCACCGACCAAAACGCCCCGGGCCAACGTGCCGCGCGAAGCAGCCGCCCCGGTTGCGCCGGAACCTGTGCGCGCGCCCGAGCCCGAAGCAACGCCCGAGCCGGAACCCGAAGCGCCCCGCGCCGCGCGCCGGTCGAACAGCACCTGGAGCGTGTTCACGCTGCTCGACCGGCTCATGCGCATGGACGGGCTGTTTCGGGAGGGCCTGCCGGTGCACTACCTGCCGCACCTGCTGTTTATTATGTTCCTGACGCTGCTCTACATCGGCAACACGCACTACGCTACCCGCATGAATCGCAGCATTCAGAAGCTGAAGCTGGAAACTGAAGACCTCCGGGCCGACTACACCACGCTGTCGTCGGACTACATGGAGGCTAGCAAGCAGAGCGAGGTAGCCCGCAAAGTAGCTGCCTACGGCCTAGTCGAAAGCTCCTCGCCCCCTTTCCGCATCAACGTGCCGGCCGGCCGCTTGGATGAGGCCCGCCTCGATATGCTGCCCGTGCTGACCGCCGATTCCATTGCCTCGCTGGCCGTGGCCGACTCGCTGGACCGTTTGGCCGCCGAAGCCGAAGCCGGCACCCTACCCCCCGACTCTGTGGTGGTAGCCCGCGCCCCGCGGGTGTTTGAGCAGCGGCAGCCTACCCGTACGGCTACCCGACGCACGCCTACTCGCCCCGCTACGGCTAAGCCAGCGCACGCCGCCAAAGCAAAGACTTCCTCTAAACCACAAGCTGCCAAGAAACCCAAGAAATGAAAGGAAACGTAAAAAAATCCATCGTTACACGCGTACGACTGGCGTTTTTGGGCGTCTTCCTGTTTTCGGGGGCTATTGTGTGGAAAGTGTCGCACATTCAGTTCACGGAAGGGGAGAAGTGGCGTTCCCTGGAGCAGGAGCGGCGCGTGGTGTACCAGCCCGTGTTTGCTACCCGTGGTACCATTCTGGCCGGCGACGGCAAGAGCATCATGGCCACGTCCCTACCTTTCTACCGGGTAGCCTGGGACCCCAGCGTCGTGGACAACGAGCTGTTTCGGCAGAACGCGGACTCGCTGGCTCTGCTGCTGTCCCGCTTCTTCGGCGACCACTCCAAGCAGGAATACCTGCACCGGATTAAGAACGCCAAGAAGAGCAATCCGGCCGTCCGCTACATCCGGCTGAACTCGCGGCAGATCAATTTTCAGGAGAAGAAGCAGCTGGCCCAGTGGCCCATTTTCCGGGAGGGTAAGAACCGGGGCGGCGTCATCTTCGAGAAAGTAGATAAGCGCTTCCGGCCGTTTGGCGGGCTGGCCCAGCGCACCATCGGCTTTCTGAACGAAGATAAAAACGGCTCCGGCCTGGAGTTTACCTACAACCGCGACCTGGCGGGCAAGGACGGCGAGGCCCTGTTTGAGCGCCTACCCGGCGGCAACAAGCCCATCTACGACGGCTCGGAGGTGAAGGCCCAGCCCGGCTACGACATCAAGACTACCCTCGACATCAACTTGCAGGACGTGGCCGAAACCGCCCTCTACAAGTCGCTGGTGGACAACAATGCCCAGTACGGCTGCGTGATTCTGATGGAAGTGCAGACCGGCGAAATCAAAGCCATTGCCAACCTGGGCAAAATTGGTCCGGGTCAGTACACCGAAAACTACAACTACGCCATTGCCGACCAGGGCCGCACCGAGCCGGGCTCTACCTTCAAGCTGGCCTCGATGATGGCCTTGTTTGAAGCCAACCCCGACATTGCCCTCACCGATACCGTGAATACCGGCCGCTACGGCTCGTTGAAGATTGCGGGCGCCACCAAGACCGACTCGCACGCCTACGGCCGCATTTCGGTGCAGCAGGTGGTCGAAAAGTCGTCGAACATTGGCGTGGCGCTGCTGATTGACCGGCAGTTCAACAAAAACCCGGAGGAATATACCAACTACCTCAAAAAGTTTGGGCTTGACAAGCCCCTGGGCTTCCAGATGGCCGGCGAGGCGCGCCCATACATCAAGGACCCCAACGACCGCAGCTGGAGCCGCACCTCGCTTTCGACCATGAGCATTGGCTATGAGCTGAAGCTGGCGCCCCTGCAAACGCTGGCTTTCTACAATGCCATTGCCAACGACGGCGTGAAGGTGGAACCCATCATTGTGAAGGAAATCAGGCAGGCCGATAAGGTGCTGGAACACTTTGATGCGCGGGTGCTGGACCCCAAGATTTGTTCGGAAGAGACACTGGCCAAGGTGCGCTCGATGCTGGAAGGTGTGGTGGAGCACGGCACGGCCCGCGCCATCAAATCGAGCGACTATCGCATTGCCGGCAAAACCGGCACGGCCTGGAAGTTCAAAAACGGCCAGTATACCAAGACCTACTCCACCAGCTTCTGCGGCTACTTCCCGGCCGATAAGCCGAAGTACAGCTGCATCGTGGTGGTGGATTCGCCCAAAAACGGCCGCATCTACGGCGCCGATGTGGCTGCGCCGGTGTTCAAGGAAGTGGCCGATAAAGCCATGGCCCGCGACGCGGCCAGTCAGCGCCCCCTACTGGCGCGCACCATGGGCGACAAGGCCCGCGTGCCCTTCGTGCGGGCCGGGCAGCAGGACGAGCTGGCCCTAGTGTGTGAAAAGCTGGGCGTGAAGCTGAACTCCACGGCCATTGCTGAAGACTGGGTGCGCACCACGGCGGCCGACTCAAATGCCCAGGCGCTGGTTGTGAAGCCCCAGGCGGTGCCCCGCAACGAGGTGCCCAACGTGCAAGGCATGACCCTGCGCGACGCGCTGTTCCTACTCGAAAACCGGGGCCTGCGCGTAAAGGCCGTGGGTACGGGTAGGGTGCAGCACCAGTCGCTGGCGGCGGGCAGCGCCTTGCGGCGCGGGGCCATGGTGGTACTGGAGCTAACGCCTATTGGTAGCCAGACGGCGCCCATTACGCTTCCTACTCCGGCCACGGTAGCCGATAGCCACGCCGCGCTCAAACCCAAAGCCTAGCCCTTCTCTCGACCAATCTACCCGTGACTACTCCTTCTCTTTCGACGCTGCTGACCGGCATTCCGGTTCTCGACCAGCACGGCCCCGCCGAGGTAGACGTGCGCGGCCTGACGCTCGACTCGCGGCAGGCGGGCCCCAGCATGGTGTTCTTCGCCTTGCGCGGCACGGCCACCGACGGCCACGAGTTCATCCCGAAGGCTGTAGAACAGGGCGCGGCGGTAGTAATCTGCGAAGTCCTACCCGCCGAGTTGAACCCGGCCACTACCTACGTGCAGGTGCCCGACAGCGCCGCCGCCATGGCCCTGATGGCCGCCACCTTCTACGACCATCCGTCGCGCAAGCTGCAACTGGTGGGCGTCACGGGTACCAACGGCAAAACCACCTGCGTGACGCTGTTGCACAAGCTGTTCCGGGAGCTGGGCTACCACGTGGGCCTACTTAGCACGGTGCAGAACCAGATTGATGAGCAGGTGATTCCGGCCACCCACACCACGCCCGACGCCATCCGGCTGAACGAGTTGCTGGCGCGCATGGTGCAGGCCGGCTGCGCCTACGTATTCATGGAAGTCAGCTCGCACGCCGTGGTTCAGCACCGCGTAACGGGTCTGTATTTTGCAGGCGGCATCTTCACCAACCTCACCCACGACCACCTCGACTACCACGGTACCTTCGACGAGTACCTGAAAGCCAAAAAAGGCTTCTTCGACAAGCTCCCCAAAACGGCCTTTGCCCTCACCAACGCCGACGAGAAGCGCGGCGCCGTGATGCTGCAAAATACCGTGGCCCGCCGCGAATCCTACGGGCTGCGGGGGGTAGGCACGTTCCGGGGCAAGCTGCTGGAAAACGCCGTGCACGGCCTGCACCTGGAAGTGGACGGCCGCGAGGTGCAGTTCCGCCTCATTGGGGTGTTCAACGCCTATAACCTGCTGGCCGTGTACGGGGCGGCGGTATTGCTGGGCGAGGACGCCGACGTGGTGCTGACCATCTTGTCGGGGCTGCTGTCGGCGCCGGGCCGGTTTGAGCCGGTAGTGTCGGACAAAACACGCGTGACGGGCATCGTAGACTACGCCCACACGCCCGACGCGCTGGAAAACGTGCTCGATACCATTGCCGACATTCGCCAGCCCCGCCAGCAGGTGATTACGGTGGTCGGCTGCGGTGGCAACCGCGACGCGGCCAAGCGCCCCATTATGGCGCGGCTGGCCTGTCAGGGCTCCGACCGGGTGGTGCTGACTTCGGATAATCCGCGCAACGAAGACCCCAACGATATTTTGCGCCAGATGCAGACCGGCGTGCCCGCCGTCGACCAAGGCAAGGTGCTCACGATTCCGGACCGGCGCGAAGCCATTAAAACCGCCTGCGCCCTCGCGCAAGCCGGCGACATTGTATTGGTAGCTGGCAAAGGCCACGAAACCTACCAGGAAATTCAAGGCGTCCGCGCCGCCTTCGACGACAAACAAGTGCTGCGCGAGATGTTTGATTTATTAGGAAAATAACACTTAGCGCTGGCTTGGTGCCTTGTCACTTTGCCTATCTAGTTAACAACATTATGCAATAATGCACCCAGTACAAACGGGGTGTTACTTCAAAATCCGCAAAAACGCAATACCCAGCCCCAAACCAAAAAAAGGAACCTTTGCAGGTTGAATCTTCCTACACTGCCACCTGCTGACCCGTAGCGCCCATGTTATATTACCTCTTCACGTACTTATATAAAACCTACCACCTTCCGGGCGCGGGCGTGTTTCAGTTTACCACTTTTCGGGCGGCCATGGCGGTCGTCACGTCGCTGCTGATTGCGCAGATTTTCGGCAAAAACCTGATTCGTGTGCTGCAGCGCAAACAAATCGGGGAAGGCATCCGCGACCTGGGCTTGCAGGGCCAGATGGAAAAAAAGGGCACGCCTACCATGGGCGGCCTGATCATTCTGCTGGCTATTACGGTGCCGGTGCTGCTCTTCGCCAAGCTCGACAACATCTATATTATCCTGATGCTGCTGAGCACGGTATGGCTGGGGCTGATTGGCTTCCTTGACGACTATATCAAAGTAGTGAAGAAGGATAAGGAAGGCTTGGCCGGGCGCTTTAAGGTGCTGGGGCAGGTAGGGCTGGGCCTCACCGTAGGCTGGGTGCTGTTCTTCTCCAACGACGTGACCGTGCGCCAGTACCTGCTACCCGACGGCCAACTCTCGGCTGTGGATGCCAGCACCGTGTATCAGGACGTGAAGCTGATGATAACGACTATTCCCTTTGCCAAAAACAACGAGCTAAACTACGGCGACCTGTTTGCTACCGCCGGGCCCTACTTCAATGGCCTGTATAGCCTGCTCTACATCCCCATCGTTATCCTCATCATCACGGCCGTCAGCAACGGCGCCAACATCACCGACGGCCTCGACGGGCTGGCGGCGGGCACCTCGGCCATCATTGGCACCACGCTGGCCATTTTTGCTTTCGTGAGCGGTAACTCGGTATTGGCTGACTACCTGGATATTATGTATATTCCAAACTCCGGGGAGCTGGTTATTTTCTGCACGGCGTTCGTGGGGGCATGTGTGGGCTTTCTGTGGTACAATTCCTACCCCGCGCAGGTGTTCATGGGCGACACGGGCTCGCTGGCCATTGGCGGCATCATTGCGGTGCTGGCCCTCATCATCCGCAAGGAATTGCTGATTCCGATCCTGTGTGGTGTATTTCTGATTGAAAACCTGTCGGTGATGCTACAGGTGAGCTACTTTAAATACACCAAGCGCAAGTACGGCGAGGGGCGCCGCATCCTGCGCATGTCGCCGCTGCACCACCACTACCAGAAGCTGGGCTACCACGAATCCAAAATCGTGTCGCGCTTCTGGATTGTGGGCATCATGCTGGCCGTGCTGACTTTAGTTACCTTGAAATTGAGATAAATGGTTGAATGGTTGAATGATTACACGGCTAATCGTTCAACAAAACAATCACCCATTTAACCAATCAACCAATCAACCAATGAACATTGTCATCCTAGGAGCGGCGGAAAGTGGGGTAGGGGCGGCGCTGTTGGCGCAGGCCAAAGGGCACTCCGTGTTCGTGTCCGACAAAGGCGCTATTCAGCCGCACTACCAGGAAAAGCTAGTAGCCGCCGGTATCGAGTTTGAGGAAAATCAGCATACTGAAGAGAAAATCCTACTTGCCGATGAGGTAGTGAAAAGCCCCGGTATTCCGGAAAAGGCGCCCATCATTCAGGCGTTGCGGGCCAAACAGATTCCCATCATTTCCGAAATAGAACTGGCTGGCCGCTACACCAAGGCCAAGTGCATCTGCATCACGGGCACCAACGGCAAAACCACGACTACCCTACTCACCTACCACTTGCTGAAGTCGGCGGGGCTGAACGTGGGACTGGCCGGCAACGTGGGCTACTCCCTGGCCGAACAAATCATTGCAGATCAGCACGACTACTACGTGGTGGAGCTGAGTAGTTTCCAGCTCGACGACACCCACGACTTCCAGCCCTGGGTGGCGGTGCTGCTCAACATCACCCCCGACCACCTCGACCGCTACGGCTACTCGCTGGAAAACTACGCGAAGTCGAAGCTTCGCATCACCCGCAACATGGATTCGGCGGGATATTTTATTTACAATGCCGACGACGAAGTAATTCAGGAGCAGTTTCAGTCGGTGTTCTGCCAGGCCCAGCAGCTGCCCTTTAGCCAGCACCGCCGGCCCGATTACCACTTGTCGGGCTACTACACTTCGGAAGATACGATGGTACTGCGCGTGCCGTCGATGGAGCCGGGCGCGGAAGAAGAAATGAGCGTAAACAACTCGCCGCTGATTGGGCGCCACAACCGGCAGAACACGCTGGCGGCGGCCCTGGCGGCGCGGGTAGCGGGCGTGTCGGTACCGGAGATGGAGCAGGCGCTGACCACGTTCCAGAACGCCGACCACCGCCTGCAACCCGTGGGGGAAGTAGGCGGCGCTACCTTCATCAACGATTCGAAAGCCACCAACGTGGAAGCCGCCTGGTACGCGCTGGACGGCATCCGCGGCCCCATTGTGTGGATTGCGGGCGGCACCGACAAGGGCAACGACTACACTTCTCTGGTGCCCCTGGCTCAGGAGCGGGTGAAGGCGCTGATCTGCCTCGGCGTTGACAACGCTAAGCTGCGCGCCGCTTTCACCGGCGTGGTACCCTACATCGTGGAAACCAACACCATGACCGACGCCGTGGAGCGCGCCGCCGCGCTGGCCCGCCAGGGCGAAGTCGTGCTGCTCTCGCCCGCCTGCGCCTCCTTCGACCTGTTCAAAAACTACGAGGACCGGGGTAGGCAGTTTGCCGCCGCGGTGGAAGTGTTGCGCAACAGCACCTCACCGGCACCTACCACCACTGACCAAGCCTAAAGCCTAAAACCTGAAAACGGGCGCCTGCCAGGCGCCCCTACCCGCCTATGGAACCCGTTAAAATCTGGCTGCAGCGCAACCTCAAGGGCGACCCGGTCCTGTGGGGAATCGTGATTCTGTTCTCCCTCATCAGCATTGCGGTGGTGTACTCGGCTACGGGCACGCTGGCCTACAAGAAGATGGGCGGCAACACTGAGTACTTCCTGATAAAGCACACCAGCCTCATCTTCGTGGGCCTGTTTTTCATGTGGCTGGCCCACAAAATTGACTACCGCTACTACTCGCGCCTGTCGCTATACGCGCTGCTGATTTCGGTGCCGTTGCTGCTGTTTACGTTTTTTATGGGCTCCAACATCAACGAGGCCTCGCGCTGGCTCACGATTCCGGTGATCAACCAGACGTTTCAGCCCTCCGACCTAGCCAAGCTGGCCCTGATTGCCCACCTGGCCAGCATGCTCAGCCGTCGCCAGCACCACGTCGACGATTTCAAGACGACTCTCATGCCGGTAATGGTCTGGATTATGGTCATCTGCGGGCTGATTGCCCTGACCAACGCCTCCACGGCTTCGCTGCTGTTTGCTACCTGCCTGCTGCTGATGTTCATTGGCCGCGTGCCCATGAAGCAGATGGCCCTGATGGTGGTCATTGGCGTGGTGGTAGGCGGCGTGGCCCTGGCCAGCGGGCAGCGCTGGAAAACGGTGCAGTCGCGCATCGAGAACTTCTCCGACCCGACGAAGAAAACGCCGTTTCAGCTAGAGCACAGCTACATTGCCATTGCTACGGGCGGCGTCACGGGCAAAGGCCCCGGCAACAGCACCGAGCGCAACATCCTGCCGCACCCCTACTCCGACTTCATCTACGCCGTTATCATTGAGGAATATGGCATGGTGGGGGGCGTGTTCGTGCTGTTTCTCTACCTGGCTTTTCTCTATCGAGGGCTAAAAACGGTGATAAATAGCGCGGGCGCCTTTGGCGGCCTACTCTCGGCGGGTATTAGCTTTAGCTTAGTCTTGCAAGCTATGGTGAACATGGGCGTGGCCGTAGGGCTGGGGCCCATTACGGGCCTACCGCTGCCGCTGCTGAGCATGGGCGGCACCTCACTTATTTTCACCGGCATTAGCATCGGTATTATTCTGAGCGTGAGCCGCGGCGAGCGGGAAGTTCGTCCGATGGTGGGCGAGCCGGAAGACACCGCCCGCATTCCCAAGAAAACGGCCTATGCCTAACCAACCACCGGCGTCCGTCTGATCTGCTACTCAACCACTCTCAACCACCTCCCTACTCTCTTTCCATGCCCGAAACGGCTTCTCCTATCGAACCCAACCTGCAGGCTAGCTGCCGCGTGATTATCAGCGGCGGGGGCACGGGGGGGCATATATTTCCGGCCGTAGCCATTGCCAACGAGTTGCGTCGCCGTCGTCCCGACGCCGATATTCTATTTGTGGGCGCCAATGGCCGCATGGAGATGACCCGCGTACCCGAAGCCGGCTACCGCATTGTGGGCCTCGATGTGACCGGCCTGCAACGCCGCCTGACGCCCCAGAACCTGCTGTTCCCGGTGCGCGTGATTCGCTCGGTGCGCAAGGCGGGGCAGCTACTAGAGCAATTCCGGCCCGATGCCGTGGTAGGGGTAGGAGGCTACGCTTCGGCGCCGGTGCTGCTGGCGGCTACTTCGCGGGCTATTCCCTCGCTCATTCAGGAGCAGAATTCGTATGCGGGCTTGGTCAACAAGCTGTTGTCGAAGCGGGTGAACACGATTTGCGTGGCCTACCAGGGCATGGAGAAATTCTTCCCGGCCGACAAAATCGTGCTCACCGGCAATCCCGTGCGCAGCGAAATGACGGCCGGACAGCGGGCCGAAGCCCTCGCCTTTTTCGGCCTCGCGGCCGATAAGCCTACCCTCCTCGTGATTGGGGGAAGTCTGGGGGCCCGCACGCTGAACGAAGCCACGGCCGCCGCCCTACCCCGCCTGCGCGAGGCGGGCGTGCAGCTGCTCTGGCAAACCGGCAAGCTCTACTACCCGCAGGCCGCCGAGCAGGCCGCGCCCTACACCAACGCCAACATGCAGGCGCTGGCGTTCGTGCAGCGCATGGACCTGGCCTACGCCGTTGCCGACGTGGTGGTGAGTAGGGCCGGGGCGCTGTCGGTGTCAGAGTTGTGCCTCACAGGCAAGCCGAGCATTTTGGTGCCCTCACCCAACGTGGCCGAGGACCACCAGACCAAGAACGCCCAGTCGCTGGTGCAGCACGACGCCGCCCTGCTGGTAACCGACGCTACCGCCGCTGCTACTCTCTACGACACGGCGCTGGCCCTACTCCAAGACCCGGCCCGCCAGCAGCGACTAGCCGCCAGCATCCGCGAACTGGCCCGCCCCAACGCCACCGTCAGCATCGTCGACGAGCTGGAAAAACTCATGCACCTGCCTTCGTCGGCTGTATTATGAGAAAAGCTTAACGCACCTGCTGCACCACGTACCGAATAGCCTTTTTAATCGTTCAATTCTTAATTTTCACTTGATCTTGAATCCCGTAGCTGCTTTCCCGTACGTCTATTTCCTGGGCATCGGCGGTATTGGTATGTCGGCGCTGGCGCGGTGGTTTCGCGCCAACGGGCACGAGGTGAGCGGCTACGACAAGACGCGCACGCCCCTGACCGATGCCCTCACGGCTGAGGGCATTGTCATTCACTACGAGGATACCATAGACAGCATTCCGGCCCCGGTACGCGCGCACCGCGACCAAACGCTGGTGGTCCTCACGCCCGCTATTCCCAAAGACCATCAGGAATGGGCCTGGCTGCGGGCCGAGGGCTACGACATTCGCAAGCGCAGCCAAGTGCTGGGTCTACTCACTGCGGGGCGCTACACCATTGCGGTAGCGGGCACCCACGGCAAGACGACCACCAGCAGCATGGTAGCGCACCTGCTGCACCACGCCGGCCTCGACTGCGCCGCGTTCCTGGGGGGTATTTCGGTTAATCTGGGCTCGAATCTGCTGCTGCCGAGTTCGAGTGGTCCTACGAATTCCCCGGAGGGGTTCGTAGAACCACTATCGTTGAACGAGGCCACGCGCCCGGCAGCTATCAGCAACTATAGTGGTACTACGACTGAGAAAAGTAGTAGTATCACGTCGACTACGGCTCCCGTGGTAGTCGAAGCCGACGAGTACGACCGTTCCTTTCTGACGTTGCACCCAGACGTGGCTGTCATCACCAGCACCGACGCCGACCACCTGGATATTTATGGCACTAAGGACGCGCTAATAGACTCATTCCGGCAGTTTGCGGGGCAGATCAAGCCGGGCGGTACGCTGCTGCTCAATCACACCGCCGACGCTAGCGTGGCCGCGGCCGTGCCCGCCGGTGTGCGGGTGCTGCGCTACGGTTTAGAAAAAAATCAGGAAGCAGAACTGTACGCCGAACACGTAACGGCCGAGGGCCATCAGTTTCATT
>Ga0210040_10007490_pt1 | contig 13190 bp, 8 predicted proteins | sample CryGeyCG12114_NA_FD_185462 | JGI IMG/M metagenome (GOLD analysis project Ga0210040, IMG submission 185462) | Groundwater microbial communities from aquifer - Crystal Geyser CG19_WC_8/21/14_NA (SPAdes) (version 2) | ecosystem: Environmental > Aquatic > Deep subsurface > Groundwater | place: USA... | reverse complement strand
GCAATTTTTCATAAAAAAGCTTTTATTTAAGCTTTCAATTTAAGTAGCACCACCACCACCACCACCAGAATGGAAATTAAAAGAGGTTTTGATTTATTATCTTACCAATTAAATAAATATCCGCAGGCCGACTGTTTGTCGGCTAAAATAGATGGCCAGTGGGTAAAGCAAAGCACCCAGGAGGTAATAGCCGCCGTGAACCAGGTAAGCTTGGGTTTATTAAAATTAGGCGTTAAGAAAGACGATAAAGTGGCTATTATTTCCATGAACCGTCCCGAATGGATGATAGTGGATTATGGCATTCAGCAAACAGGTGCCGTTTCCGTGCCCATGTACCCGACCATTACGGTGGAAGATTACCGGTATATTTTCCAGGATGCGGATGTGAAAATAGTATTTGTATCGGACCAAAACTTGTACCGGAAAGTGCTGGCTGCTACGGCCGATGTAGCCGGTATTCAGGCCATTTATACCTTCGATCAGGTACAAGGTGCGCCCCACTGGCGCGAACTAACGGCGCAGGCGACCAACGAAGATTTGCCTAAACTGGAAGAAGTTAAAGCATCTATTACGCCCGATGACCTCTTAACGCTTATCTATACTTCCGGTACCACCGGTAAACCCAAAGGCGTGATGCTGACGCATCATAACCTAATTAGCAATTGCAACTCGTCCGGTCCGTTTGTGCCCGTAGACCACAACCACCGGGCTTTAAGCTTTTTGCCTTTGTGCCATATTTATGAACGCATGCTCACCAGCGTTTACATGATGTTTGGCGTTTCGATTTACTTTGCCGAAAGCATGGAAGCCATTGGGGATAATTTGAAAGAAGTAAAACCCCATATTTTTGCTACGGTACCGCGCTTACTCGAAAAAGTGTACGATAAAATTGTGGCTAAAGGGATGGAGCTAACGGGCGTAAAAAAGAACTTGTTTTTATGGGCTTTAAACCTGGGGCTGAAGTACGATAACCAAAACCGCACGGCTTTTTATAATGTGCAGTTAGCGCTGGCAAATAAACTTATTTTTAGCAAATGGCGCGAAGCGCTAGGCGGAAATGTAATTGCGATTGCCTCCGGCGGGGCGGCTTTGCAGCCCCGCTTGGCCCGGGTTTTCTGGGCGGGCCAGATTCGGGTAATGGAAGGCTATGGCCTAACCGAAACTTCCCCGATTATTGCTTTTAACCGCAATAACCCTAAAGAAAACGTAATTGGTACGGTGGGCCCGCTGGTAAACGATATTGAATGTAAAATTGCCGAAGATGGAGAAATCTTAACCCGCAGCGCCAGCGTGATGAAAGGCTATTACAAACGCCCGGACCTCACCGCCGAAGTGATTGATGCGGATGGCTGGTTCCATACCGGGGATATTGGCGAATTTGTACACGGTAAATATTTAAAAATTACCGACCGGAAAAAAGAAATGTTTAAAACATCGGGCGGTAAATACATTGCCCCCCAACTCATCGAAAATAAATTAAAAGAATCTTTAATTATCGAGCAGGCCATGGTAGTGGGAGAGGGAGAGAAATTTCCGTCGGCCTTGATTGTGCCGGCCTTTGGTGGTTTGCAAGATTGGTGCCGTTTGCACGATATTCCGTATACCTCTAATGCCGAAATGATAAAACTCCCGGAGGTGCGCGATAAGTTTAAGAAAGAAGTAGCAAAGTACAACGAAGGCTTTGCGAACTACGAGCAAATAAAAGGTTTCCGGTTGCTGCCCCAATTATGGAGTATCGAGAGCAGTGAACTTACCCCTAAACTAAGTATCAAACGGAAAGTTATTTTTAATAACAACCGCGCTTTGATAGAAAGTATTTATAATAAGTAAGTAGAAGACAAGACTTTATTGGTTTTAAGTTAAGCTGGTATATCATTATATATTATAAGTAGTCAGGCGCAATAAACATAATGAATAAGTTGCTATATCTTTTCTTGTCCAGTCTTCTAAGTGTTACAGCCTGCATAAATCCAATTAGAAAAAGCAAAACTAACTCATCCCTAATAAAATATCCTGAACTACAAGAAAGGTTAGGAAAAAAAGAATATACACCAAAAAAGAATTTCTTCCTTTTAAATAAATCATCTGATTCAACATGTAGGGTTATTTGGGGAAACAACAAAGTAACTAGAAGTGGTGCAGACGAGATAGATTTTTACTTAGCTAACAGATTACATTATCAATGGGAAAATTCTAAATATTTAATTCTTAAAGGTGGGACAGGTTCTGGTGCCTGGGTAAACATTGTGTTACCATTCGACAAATCAGAGAAAGTGAAAACCTTTGATAATATGTTGTGTTTTGACCCTGAAAACAATCTAGTTGCTTTTCAATACTTTAATGACACGGTTTTGGTCGTTCAGAATTTAAAGACATACCAGAAGCAGTATATAATTCTTGAAAATTCTACTTGTGAAGCTGCTTCTAATCTTTATTGCATCGATAGTGTGGAAATAAAGAATAAAGAACTTTATTTAAAGTGGGTAACATCGAATCTAGCAAATGATTCAAGTAGATTGTTTGAAGAAAAAAGATTCAAAATAAAAATATAAAAAAGCGCCTAACAAGGCATATACGAAACTCCTGCGTCGCCTTAGGCCTTGCATACACGAAAAAATCTGTCACCTAAATATTTATTTATCATTCATAAAAGCAAAAGGCTATTCCCCGAAATAGTCTTTTGCTTTTTAATTAACCGCGACATAAAAAATAAAGATATAGATCAATAAATTTATGAACTAGTATGCAAGCATAACATTAACTTGTATATTTGGTATAGCTACTTATCCTGTATGAAACCAGAAGAAACTGTAGATTATAATGTAAAGGTGTGTTGGCACGCCATTTCTCGCATGTACAATACTTCAGCGGTGCAACACGGTATTACTACCTCCATTGGCTTTGTTTTATTAAATATAAACCCCGAAGAAGGTACGCCGGCCACCAAAATTGCCCCTTTACTTGGTTTGGAAAGCCGTAGCCTCACGCGCATATTAAAGAGTTTGGAAGAAGCCGGTTTTATTTACCGGGAAGCCGATAAGCAGGATAAAAGGTCGGTGCGGGTGTTTTTAACCGAAGCGGGTTTAGAGAAAAAAGAAATAGCCCGGCAAACCGTAAAACAATTTAATAAAAGAGTGCAAGAGCAAATACCGCCCGATCAGTTACAAACTTTTTTTAAGGTAATCTCCCAGATAAACCGGATAATCGAAAATAAAGAAATTTAGAAAGCAGACGCATCAGCTATGAAAAGAATTATTAAGAAAGTGGCCGTTTTGGGGTCGGGGGTAATGGGCTCCCGCATTGCCTGTCATTTTGCCAACATTGGCGTTCAGGTCCTTTTATTGGATATTGCACCGCAGGAACTCTCCCCTGAAGAAGCCCAGCGCGGCTTATCGTTGGCGAGCCCGGCCGTAAAAAACCGGATTGTAACCAGCGCCCTACAAACCGCCATTGGTTCTAATCCGGCGCCGCTCTACCGCAAGGAAGATGCAAGTTTAATTTCGATTGGTAATTTTGATGATAACTTAAAAGACATTGCGGGTTATAATTGGATCATTGAGGTAGTGGTGGAGAATTTAAAGGTAAAGCAAAGTATTTTTGAAAAGGTTGAGCAATTTCGTAAGCCCGGTACTTTGGTTACTTCTAACACCTCCGGTATTCCCATTCATTTAATGGCCGCAGGCCGCTCCGACGACTTCCAAAAGAATTTTTGCGGCACGCACTTTTTTAATCCGCCCCGTTATTTAAAATTATTAGAAGTAATACCCACTGCCGCCACCGACCCGGAAGTAATTAAATTTTTGCTCCATTACGGCGATTTGTATTTAGGTAAAACCACGGTGCTCGCGAAAGATACGCCGGCTTTTATCGCCAACCGCATTGGTATTTTTGGCATTATGGATGCCTTTCGCCAGATGCAAAAGCTGGGCTTAACCATTGACGAAGTAGACCGGATTACCGGCCCGGTCATTGGCCGGCCCAAATCCGCCACCTTCCGTACCCTGGATGTAGTAGGCCTCGATACCCTGGCTAAAGTAGCCCAAGGATTATACGCCACCGGCGAAAAAGACGAAGCCCGCGATATATTTCAACTGCCGCTTTACGTGCAGCAAATGCTGGAGAAAAACTGGCTCGGCGATAAATCGAAACAAGGCTTTTACAAAAAAACGAAAAACGCGCAGGGCGAAACCGAAATTTTAACCATGAACCTCCAAACGCTGGAATACGGACCTCAACAAAAGGCAAAGTTCGCCAGCATGGAACCGCTAAAAGCTATTGATAACCTTCGGGCCCGGCTAAAAGCTTATTACGACCAGAACGATCCGGCGGCAGACTTTTTTCGGGCTACCTCCCACGGTTTGTTCCAGTATGTTTCCAATCGCATCCCCGAAATATCCGACGAGTTGTACCGCATCGACGATGCCATGCGGGCGGGCTTTGGCTGGGAAATTGGCCCGTTTGAAATGTGGGATGCGCTGGGCTTAGCCGAAACCGTGAAAGCCATGGAAGCCGAGGGCCGGAAACCCGCCGCCTGGGTATACGAGATGTTAGCGGCGGGTAATAACTACTTTTATAAAGCGGAAAAAGGAAAGCGCCTTTATTACGATATTGCTTCTAAAACTTACACCCAAATACCGGGCACCGAAAGCTTTATTATCCTGGATAATTTCCGGGAAAGTAATGTGGTCTGGAAAAATGCCGGTGCTACCTTGTTTGACCTGGGCGATGGTATCCTGAATCTGGAATTCCATACCAAAATGAATACGCTGGGCAGTGAAATTATTCAGGGTTTGATGAAAGGGGTGGAGATTGGGGAGAAAAACTTTCGGGGCTTAGTGGTGGGCAACGATGCCCCCAACTTCTCGGCGGGGGCCAATCTGGCCTTGGTTTATATGTATGCGCTGGAACAAGATTACGACGAGTTGAACCTAATGATCCGGCAGTTTCAGAATGCCATGATGCGGATACGCTACAGCGCCATACCCGTAGTGGCGGCCCCGCACGGGCTTACTTTGGGTGGCGGCTGCGAATTAAGTTTGCACGCCGATAAAATTCAGGCCTCGGCCGAAACCTACATGGGCTTGGTAGAATTTGGCGTAGGCTTAATTCCGGGCGGCGGTGGTACGAAGGAAATGACGTTGCGCACCGCCGATGCCTTTGAAGAAGGTGATCCGGAATATAACTCCTTGCGCAATACTTTTACCAATATTGCGATGGCAAAAGTATCCACCTCGGCTGCCGAAGCGTTCGATTTAAAATATATGCGCCAGGGAGATGCGGTTACCATTAATAATAATCGCTTACTGGCCGAAGCCAAAGTAGCCGCTATGGAGTTAGCGGAGGCGGGATATACCCAACCCGTGCCGCGTAAAAATATTAAGGTGCTGGGCCGGGGCGCTTTAGGTATGTTTATTACGGGCGTTTACGCCATGTACGATGGCCATTATATTTCTGAACACGACCAAAAAATTGCGCGGAAACTAGCTTACGTCATGTGCGGCGGCGACTTGTCGGCTCCGGCGCAGGTTTCCGAACAATACTTGCTTGACTTGGAGCGCGAAGCTTTTCTATCCCTCACCGGCGAACGCAAAACCCTGGAACGAATCAAAAGCATTTTAACCTTCGGCAGACCGCTACGAAATTAGGAGGGAAGAGGAAAATAAAAAAAATATAAATGCCAAGCATTATTAAATAATCAGTTCAGCTTATCTTTGCTTGCAAACATAAAATAACGGGTGTGGGAGGCAAGTATATGTATTACATCGTTTATTGTTTTGCCGAAAAAAAATGACATAATTAGGTAGATAGCCCTAAAACAATATTTTTGAAACTATTTTAAATAATGTGAGTTCTAGGTTAGAGTGATAAGTAGGCGCTATTTTAAATTATGCGGCTAAAGAGTTTTGACTACTTCGAAGGATAAATTTCTATAATCAATTGGATAAGGTATTCATTATTAATTTAGTTAAAATAAATCGTTATTTATTTTAACTAAATACTTGATTATTAATTCAACTAATCCATAATTTATTCAAGTTTAAAAAAATAAAATTTTTTGCTTATAATGTCTATTAAATCTATAGAGTAAAATAAATTAAAATCAACATGAGAAATTTTCAACCAACAGCATTAAGAATTATAGCAGAGTTACTCTTTACTAGTTGTTGTTGCTATTTAAAAGCAATATTCTCCGAGTTTTTCCCATTCATTTCTTTTTGTTTACTGAATCTTCAATCATGAAAAAAAAATTAGTGCTCTTTTATATTTTGTTCTTTTTGCCCTTGCTAGCCTTGCAGGCCCAGGAAAATAATCTCGTTGAAATATCCGGGGTAGTAACCGATCAGGAAAGTAACCAGCCGTTGCCAGGCGTTAGTGTTTATGTAAAAGGTGGCGTAACCGGAACAGTAACCAACGAAACGGGTAATTTTATTTTTCGCACTAAATTAAAATTCCCGTTTACGCTCATTTTTTCTTCGGTGGGGTTTAAGCAGCAGGAATATGTAGTAAATGGCTTAGGATCTAAATTAAGCGTAGCCCTGGAAACGCAAAATTACCTGGGCGGCGAAGTAGTAGTAACCGCCTCGCGCGTAGAAGAAAGCATTCTGAAATCGCCGGTAGCTATTGAGAAACTGGATATCCGGTCGATCCGGGAAACCCCGGCGCCCAGTTTTTACGATGCCCTGGAGAACGTAAAAGGTGTGCAGATGACTACTTCCAGTTTAACCTTTAAAGTGCCTAATACCCGCGGTTTTAATATTCCCAATAATTTCCGGTTTATGCAATTGGTGGACGGGGTAGACATGCAGGCGGCTACTTTAGGCGTACCGCTGGGTAATGCCATCGGACCAACGGAATTAGATATTGCCAGCGTAGAAATTACGCCGGGCGCCGCTTCGGCTTTGTACGGCATGAACGCCATTAACGGCATGGCCAACCTAATTACCAAAAGTCCTTTTCTGCACCAAGGTTTAAGTGTTTATCAGAAAACCGGCATAAACCACGTAGATGGCATTGATTACGATCCCAGTATTTTAACCGAAACAGCTATTCGCTTCGCCAAAGTACTGGGCAACCGCTGGGCTTTTAAAGTAAACGGGAGTTACATGCGCGGTACCGATTGGCGCGGCAGTACCGCTACAAACCAGAATCCCAATAGTTCCAGCACCGCCAACCCGCTATATCCCGAATTAAACGCCGATGAAAATAATCCGGCTTACGATGGCTGGAATAAATACGGCGATGATGCTTCGGCTAATGCTTTAACTATTAGTGGTATTACCTACAACGGCAAACCAAACCAATCTTTCCAGTTAAGAAGAACCGGTTATTGGGAAAAAGACGTGGTGAGCCCGTACGTAGATAATTTAAAGTTTGATGCGGCGCTACATTACCGCATTGGCGAAAAAGCCGAATTATCGTATGGTTACCGTATTGGTAAAATGGACGGCTTATTTCAGCGCGGCAATAAAATTCAGTTAGATAATGTGGTGGTACAAAATCACCGGGTAGAATTAAAAGGCTCCAATTATTTCGTGCGTTCTTATTTATCTATTGAAGATACTGGCGACTCCTACAACCTGAAGCCTATGGTGGATAACCTGGAAATAAGCAGCGGCGGATCGAATGCCGAGTGGAGTACGAAATTTAAAACCGCTTTACAAACCGAACTGAATAAAGGTACTGATTTAGCTCAGGCTATGAAAGCTGCCCGGTCGGTGGCGGATGCCAGCCGCGTAGAACCCGGGACGCCCCAATTTGATGCGCTTAAAAATACCATCCGGGGAATTAATAACTGGGACCATTTTAAAGTAGTAGGGGGTACTGCACCGGCTACCGGCGGCGCTTTGTTAAAGCAGCGGAGCCGGGTGTACCACACCGAAGGACAATGGGATTTCACAGACCAGATAAAGTTTGTAAATTTATTAGTTGGCCTCGATGCCCGTGTATACGAAGTAATTCCGGACGGCAACAATTTCGTGGACTTTTCCCGCCCCCTTGCCGAAAGAACCCTGCCGGGCGGAGATAATGTGTATTACCAGAAGTTTGGCGGTTTCGGGCAAGTAACTAAAACCTTCTTCCAGGATAAACTAAAAGTATTTGGTTCCTTACGTCTGGATTATAATCCGGCGTTTGATCCTAAGTTAAATCCCCGGTTAGCGGCCGTTTATACCTTGGCCGAAAACCATAACTTCAGAGCTTCCGTGCAAAATGGTTTCCGGTTTCCGGCTTTATTCGAAGCTGTATCGTACGTAAATAATGGTAATGTGCGCCGGGTAGGTGGTTTGTCTTACATAAACGAAGGATTAAATTACCTTGATAATTCGTATACATTAGCTTCTATTAATACCTTTAATGCGGCCGTAAACCGCGATGTGGCCAGCGGGGCAGCCGCCAATGCCAATGCGGCAGCTTTAAATAACCGGGACTTGTTGGTTATATCCAATCTGGAAAAAACCCGGCCCGAGCGCATTAATTCGTTTGAAGTAGGTTATAAAAGTGTATTGCTGGATAATAAACTGGTGGTGGATTTGGATGCGTATACCAATGTGTACAGTGGTTTTCTGGGCCAGGTAGAAGTATCGGTGCCGTATTTAAAAGCCGCTCCGGATGAACCAACCTTACAAAATCAAGCCCAAGTAGGTACCGACGAAGCCGTTATTGCAGCCTTGACCGCCAACCGTAACGCCCAGCAAACCCGCTACCGGGTATATACCAACGCTAAAAATAAATACAATAACTACGGCTCGTCATTAGGGTTAACCTACAACTTCTTTCAAAAATTTACTGTGGCGGGCAATATAAACTACAATAATATTGTAGCGAACGAAGAACGCGATGTATTCGTAACCGGATTTAATACGCCCAACTGGATAACGAACTTTTCTTTCGGTAACCGGGAAGTGGTGAAAAATTTAGGCTTTAATGTGGTTTGGAAATGGCAGGATTCTTTCCTGTGGGAAAGCCCGTTAGCAAATGGTACGGTACCGGCTTACCATACCTTCGATGCCCAGGTTTCTTTAAAAATACCCCAACTAAAAACCAGTATTAAAGCGGGCGCCGCTAATATCTTTAATCAACGGTATATTCAGTATGCGGCCGGGCCTACTATTGGTGGTTTGTACTATGTGGCTATTACCCTCGATGGCTTGTTAAAAGAATAACAAATATTTACTGCAGATTAGCTTATGCCAATATTTCGGAAAAGAATGGACGGTTGCTGTTGTAGTCGTACTTGTTATTATACTTGACCTTAGATAGTTAAGGCCAAAATACTGCCATTACGCTTGGGCAAGCTTCAGTAATAAACCCAAATTTCCTAACCCAATCGAATCCCAAAATAGTAACGTTCCGGTTTGTTTTTCGCCGGAAGCCTTTGCTCTTTTTACGGCTACTTTAAAGCGCAGAAGGTTTTTTCTGCTTTGCCACGACTGGATAGACCAAGAAAACCAACGGTTAAAAGTCCGATTAAAAGTGGTGCCGTTGCCGGAGTGGGAGCAGGAGCTGCGTATTTTATTTGAAAATATAACGATTGCTGTTTATCTTGATACTTTATTGAGCCAGCAACAGCAATCGGCTTTACCGAAAAAGAAACTAAGCTAAAGCTTTTCTTTTGCCAGTCGTTGTGGCTGAGCGGCAAGGCGTGGTTACGCAAAAACTTCTATAGCGGTTCAAAGCCGCTCAAGCTCTTTTATTGAAATATATTTTTTAACTAAACTTTTTAAAACTATGACATTACGATTAGGCGATATCGCCCCCGATTTTACCGCAGAAACTTCGCAGGGGAAAATTAATTTTCATGAGTGGCTGGGTGACAGCTGGGCTGTATTTTTTTCGCATCCGCGCGATTATACGCCCGTTTGTACCACCGAGTTAGGCGCGGTAGCCCGCATTAAAAGCGAATTTGATCAACGCAACACCAAGGTAATTGCCATTAGTGTTGATCCTCTGGATTCGCACGCAGGCTGGATTAAGGATATTAATGAAACGCAAAACACGAACGTTAACTTCCCGATTATTGCTGATCCCAGCAAAGAAGTAGCAAACCTGTACGATATGATTCACCCGAATGCCAGTGATACGGTCACGGTGCGTTCGGTTTTTATTATTGGCCCGGATAAAAAAATTAAACTAACCTTAACGTACCCGGCTTCTACTGGTCGAAATTTTGCCGAAATCATAAGGGTACTCGATTCCTTACGGTTAACTTCCGGTTACAGTGTAGCTACGCCCGCCAACTGGGAATATGGCCAGGATTGTATTATTGTGCCAGCCGTAAAAGACGAAGACATTCCGGCCAAGTTTCCGAAAGGCCATACCGTAATTAAACCTTACCTGCGTACCACGCCCCAGCCAAATATCTAACGTTATTTTTGATAACCTGTACCTGCGCAATCTAAAATAAAAGTACCACCACTAGTAACTTAGCTTTTTATGGATTCGAAAATAACTGGCCTCCGTTCCGAAAATACCGATGCGGTGGCACAAATTTCTTCTGCTAACGATGCTTTAATCTTCGCTTCTATGGAATCAGCTGAAAAAAATAAAAAGCGAAATCGCCGGTTATTGCTTTTACTAGTGGTGGGAACGCTGGTGGCAGCCTTGGTTTTTATTTTATTTTTGGATGCCCGCACGTCTGGTTTGGTTTTAGATTTTCTACAGGAAAATGTTACCTCCGAAATATTCATTTACATCCTCGGTGGTTTTCTGGCGCAAATGGTAGATGGTGCCTTGGGTATGGCTTACGGACTGACCGCTACCACTTTCCTGCTTTCGTTTGGCATACCCCCGGCGGCGGCGAGTGCGAGTGTGCATACTTCCGAAATATTTACCAGCGGAGCCTCGGGCCTGATGCACCTCAAACTCAAAAATGTAAATCGCAAGCTTTTTCGCGTGCTGTTAATACCGGGTATTCTGGGCGCCATTACCGGAGCCTATGTGTTGTCCTCGCTCGGCGAATACAATTATATCATGAAACCCTTAGTGGCTCTTTATACCTTAATTTTGGGCGTTCTGATTATTATCAAAGTTTTTCGGCCCAACCGGAGAAAAATGAAATCGCGTAATATTGGGCCATTGGCCGTAGTGGGCGGTTTCATGGATTCGGTAGGTGGCGGGGGCTGGGGACCGGTGGTGTCGTCTAGTTTAATTGCCGGCGGGCGCGCTCCTCGTTATGCCATTGGCTCGGTAAACCTGGCGGAGTTTTTTATTGCCTTGGCAAGTTCGCTTACTTTCTTTACCATGATTGGGATTAGTTTCTGGCAGATAATTGCGGGTTTGGTTATTGGTGGAGTAATAGCGGCTCCTATCGCGGCTAATTTGTCTAAAAATATACCGGTAAAATATCTCATGATTTTGGTGGGCATCTTGGTAATTCTGGTGAGTTTCCGGACTATTTACCTGGCTGTTTTTTAACTGTTAGTGTTCATTTGAACTAGATGATGAAATTTAAAACTTACTTATTTTCTTTTTGGGTCATTGTCGTTGCATGTAACTCTGCTCCGAAGGAAAATCCCAAGACCTTAATTAAACAGGAAGTAAAGTCTGAACAAACGACATCATCAAATGAAGACTTAAAATCCTCTAGCAAAGAACCTAACTCTAATTCTGAAATGGAACTGCTTACTCTAGAAAAATTCAAAATGCTTAGCATATCAATAGATAGCACAAACGAATATGGAGCTGGAGACTGCTTTGGTAAAGTTACCTGTTACTCCCCCGAAAACTTTATTTTAGGATTTGATTCAATGTCTTGCGGTGAATACGGTTATACGAACACACACTATCTGCTTGATTCAAAAAAAATGATACAAGCAGTTTATTTGAAAAAGTCTGAGTCGCTTCTTCAACCAAATGGAAACTGGAAATATGCTTTGGCTGAGAGAATTATAGATTTTAGAAATAATCAGGCAATTATCAGAGAAAAGATAGATACACTTGATGATGATACTAAAAACATAATAAACAAGGAGTTTGAAACTAAAAAAATAACAGACAGACAAACCAGCTTAGAGCACTGGAATAAGGAATTTAGAGAACTTTGGAAAAAGGAAGAAAGCTATTAGAAAATGAAATGCTAAATACACCTATATGGCAGCTTCGCCACCGCATAGCCACGACCCATTAGTTTCACATTATATTCCCCAATTTTCCGCTGAGCGGGCACAAACCTGTAAACGTAAGCTGAAGAAGCATTCTTCCGTATTTTTAATCGGGGAAAGCGTACAAAATGCTTGTAATTTCTTTTTTGCTTAATCTTTTGTATGATACTTGCGTTGAGGGAGGTATTTTTGTCCGCTAACGTTACTCCATGACTCCAGAAGCCCTATCTCCGCACGATCCGTACGCGGTTTTAAGATTACCAGAATACCGGTTGTTTGTTTTCGCCCGCCTATGTTTAACCCTGGCTTTGCAAATCCAGGCTGTAGTAGTGGGCTGGCAAATTTATGACCTCACCAAAGATCCGCTCGCATTGGGATTAATTGGGCTAACCGAAGCCGTTCCTTCTATTTTTGTAGCCTTGTATGCTGGTCACGTAGCTGATACCACCAGCCGCAAAAAAATCATTGTAACCTGTGTGCTGGTCTTGCTTATTTGTTCGGTGGGGCTGTTACTTTATACCACCGATATTGGTTTTTTCCTGAAACAGTACGGCACTTTGCCCATTTACGCCGTTATTTTCTTAAGCGGCATTGCCCGGGGTTTTATAGGTCCGGCGGTTTTTTCTTTTATGCCCCAAATCATTAATAATAAAGCTTTATACACCAACGCCGTCAGCTGGAACACCACTATTTGGCAAACCGCCTCGGTAGCCGGGCCGGCCATTGGAGGTTTACTTTACGGATTTTACGGCATTACTTTTTCCTATGCGGCCGATGTATTCCTTACGATACTGGCCACCATATTTTTTATGACAATTAGGGCCAAACCTTTACCCATAACAACCGAGCCGCGCCTGCATATAAAAGAAAGCTTGCTTTCCGGGTTAAAGTTTGTGTTCCGCAACCAGGTTATTTTAAGTGCTATTTCCCTCGATTTATTTGCGGTATTGTTTGGAGGAGCCGTTGCCTTATTGCCCGTTTTTGCGGCCGATATTCTGCACATTGGGCCGCAGGGCTTAGGTTTCTTGCGGGCAGCTCCGGCTGTGGGTTCGGTATTAATGGCTATTTATATTACGCACCATCCGGTTAAGC
>Ga0210040_10007489_pt1 | contig 13190 bp, 10 predicted proteins | sample CryGeyCG12114_NA_FD_185462 | JGI IMG/M metagenome (GOLD analysis project Ga0210040, IMG submission 185462) | Groundwater microbial communities from aquifer - Crystal Geyser CG19_WC_8/21/14_NA (SPAdes) (version 2) | ecosystem: Environmental > Aquatic > Deep subsurface > Groundwater | place: USA... | reverse complement strand
CGGCTGGCAGATATGGTGGAATGGCCAGACATCTCGCTGTTGGTAGGTTCCAATTTTGGGCGTGGTATGTTGGTGGTGGAAGGACTGTTCTCGAACGGCACAGCAGGCCTTTTAGGCGTGGCACCCCTGAAGGTTCCCTGCATGTTTGACATGTCTCTGTGCGTGTGTCGGTGCTCGTGTTCAGACATCAACGAGGAAAGCCAGTAACAAGTCGCAGGTGATCGAAGGAATGGCAGACTTATTGGCCGTCGCTAGGGTCTGCCCTACTCCACAGTAAACAGAGCGATCGTCTCCTGCAGGCAAGTGCAGCAGCCACATCCACGTGATACGCGCTAATTTGTGCTTAGCTCTTTCCTCGCCGTAATCTTGGCAAGCGCACGCTGGTCTCGAAATCCGCAGCTGTATGTGACGATTGCACTACTACCATTCGCCGTCTCAGCACATCTTGTAGACTTCTGTCATTATAGTACAGGAGTCACGCAAGGCATTCCACCGCCAACATGGTCAAGAAGAGAGCGTCCAAGTCAGTTGCGCCTACGATCCACGAAACCGAAATGCGCATATACTAATACGTCTACAGCGGACGAAACAAGAAGGGCAGAGGTCACGTCAAGCCAGTCAGATGCAGCAACTGCTCGAGATGCACACCCAAAGACAAGGCAATCAAGAGATTCACGATCCGAAACATGGTCGAGTCAGCCGCCATTCGTATGTCGAGATGGAAATGAAGGTGTGAAGAGAATGAGGATTGACAAGCTGGACAGGTGATATCTCGGATGCCTCAGTCTTCACCGACTACGCCGTGCCAAAGATGTACCTGAAGTTGCAATACTGTGTTTCTTGCGCCATTCACGGAAAGATCGTGCGGTATGTCAATGGACCACGACCCAGCACAGCTTCATAGAGGAAGAGGGAAACTAATACGTCGCTGCAGAGTCCGATCCCGAGAAGGCCGACGTAACCGAGCACCACCGCCAAGGATCAGATACAACAAGGATGGCAAGAAAGTCAACCCACAGCAAGCAGCCGCTAAGGCCGGCTAAGCTTGTGCCTTGGTTCTTTTTTCGTCATTGCGAGAGTGTCGTACGAAGATGGAGTGGGATAGTTCCCGGTCAATCGACAGATCGATGGTTGAGGAGGCAGGCGTGGGCGCCATGTTCGCGATGCTGTCCTGCTGAGCTACATGTACCGGTACACAAAAGCTGGACACGTTCAGAGCAGTATCCTCTGCCAAGCTACAAGGCTTTGCACGAGCATGACACGAAAGCCTGTGGATGTCAGACCCTTCGCCTGGCATTTGGCAGAAGTCTATAGCGATGCTGCCAAATTCAAAGAAATTCACAACGTCACAAAAGATGTAATTGTTCGGGACTGTCGAGAGAAAAGTGTTCGCAAAGGTTGAGAGGCGCATGTTCTTTTGCAACAACTTGATACGATGCACGAGACGTGAGGAGTGGGTGTCTGGTAGCAGCGTAAAGTCTGCAATCAGCTGATCGCAACGGACTCACATCGGAGCACTGGTCGGTCGTATCGCGAGGCTCGCAGGGCTGAAAGAGCTGCCGTTCGTCAACCACTTCTGCATTGCGCATCATGTCCCCTTTCAATTGAAGTCGCCGTGCTATACGCGACAGCTTGTAGAGCTGCTTGATATGCCTTCTTCGCTGGCCGTAGTTGACACCAAACCCAGCAAACAGTATTGACGCTCGGACGATCGGCAAAGTTACCATGAGCGCGGACAAGTGCTCCATTGAAGCGGCCTTGGCAAGGAACTTCACTCCAGCAATACCTCATACCCCAGTGACATAGAAGAGCTTCGCTAACCAGCGCTCTGCTTCTCCCACGCCCGACAATCCAGAACCTCGTGTACCGGGTCTCGAGGGGGTCCGTCTGAGATCTATCAAGCATAGAACTCGCTGCGGCAACCAGCCTGCGCCATTAAGCCGCCCACTCTTCGACTCACCACATACCACTCTTCCCCTCGCCAACCACAACCATGAACCCCCTCAGACAAGCCGCAACGCGGCTGACACGACCAGTCTTCCGGACCCGAATCATAAGCAGACCCACAGCAGCCCTCAGACCGTTCTCAACCACGCCGCGAATCCTCGCCGACACGACCCCAGCCACGGCCCCGGCCAGCTCAGGCGACCATGCCTCGGAGCACGCAGAACACGGCCACGGCCACGAATCACACTACGACCCGCCTGGCGGCTGGCTGTGGGGTATAAGACCCGGTGAGAAGGCTGAACGAGAGGGATGGGAGATTCCGTTCTACATCATGTGTGCGGGCTATGTGGTGGCGGTGATTGCCTATACTATGAAGGAGGATACTTCGTGCGTTCTTGCCACGGACGAACAGTCGAGTGGGAACTTGCTAACAAGTTGCAGAATACAGACCTGGGCTCTTGAGGAAGCGAGACGGAGATTGGAGAAAGAGGGGCTGTTAGATGACCCTGACACCGTGTCGGCGCTAGAGAATAGACGCACTGTAGGTTGAAGGGAGAGTACGATAGACAGACACATCGGAGGAACCGTCAGACAGCATACACTGCGATCTGTACATATGCGAGAGTTCTGCGGGCAACATGATAAGAGAGATTGATTCCACTGCAACGGGACACTTTCCCATGCTGTGGAATGGCGTTACTGGCGTTTCCCAAGGAGTGAATGCAGCAGTGCACATCCAATCAGGGGTTTCATCCACGCCTTTTCCACGCAATGTACTGTTTTGCCCCGACCTCACATTCACTTCATGTAGATCAGATGCCCTCAAGAACACAGACGATCTCCCATCTCTGAGGCCTAACGCGCACAGCAATTCACACGGCATGTTCTCCTACTAATTCCCTAACGCATTCTTCAAGTGCGAGACAAAAGCAGATTCACTGCCCACGGCACAGCTGTCAGCAAGCAGCAGCTCGAACAATCTCATACCACTGCACACATCATCGATCTGCCGAACGATATCCTACTCAGAACAACTCAGTACGCCCATCAGCGAACCATGACCCACTGGCATACCAGGCCTCTCCGAATGCAGGGCAGGTCCGTCGGTGCTAGAGCGGGCTCTATATCGAGCTACACTTCAAGGAAACGCCGCTGTAGTATACATGGCGAGCTAAGAGCAAAAAGGATGTGTGCGGGCCATGACAAAGCACGACCACTCCTCGAAAGGCTCCGTTGAGCAGAAGCGATGTGTCCGGGCAGAAAGCGATCCTTGGCGCCTCGAGAAGTAGCAAGTGCCTGAGAAGTCAGTCGAGGTCGGATCTACCCGCTATTGACTGACACCAACTGGCTAGCCCTTGCACGCCCTCGTGCCGGAATCATTTTGCTAGCGCTGGCTCTCCGTGGCTGGTGCTCGAAGAGTCTTCAGATCTTCTTGAGTCCGAATCGTCTAGAGGCGATGCTGTCACGCTATATATAGTCGTCGAGATGCTCTTGTGGTACCTCCTTGCGGGTTGTTGGAATTGTTCTAGAGGCGATATTGTCACGCACAAATCGTCCATCTATCACGCCGTGCCTCTTTTGCGCCATGGCAACAGCCGATTCCCTTAGCGCGTCCTCCCTGTGCCTTCTCTGGACCCCAGTTGAGACCGAAGACGCCGCAACCGGAAGCTGGCCATTCGTTTCGGCTGCTACCAGTTCATGTTTCGTCACCTTAGGAAGAACAAAGCCGCCTGTTCGCTGTTCCAGAGATTGCTCCTCACGGTTTTCAAGCACCTGTTAGGGTTGTCGTGGCCTAGCGTTATCTAACATGTGCTTCTCCTGCAGACTTAACCTCACGCGTAACATAGGCCTTTTCAGCAGGTCTTGAATCATGACATCTTCGTCTGGCAAGTCCAAGCGTTTGCACATTAGCCACAAACGGGTCCCTTCGGGCCCAACATCTTTTATTTTCTCGGTCCCAGCAAGGTGTTGCAAACCGATCTGTAGGAAGTATTTAAACGAACTGTCCCACACGCTATTAGGCAACCTTAATTGTATGCGGGCTATAGTATCAGCCACAGTTGAGACACCTTTCTCCAGGTACAGCCTGTTTACGTAGAATTTGGTCAACAGGTTGTAGACCTGTTCATAGGTTGTAGGCACCCAAAACGGTCTCACCGTAAACGCTGTTGTTCCTGGTTGATAAAAACCGGACCACCATTCAAGCTCCAGGAATCTGTGGTGATCGTACAGCTTGATCTGGAATTGTGCGGCTGGGATTATGTAGCGTTGCCTCTCCTGCCTTGACATCATTTCCGGAAGTATTGGCATACGTTCCGGTAGGCTTGCAAGGCATTTCGCACCTTGACGCGATTCAATGGACCAAGCACTGCAATACCATTCCCCATGCGCATCACGCTTTCGCGTAAGCTCCACCAATGGGGGCTTGCCACTGCGCAATGTCTCTGACAGAAAGGTCTGGTAGGTGGAGCTTTCTCGTGGATACTCTTTCTGCAGGCTGGTGAATGTCGGACGCTGCTGTCGGTGTTGTTTGATAGATTCGTCCTCGAGCTGTTGCGTAGACATGGATTGTCCTCGCGGCTTGGCCACTTCTCCAGGCTGCGCCATACGAGCTTTGGCTCGGGCCATTCCCGGTTCGATGGCTACTAGGGTTAGTATAGGGTCTACTCTGAGATCGTCCTCAACTCACTTTCTTTACCACTGGCCTCACCATCATCTGTGGTCCTGGTCTCTGTTCGACTTCCGTCCTGGAGCTGTTGCGCAGATCTGCGTTCTCCTTGCAGCTGGGTCACTTTTTCCAGACTTGTGCGCAACTGCGTATCCCTATGGCCACTTGCTTCCGTTGTGTTGTTTCCGAAATGTTCGTTCGCCGCGTAAACCTCGCGGCTGGTAACAGCTCTGCCGCACGTAGGGCATGATGGTTCCTTCTGGGTTGATCCGCTGGCTACTTGGATGTTGATTGGTTCTATCCCCGTACCTTCAACCAACTCCCTAGCCAACTCCATTTCGCTAGCGGTTGTGCAAGAACCTTGCACAGCGGCAATCTCAGCGGCAATCTCAGCGGCAATTGGTTTAATGGTACTCTGAACAGAGGCCTGTGAGTCCTCGATGAAGTTTTGCATTGCAGGCTGGCCGACGCTTCTCTGCGCCAAGGCAGACATTTGATCTCGAAGCCCGGCCAGCTCAAGACTGATATTTTCGAGATATGGATTGTCCTTTTGCAACTGCGTAAGCACGTCAATCTTCTTGTCGATTTTTGCTGTTGTGATGGAGATCTGCCCAGTGTGCTGGGCAACCACAGCAATACTATCTTCTTGCTTGATCATACTCTTGTTTTGTCTCGAGAGTATTGAGATTGTTCCTACTGTCAATGCCACTTCTAACGCCATCTTATTTGATTCTAGCGATGAGCGTAGCTTGTTGATCTCGTCTTTCTCCGTCATAGCCCACTGCACACGTCTCCCCAGCCTGCCGGAGGACAACTTGATCAGAAGATCGTTTATCTGGTTGGTGACCATCTCGATGTTGACGAGTATTTGGCTGATCCCGTCTTTCATGCCGGGTAGATATGCTATGCCTCGATGCTGGCTATCACTGCCTAAAGTACCGAGAGACAACTGAAGGGATGCCAGTTCGCGTAACACAGTATCCATGTCCTTTCGAGCGTTGCGTACCTCAGCGACGAACATCGAGATTCTCATGACCAGATTCGACATCCCGGCCGTGAGCGAAACGCATCCAGTCGTGATAGAGAGTGGATCCATGGCAGACGAGAGACGCTTGAACGAATAATACTCATACTACTTCAGTAAGAGCAAAGTCTATGACTACTCTGAACTGTCGGGTAGTTGAGGATGTTGGACTTGACCTTCGTGGTGGCTCAGCTACTACAGCGAGGCTGTTCAGCCTAGCATCTTTCTGTTTAATCGACGAATAGAAGTGAACCTCGCTTAAATCAGGCACTTGACCAATTGTGCTTTCTTGCATATCGCGGCACGCGTGGGATGCTGTCAGGAAGTAGTTACTCAGATGTTGAGGCTGCAGGGGACCAGATTTGCATTGCGAATATTTGCTATGGTGTAGCATCGATGCTTTTGCCAGCAGAGAACTGGCAATGAGAGTAGTCAAGCATCAACACCGTTCGGAAGGAAGGCGCAAGTGAGAGTACGCCATTAGCCATCGAGCCTGGCAATGAGAGTTTGTCGGCGTCGCAGCTTTGAAGTTCTCTCACATCGCTTTTCACGTGTTCTAGCCACGACAGACGAGGCCACGATTCTGGCACGGTGAAGAAGGGATTTAGATAAAGCAGAGACGCGAAGCTGACACGAGCGCGGTTGTGCGCAAGGCAGGAACCCCAGGATCCTCGATCATGGTCGCCGTCCAAGCCGATGAGCCTATGGTTGATTGTGCTTAGGAGGCCCACACGCACCCTCCCGGGCATGCTCACGCTATCCTCACTGCAGTTAGCAGTCCCCATCGCAGTCTGCAGATTGGATGCGCTTTTGGTGGGCACTGGTGATGCCTGCCTGCTTCCGGTGCCGTGCTCCTCCCAGTCCCATCTTTTTGCTCGATGCGGCAATAACTTAAGTAGGACAGATTCTTTTCGACGTTTCGCAAGTTCTATATCAGACGTCGTCTCCCTTAAGTTGGGGACATCCTGCTCCTCGAACGACGGCTGTTTCGCATCCTAGTATTGCCTTTCCTTTAGATTCGCTGCCGGTACTTTGTCCTAGACCTCGATTGTAACCACCCAGATTCGGACTTACGGCTAGCCAATATGCGGTTCCTCCCCGCCACTGGTGACCTTTGATCATTCAGACAGCGGGTCTTGCGTAAATCCAGACGTGCAAAGGTAACTCTGCGGTTGAGCTGACTGTATCATGCTGAGAGGACAACGGAAACAAGCAGTGGTGCTGGCAACCAACAAAGCATGTCTTCAGAGCTTATATTGCCTCAGATGTACTCTTATGAGGCACAATCTGAAATCTTCTGTCGAATATCTTTCTTAGTCAAAAGCGTATGGAACATCACTAATTCGTATAGTTGGACGTTTCTTTGAATGGAGAATCATCTCATTATCATCTCAGCATATCAGTCACTAGCCCAAGCAACAATCGCTAAGTACACACAAGTTGTCACAGTCTCGTCCATATGCAACCATTATACTCCTCTGCGCCAAACCCTTCATGACATAATCGAACCATATGTCGTATCGCCGGAAAGCACCATACTATGTCACAACTGTGCTGGCACCTTGTCGAGCCCTGCCGGCCGGCAGCAAAACAATCGGATGCTGTAGCTACTCCTCGCCTTCCCAGATCTTGGCCTTCTTATCGTAAGCATCTCGAAGGTCGTTCGAAATCAGATGACTGGAGTCGGTAAAGCCAGCAATGACTTTGTCGTCGTCGACCAGCTGATTCAGCATCACTTCCAGGAAGTCTTTCTGCTCTGAGATGAACGATTTGACGGCTGATGTGGCAAATCTGCGACCAGTCTTCTTACTGTCACGGAGCTGCTTCAGTTGAGCTCGAATGCGCTCTTCGAGAATCTCCAGTCGATACTCGGCGTAGCCACCATAGAGCTCTGAGAGGTCTGAGACGGCACGCACGGTCTGGAGAACAGAGTCGTCTCTGACATGTGGAGATCGTGGTCTGAAAGAAGTAACCATGGTTATTCGCTCTGAGCCGCCAAGAGCACGAAGAGCTTGGTGCTCGATGTATCGGCCTTGCAGGATGACAGCATTGCCCTTGTCTCTGTTAGCACAACTCGAAAGTGACGACAATCGAACGGCTTACCATGCCAGGCCCTCGCACCTTCATGACCGCACCACTACCAGTTCGAAGCGCCGTCTCACCTCCGATCATCTCTGTGCAGTCTGACAGCATCAGGACGCAGACGAAAGGGTAGGAATCTGTATGCCAGTCGACCACGGGGGCATCGTCCTCCCATGGACAGCCTGAAACACCCTCATCTTCTTCTCGACTCTGATGCTCAGCCAAAGCCCTCGCGGTTTCTTCTTGCTTCTCCTTGGAGTTGATCGAAATGTTGATGTGACCGATCTCGAAGTCCATGACTGGAACCAGGTCAATGCCGGCGATCCTGGAGACAATTGACAGGACTTCTGGCGAATGCCAGGCGTCGTATACGAAGGGGGCATATCTGCGATTAATGTTAGACCGAGAAGACGCTGATAGAACCTTGGCTTACTTGGGAGCAAAGCCTCGAAGTTGACAGGCTGCAATATTTGAAGAGTACTGACAATTTTCCAGGACTGGTTTCGATAGGATCTCGCTTCGCATCTGTTCAATAGCTTCCTCGGTGAAGAGCGGGAATGGCTCAGAGACAGCGTTGGGAGAGATGCCTTGACCACTGCGACCAATCTCCGCCATACCATGAATCTTCTTTGGCGGTTCATGGTTCAGATGCTTGGAAGGGTCAAAGACGAGCTTTTGTGGGGGCCCAACAGCCATTGCTGCGATATCTGTCGGAACAGATGAAGAAATAGATGAGTGCTTTCGTTTAAGAGGACGTCTAGGTAGGGATGCTGCCGCAACAGGGAAATAGTTGAATGGAGGTACAGATTGAGGACGAAGAATATCTGCCGTTGCCATTTTAAAACGTTTTCTCGGGGCAGTCGCCACCAGCCTCACTGACACTGTCACGTGTTTGAAGGTGCGGGTGCTCGAGGTTGGCGAAGGAACACCTTCACCGGGATTCCGTTTGCTGAGGGTTGGTGGAGGCTTATGACGATCTTCTTATTGACCTAGAAGTGAGGACGAGATATGGTATGGTGAAGGAAGTTACACAGTGTGGACGATGCACGGTAAAGTATTATCTTATATCTACGATCTCCTTCTACCTCAGCGAAGGCAACCTGACCAAAAAACGCTCATGCATTCATCATGCTCAATGGCAGGATCGGGGAACACGACTTCCACTTCCTCCGCAAAGGAATGAAGCGCCAGCAATGCACTTACAATCTTATCACAATTATTGAGTGCATGGGAACAATGCAGGGAGCAAAGTGCCGCGCCGGATATATCCCCATCCAATCCGGCCTTTGTTTTGGACCAACAACATTTCCGAATGGTTGTTCATCTCCATCGTTCGGTCGAGACAATGACCACATTGAAGACCTGATTCAAGTAGGTGTACGGACATCATCGAGTCAACGTCCTCAATAATATTACAGAAATGTGCACGAAACATGCGAGCCGGAGAATGTCTTCGGGGTCGTTGTCAGACATTCGCAATCTTGGCACACCCTCGAAAATGACTTGCAGCATTCGCGCCAGCGCCCAGCGGCCTCAGACAGTATAAATCGAATGAGCGGCACCTGTACGCGAACCATGAGCCTTCAGTATACCTCGGTATGCTCTTGACACCAGGGTGGTTCGCGGCGCAATAGTATCAGCGAACGCCAAAGAATCGAGCATCAGCTTTAATATCAATCAAAATCTAGGTCAGACCGCAACGTTCTGTGAAAGTCGTTGATACATGAAAGATAGCTGACGCAGACAAGTGGGGAGCGAGCTACAATAGGAGCATGAGCAGAATTCTTGTTTGTCATGCACGATGCACTACTGCGACAAAGTGGAGGACTTCTATGGAATTTAACACCAAATAAGGAATTCAGTCACTGACCCATATCACGAGGCAAATCAGCAGCGACGCCAATCGAGCTTTGCTAGGAAGTGTCCTTTGCTCGTCAGCACTCAACCCAATTCTCGCCCCGCTCAGAACCCCTCCAGCCCGATGTGACTTAGACTATTCGCATCTGGAGGACGTGCCGATAGCCAAACTCGGAAAGCACACTGTGCACAAGAGCAACACCGTGCTGAAGGGCTATCAGGAGAGCGCTACGTCGGAGTCATAAGCAATGTTGACCATGTCCTCAAATACCTGGTTCAAGAAGCGCATGGATGCAGTTGTCGAGGTGGATTGCTTTTCCGCCGCAGGAACTAGCTAGACGCAATCTATCTGTCTCGATCCTCGATGGCTTCCAGATTCTGTACCAACATTGTCGTTCTTGCAGCGACATACAGCACCTTTGCCCTTAGGTGTGAGAGCCAACAACACGACAAGAGCGTGTGGTGCATTTACACTGCTCGCTCGCTGCCCAACTTTCGGGAAGCAAACGCTTCAATTGGCTCTACACCGAAGCGGTGAGGACCTTTCAGACCTAGGTTATACATGACCCCAAGAATGGTCTCTGCGTGCTGGCTCGAGGCGCCACATATAGCCAATATGCTGTAGCGTTGTCCGTGGTCTCTTTACCTTCCTCGGAGCGGTACACGTGTGCTTGCTGCTAACGACCATATTTTCAGCCACATCCATACCAGCGCGATAAAGGGCACTTATGCGCTGCACCAGTGAGTCTGCAAACATGTCGGGTCGCGAGGACGCGCAGGTGAAGTTCGAAACGATTGCCATCCAGCCAGCATAGTTCAATCTCATCAAGATGGGCGGCATTCAGGCAATTTCTATTTGACCTTTACGAGCTCTGCTGACCAAGGCAATTTGTCCGTGCCTAGTGACACTTCTGCGCTGGATGATGATATCTTGGGTTCAATGTCGTGTGCCCTATGTAGGACATCCCATACCTGTTCACTGCTTGTGAGACGCCGTTCACCACACGTGACAACGCGTCGTCTCGAGTCGCTTACGTCATTGTCCTTTGGGTGAAAGTCTTCCAGCGTCGACAATAGTGCTTGGAATTCTGCGACGGCTACCTTCCTTAGAATATCTTTAGACGTCCCTGCGGCATCACATAGTTTGCCCATTTACAGATGGTTCTCATGGATTTGACGCTCTGTAGATCAGATTGGGCGTAACAACCAATGTCCTGATGATGCATCCACATTCCATGCCTTACTGTCTAACCTGAGCCGCCTTTACCAATGCACGACGAGCAGCAGATAAAATAAGAGGGACCTAGGAGACCCCGCTCAGCATGGGTGTCACCGGCCTTTGGACCGTTGTAGCACCCACCGCACGCCCGACCAAACTCGAGACCCTCAATCGTAAGCGACTTGCTGTCGACGCCTCGATCTGGATCTACCAATTCCTCAAAGCGGTCCGAGACAAAGAAGGAAACGCGCTGCGCAACTCCCATGTTGTCGGGTTTTTCCGCCGAATATGCAAGCTACTCTACTTCGGCATCAAGCCCGTCTTCGTCTTCGATGGCGGCGCACCCGTGCTGAAGCGAGAGACTATCCGTAAGCGAGTCCACAGAAGAGAGGGTCGTCGAGATGATGCAGCGAGGACAGCAGGAAAACTGCTTGCCGTGCAAGTTGCACGTGCGGCGGAAGATGAGGCCAAGCGACAGAGGGAAGAGAGGGAGCGTGAGCCAGAGGAGGAGATACCCGAGGACAAAGATCTAGTGTACGTCGACGAGATCGGAATGAATCAGCAGCAGCGGCAGGCTGGTCGAGGCTTCAAGAAAAAGGACCAATACCACCTACCTGATCTGGATGTGAGTCTGGCAGAAATGGGCGCGCCGAACGATCCACGAGTCATGTCGCAGGCTGAGCTGGAAGCGTACGCGAAGCAATTCCACAGTGGGGAGGACATCAACTTGTATGATTTCAGCAAGATTGATTTTGAGAGTCCTTTCTTTCAGAGTTTACCTGCGGGAGATAAGTACAACATCCTGAACGCTGCGAGGCTGAGGAGTCGGTTGAGGATGGGCTATAGCAAGGAGCAGCTTGATGACATGTTTCCTGATCGCATGGCCTTTTCCCGCTTCCAGATCGAGAGAGTGAAAGAGCGCAATGAGCTGACGCAGAGGTTGATGCATGTCAGTAATATGAATGAGGGTGACTGGAATATGGGTGGACGTATTGCTGGTGAAAGGGGGAAGGAGTATGTTCTTGTCAAGAACGATGGTGTTGAGGGTGGCTGGGCATTGGGTGTGGTTTCCAACAAGCAAGGGACCAAAAAGGACAATGCCATTGACCTTGATGCAGCCAATGGATCAGATGAGGACAATGCGCCATCGGACGACGACGAATTCGAGGATGTGGCTATCGAGGGTGTCAATAGAATACCTCAGTCTTGGAAGCGCAAGAGGCCCGAGCTGCGTGAGGTGGATTATGACATTTCCTACGAAGAGGCAGCTGAAAGGATAGCAAAGAAGAGAAAGGCTGTGTACGATGCCAGGAAGAAGGTGACTGATCAAAAGCCAAAGCCAGCTGAACCGACTTCTCCTGCTGTACCCGTTTTGGGTACAACACCAGGTCACACCGCGAATGACAATGCGATGTTTGTTGGTCAAGAGGTTGCCAACGATTCGGACAATGATGAGGTTTTCGAAGATGTGACGATGATAAGGAAAGCCGACGAGGAAGATGATGACCTGCAGCGAGTAATTGCTATGTCTCTAGAGAAAGAGGACGATCAGGGTGGCTTTGTGATCGATGAGGACGATCAGTACAAGCCGCAATCCAAGGAAGACGATGATGATTTCGATCTCACAGCTGCGCTAGCCGAGTCGAGGCAGTCGAAGTACAAGCCAAAGACGAACGTCAGAGAGAAGTCACCGCCAGTCACTAAGAAACCACAGTTTGGTGGCCCGCTTCCATTTGAGTCCTTGAACCTGGGCCAATCATTGCTCGGCAAAAAGAAAGCTAAGAAGGTTGAGGAGGATCTCTCTGGTGGCTTCGATCGTGATGCTGGTGATGACGCATTCAAGAAAAAGAAGAAGTCGCAGCCAATGCCTGGTTGGTTTAATACGGATCCCGATGTGAGACCAGGTCGACCTGGCGATATGGACCATGCATATGACTCTGATGACCATCACACGTTCGGACGCGAGGACGTCGATCGAAGAGAAGTGCTTCAGCATGAGCCAACACGCGAAGTCATCGATCTTGACGACGAAGAAGAGCAAAGATTGCCTAGTAAGCTCGACACAGAACTTTTTGAAGACGACAAGGAGGATTGGGAGATGGTCGACGATGAAGAGGAGACCAGAAGGCAGGCAGAGGAAGACCGTAAAGTTCTTGAAGCTGAAGAAGCTGCAGAAGCACGACGAAAGGCTCTCCAGGAGGAACGCGAGAAGCGGTATGAGATCGCCCGACAAATTGCTGCGGCCAACGAGGAGCCGAAGATGGACGAGATTGCCGAAAATACGCAGGCGAAGCCACCACCGCCTACAAAGGAACCTGATTACGCTCCTGAGGCATCGGATACCATAGATGCGGAGGTACAATCAGAGGGCTCTGGAGAGGTTGAGTGGAGCG
>Ga0210040_10007487_pt1 | contig 13194 bp, 7 predicted proteins | sample CryGeyCG12114_NA_FD_185462 | JGI IMG/M metagenome (GOLD analysis project Ga0210040, IMG submission 185462) | Groundwater microbial communities from aquifer - Crystal Geyser CG19_WC_8/21/14_NA (SPAdes) (version 2) | ecosystem: Environmental > Aquatic > Deep subsurface > Groundwater | place: USA... | reverse complement strand
ATGAGCCCTTACTAATGCAATTATTTGGGTAGCTAGGCTTTTATTACAATTAGCTAGCTGGATTAGTTTTACTAAATTAATTAAAAGCTACGTAGTATTCTTGTTATATTTAAAACACTATGAGTAGTTTTACCGTTCTCTAAAACCTATCATTTCAAAAGGCAATGTATTGAGCAAACTTGAACCTACTATTCACTTCAACTATTCAGCCATTTTTCTAAAAAAAATTTTCCACTTGGCACAAGTATTACGTTTTTATTGAACAATTTAAAGTTTCACTTACCCAGCGTCAGAAATATACGCATTTTTATGACATAACATTTCCTTATTGCCAAAAAGAGGTGTGGGCTCAATACCTTTTGGGGTTTAAAAAGCTTATAAACAGACCAAGAAAAATATGCAGACGAGTATAGAGAGTGAAAGGGAATTACTTACTGTCAAGTTTTCTTTTGTACTTGAACGCCAGAAGACAGACATTCATGGGTTTTGACTCCCTGAGGAGAAAACATGTTTTACATTCATTTGTTTGCATGTCTGAACAACACAACAGTGAAGATCCTCATGCAAATATTCAGTCAGATATTTTTGGAATACACTTTTCTTTTCCCGAATACTAACTAAATAACTAACTAACTGTACACAGGAAGACACACCTTATATCTGAAAAACACTGGAGCTCTCATACTGGACCTCATTACGTCTATGGAAATTCATAGTATTCATAATATGCCTGTCAGTTTGGTTTGCCTGGCTTAATAAAAGTCATTTGTCCTCAGCATGTGGCATCAACATACAGAGAACTGTCGTCCACATTAAGTAAAAGTTTTGACGAGCGGAAGAAAAATTCTATCCATAACAACATTATATTGGAAACTATTGATAACAATTCGTTGTACAAGTACGAACTGTTGTGAGCTGCTACTAGCTAAACTAAATTTTTGGAAGCTACCATAATAATACAGCAAAGATGTCAAGCTGAAAGTACATAGCATTTGTTATTTTCTAGTTGAACTCACACAAAGGGAAAAGTTGTCTTCTTGGCTTGCCCACGAGGGTGAAAGTTGACCACTTATTATATGTCTTTCAGTGGAAAGTGTGTAAAAATTGGATAAAATCCTTAGTAGTCAGGGTTAGTTGTAAATATATCACATCGAATATTGACTCGGATAGTATAGTTGCGTATGTACGTAACTAAACTTATGCAAAAAGTGATAGTTAGTTGAACCGATAAGATGATATACTGTGATGGACTCGGAACGACGAGAAAGTTATTTTTGCACAAGGGAAATTTCTATATTTCCTGCCTTCAAAATAAGCGTTAGTTTCTCCCGTTCAATATATACAAATTGCACATAGTTATTTGGTTACTTCACTTCTATATGTAAGTTAAACTTAAAAACTAAGACTTGCATAGATTTAAAAAAATGCACAATGGGACGTAACATGCATATGGTCAATTGGTGTCCAGCGTCATGTATACACTTTCTGAAATGAATTTGGTCAGTTAGTGGTACTGCAAAGAACTTCTTGATCCTTGTGCAGCGAATGAATTGGACTTGATATGGAGTATGAAGAAGACACGTTTGCACAGCAGTTGGTATGACCTCTTTAAACTGAACTACAAATGCCAGCTACCACCGGTTGGAACATATTGCTTTTTTATTTACTTTTCAATCTTCAACTGGCTTTTTTTTGTTTTAAAAAGTATGCTAGAGATAGTAATATAGTTTGGTGTGGATTTCGCTGTGTGTGTGGAATTGAGGATTGGAGTCCGGATCTGAAAGTTCGCTTCAGTCAAATAGAGGAAATAGGAAACTCGTGTTTTCAAAAAAGGATATTCCCCTGGCTTTAGAATACATAGTGAAAAGAATTATTGGCCTTTTACAATCACCCTTGTGCATAGCCATGATATGAGGACCACATAAGCTACTTTTATCACTTTAAAGTCCCTTCTTAACCTTCTTTATGCTCTTTTCTTTTTCCATTGATATTTGGTAGGCTGCTGTGCTCTCCTTTTTCATATTTGGTTCTACTCCTGTGGATGGTTAAAGCCGTTTGCCATTTACCGCGAATTTGATTTTCCCTTGGAGCTAAAACACTTTGCGCATTGTCTTCCCGAGGTTTAGCTATTATATCCATGTTTCATGTACATTTGGTTGAGAGATTTAATAGGCATCACTGCAGTTTGCTAATCTTTGTTTTTGAAAATACATGGTTGGTATTGGTGTATCATTAGATAAATTAATTTTTGCTACCTAAGCTTGGGAAGTTAAAATGTGTGGTGGTAGTAAAGAGTGAACAACTACCAAAGCCATTAATTCCACACTTTACGATCTATTTACTTGGAATCTGTGAAAGTATTTTGTGTCGAAAGAGAATATATACATATATATAATATATATATATAGTACTTGTACTCGTTTTTGCACCAATGTGTGTGTAAGAAGGACATTTTTTTGTCAAGTCAAAGTTCAAAAGGATGAGTCCGCTTTAAGAAGCTGGGCTAAATCTCTAAAAGTGCACATTTTAGTACGACTACGTACTTTATTGAATGCTGGAGTTGAAAAGAGGTGAAATTATAAGGACTAAAGTATCCTGTCGCTATGAGATGCTCTAGCTCTCAGAGTATATTGCTAGTATCAGCTGTTGCGAAAGAATTCCTTCAACGGATCCAATATAATTTTGGTTGCACCCCTTGTATACAACCAAGAATATTGTACTCTTTCTGTGGATGTCAATCGGTGAAGTATTAAATGTTCAATCTTGTAGTGATTGACTAGACAGAACGGCTTTTCTACAGAATTTAGGCAAGCGCGAAATGGAAATGTGCACTTTCTTTTATCTGTAATCTGCTGTATCATTCGGATTTTCTTGGCTCAGCTATGCAAAGCTTCTCAAGTAAGAAAGCATAAGTAGTAATTGAAATTCGTCTCCTTTCTAACTATAGCTGGGTTGGACAGGAAAGGATTATGTGACAGAATTTGGTGGAAATATTGGTTTGGAAACTTTCTTGTCATAATGAGCGATAGGAGAAAGTATATGAGCAAAATGAAGTGTTTCATATCAGTTTTTAATGTCGGATAGTCGGATACCATACTAACTTATTGTTTAGGTACGTTCAAGTAAGCCATGACCAATAATTCATCAGTTGGAAACTGACAACCCTAGTGACATTTCATCTAAAAAGTAATACTCTTCTTAAAGGAAGGAAATGAAAATCTCATTTCTATCTTCAAAGCGTTCCTCAACCTGGTGAGAGAAGCTTCTTTGTAGGAACCTATTATACGAGTAATGGTAAAAGCATCAGCCTATATGTAGTTCCTATCTTTTTCAAACTTATTTAATAGGTTAGGCAAGAAGCTATTTTAATCGTGGAATGGTTTCACTTTAAAGTGACATAACCATCATAAACCCTCAATGCCGTTTAGCACCCATTACGCACCCTGTGTAAAAATCTCTTTCAAGTCATTCAGATCTAACCAAATAAGGTGGCAGTAGTATAGTAGTACATGCATATATTTTGAAAGCTCGATTATAATGTAAAGCCATGCATAAGGAATAACCCCATAGTGAAAAACCTTGATTTCGACTTTCCTGATGTACTCTCTACTACAAAGTGAAAAAATAAATTTACACCCCTGTAATTTCATATAAGTACTATAGTCTCAGCAATTTAGAATCCAATTTCTCACTCTTTTCTCTAGCTAACTCATGCATTTTACTTTTCCTTCCAGATCTGAAGGACTCTCCATCACACGTAAACCCACATGCTTATGATAGCTCTGCATTCTTTTATAACTCCACATTCCTGGACTACTTGGAAACCAGTGCAAGTCGAATCTTCACATCACTCCAGAGTCGCTTCAAACGTGACATATCCCCCCACTTAAGTGGGAGCGTCTCGTACCCACCGCCACCACCACCACCAAACTACTATCATCATTCAGAAAGCGACCTTCCCCAGAATGATGATGATGATAGTCATAATGGTAATAATAAAAACTCTTTCCCAACCTCTTCATCCCACTCGTCCAATTTTCACAAAATCCGTCATGCACTCCACAAGCTAAATGGAGGAGGACTCGACCTTTCTGTCGTGCAACGGATGATTCTTGACCCGATGCGTGACGACAGAAGAACGAGTAATCGTCACGGTAACACTAGGCCCCAGGAGAAAAGCAAATCTGGATCTACACGTAGCGCTCTCCAGCATACTAATGGGAAGAATCGCATATTTCAGCCTAGAGGGAATGGCAACAGCTTTAGTAATGAAATCCCTGTTGATAATGATAATAATAATCCAGAAGATGATTATATCAAGAGGCAAAAAGGGCCAGCTCCATATGTTCCCGCTCCTCCTCTTTTCATATATTCTACCGAAGATTTGGGCGATAGTAGTAGTAGTAGTAGTGATGATGGTGATGCCACTTTTTTCCAAAATGAAGACAATATTGTCCTTTCCCCTTCTGATTCCAACCGTGCAGCCTTGGTTTCCTCAGATCCTATTGCACACAGAGACACAGTGAATTTGAATACTGTTGCGGAGAAACCAGGGAAAAGTAGTAGTCTTAGTAGTGACAGTGATACAAATAGTGGTGTTGATGATGACACTGAGAAAGATAAAGGGAGTGGACAGGCGGATAGTTTGTCTTCAGGGGGAGGAACGAAGAGTAATGGTCATAGTGACAACAACTCAAAGGGGAAGACGCAGGAGAAGACCACTGTCTTGATGGATGTGGTGTGCTATAAAACGGATGACGTGCTGGTTGTCGTCGCCATCACTTGTTGTCTCAATTTTACGTTTGTACTTGTTATCTGGGGATGTGTCAAATGGTTCTCGATTTCAGGCAGCAATAAAGAAAAGGAGTTTCAAACCTTGTAAGTTATTTTTTCAGTTTTTTTTGTCGGTTAGTTACGTTGTTTTTGTTAAAATATAAGTTTGTGGGACTAATGGCTGATATAGTTACATAATTATTTTGGTGGAATTTTTTTATGTTGAGTTTGTTTTCAATCAAATGGAAGTGGAGGAATCTTCAGATATAACATAGCAGAGCCCGAGATAGAGGCATATGATGTAATTATTACAAAAGTCTTCTCTTTTTGTTAAAGAGTATTTTAAATGATTCCGAATCCGAACTACTAAACGAGTTATTTGGTAATTAATTTGTGAGAACTATGCATTTTAATGCACTACAAAAATATTCCAACGTGCAGAATGTATGATTTAAAAAATTTAAAATATTTTAAAGTAATATTGGGAGATTAAGGACATGGATTTTAAGGGGTATTTTGCTTTTTGAAGTGTCAAAAATAAATAGGCAGTTTTGTCATTGAGTTTTAAGTGTGTTTAGTTTAAGCTATGAATTTATGAAATGATAGCAATAATTGATGTAATAGATTAAATGAAGTTCAATAAGCATTAGCATTTACGATTAATCCTGTGATATCGTTATCGCAGACTGTTATCGTTCAAAAACAATTTACGATTCATCGTGTTCAAAAATCCTAATCTCCATGACTACGGTACGACACTAAGCGCAATCCAACATGCATAACAGAATTTCTTAATGGCTCTTTAAATTTTAAAAATTAGTTTCTGTCCATAATTTCAAAACTATCGCTCACTACTCACCTGTTTAAACATCCTTATTACTATGATTACAGTACTTCATTTAGGTTTTTTTCCAGTATAGCTGTATTTCAATGTAATTCTTGTATTTTCAAAATACACAGATGTACAAAATTTTATGGCGATCAAGTCATTTGTTCGACCGCAATGGTGCACACAAGAAAGTGGGAAAGACAAACATGATGATCACATAAGCCCTCTTTCGGGCTACAACTGTTGCATATTATGTGTAATTGTAATGTGGCGTTAATGGAATGAAACATGATACGATAATGCATTAGTTTGCTTCTAGCAAAGGCAATTTAACTAGCTGTATTGTGTATTATGTTATGTATATTTCATTTTTGGGGTGTCAGTGCTATCCGATTTCAAGATGGGATTTATCGCCCTAAGTTTTTTGGTGGTTTTGTTTTTTGTTGCGTTGTGGTATAGGCATAGTAGTGATATGTCTGTCTCTTTAACAATTTTATTGTACATGAACAAATAGGAAAACATAATGGTGCGAACAAAGTGTTCCCAGCTGTTTATGCTCACATTGTGTTCCATAAAACAAAATGTGATCATAAATATACAGGTTTTTTTTTGTTTCTCAAGAAAAATATCCTGGTTTCGCACCAAATGGAGTGAAACCAACGCATTTCTCATTGGGGAAAAACCCCACCATGAGGGAAAATAGGGAAAGCAGAAAATAATAAATAAGAGAAAGCATACATGTTCCTCACGACAATCCACCGTTGGCTATGTGAAGAGATGAATGGAAAATAGATGGAAGTAGCTATAGCAATGTAGTTCAAGCAAACACAGATTGAGGAATAAGCACAGGCAATTCCATTCAACTCTGTCATTTCTTTAAGAATGAATTTAAAACTGATACTTCCTTGTCATTCGCTGCAATCAATTTATAAGGCCATGGCCATGTGTCATATACTACCTCACATTACTCAGTTTTAGTATTCGAAGAAGTACAACTTTTTTTAAGAATTTTTTTTTAAATGCAATAAAAACAAAAGGGACCAATAAAGTATGTACAATGTCCAAAATGTCCACTTTTGAGTGCCTGCAAAATCTCGTCGGGTGGTCGGCTTTTTTTTGCAACAAAAACACCTCCATTTTTTTTCTTCACGTATAAGTGAAAGAACCTTAGGGTTATTGGCAACATAAAGTGGTCCGGATTTAATTTACTTTACTACATGCAGGCAAATTGGAGAAAGAATAAGAAGGAGTGTACAATTTTATAGACACCGTTTGAATTGTAACTACACACATATGAATACGATTAGAAGCTTACTTAACTTGTTGTTCTTACGGTCTCAAAACTGGCTGGTTGGTTGGAAAGAGAAAGGCATTAGTTCGGTTAAGTAAGTAGAAGCTAGTTTCTAGCACTGGATTTTTTGGGCTGGATTTCTCTTACTTACTGTTTTTGAGTGTGTGGGTGGGTTCAATTTGTTTTATCTTAAGTGAATGGAATTGAATAGAATGCGCTAGCTAGGCATTTAACAGATAAAAGGTAATCAATTTTTAAGGATCTGTGATGAAATCTTAAACGAATTTGGAATACGAAAAAATGGGTTTTCATGGAAGTTTGAGGCAATGTGAATATAGAACAAATGCATAGTTCACCCTGTGGATTTTATAGGACTATATGTTACCAGTCGAATGGCCCGTCAACAACGGGATGTGCAAATAGGAGATTAATATTTTCCCGAAATCTATGCCACTATCACACAGTTTCAAGTTTCATTGTGATGGTGTATGTTCACATTCCATTGCTACTGTCCATTTTAGAAAAAGAAGTTCTTTTCGGTAGGTTATCTGGCAGTGTCAACAAAATGTGAAAAAAAAGTTCAAATAATTTTTTTCACTCAGAGAATGAGCAATCAATTATTGTTGCCACTACATTTTACAGATTTATTGATTTAATCGGACATTTATTGGGGATAGCCGAATAACATGCGGTAACGTCTTTTAACTTTGAAATGAAGGAGGGATTGCAGTATTTGGGGAGATGTTAAACCACGACCACCTTTGTCAAAATTGCAAGCAAAATTCTTATAGGTTGCATCTTTGTAAAAATTGCATGTAAAATTCTTATAGGTTGCATCTTTGTCAAAATCGCATTTAAATTCCTATAGGTTGCGCCAAGATCTTTCTATAGTAACCAATTAACAAACCAGGTATTTGTTGATTGGTTACCATAGAAATTGAAAAACTCGTCGCCTTTTTTGTACTTTCCCAAACTTGGCAGGACAAATTAAGTAATTATAGTTATTTAAAGTATTCTTTGTGATTATTGAAAGGCACTACGCATCACAACGATCTAACAATAAGAATGGGTTTGGATGACAACAATTGACCCTGGTGACCTGCAGCCTTGACAGATTTTTTTTCGAAAAACTCCATGTTTAATTCCCTATCTCGGCTTAGTCAATTATATAGGGTGATACCTGATTATTTATTCATCCGAGTAGAGCCCTGGGAACTTTTTTGTGTGCATGGAAAATGCAAATATGTTATTCACATGTTGTACCTTGTGGGTAAGCAGTAACTTTGTAAGCTGTGCAAAAGAAGTGATAGAAAATGGAGCCACTGAAAACCAGTCTTTTTTCAATCTTTGGAAGTCAGGCATATAGAAAACTGTTTTTAGGGGGTTACTTGTGAACTGGCATGTTCTTTATTCTTTTTTTTTATGCGTTGAATAAAGTCAAACTTGTTCAAATTGTTTTTTGTGTCTTGGAGCGTAATATTTGGGCCAAAGTCAAATCAATTGAAGGTATTGTTATGTGTGCGTACTTTTATTGCTTTCTGGCCTTTACTTTTCTGTAGCAAGTAAATTTGATGGATGAAAGAAACTTAGGCAAACTTGTGCACCATACATACTATAAAATTTTACATGCATGCATGAAATGTTGTATTCTGAAACGCATCACTTATTTCCTTTTAATTCTGAACTCAATATCCCTACGTTTATTCAAAAAAAATTCTGCTTGTCTAGTATTGTCATTTTCTCATAGTATCTGTATGTTTAAATCACTATTCGGCATGAAACAAAGGAGTAGTTTTCATTAGTCGGTATATACTATTACTATGGGGGGGGGAGAATGTGATGTAAATGTACCGCACGTTAAATCAAGCGTGCCATGCTGATCACGAAAATTAAGGGTACTTACAAATATTGTAGTTAGTTAGTAGTATCCTCTACCGTAGCCTTAGCGTAGCGTGTAATTTGGTGCCTCATGAACTGATTTAGAGACTGAATTCCAACTCATCTTCTGTATTATAGCAAGCTCCCTGAGCCGTTATGTTCAAATTGAATTAGCTTGGTTAGTTGGTGACTATGACCATGAGAAGGTTAAGAAAAGTCTATCGTTTGCTCCGCTAATTAATTATAGACAGTGGCTGTCTTCCGGCCATATTAGTTCAACAGCTTATTAAAGGTTTCATTTGGTTCGTTACCGATTCTGTTCCTTCAAACGGGATGTTAGTAAAGTAATTTTTCTATCTAGCTAACTAAAATCACTTGAGCATGCCATAAGAACCACTTGGTGTCATTTGCTCATCCAAATTGCTTTTGTTCGCGACGTGAGTAGCTAACTGCTGCTTGCTACGGTTCCTTGAAGCAGGCAAATTCAACAGAGAACAAGACAAGTCCCGAAGATTTACATAATAATTAACTATTAGGAACTGGCTTGACTTACTTTGTGGTTCAAATGAGCTTGCTATACGGATACACAGCAGTCAAGATATGATTTCAATCTGTATTGTAAATCCCTCAATTTGTTTCAGTCAGCTTTTCATTCTCTCAAGGAGTTTATGCAAAACTAAGTTGTATACTTTGAGAAGCGCCATTTTTCATGTCAACGGTTGTTGAGCTGATTTTCGTGGAAAACAAATTGTTTCACCAACTAGAGAGGACTATATTAGTCAGTTAGTTTTCTCTGCTAATGCCAACGGTGTGGTCGTACGTACTACTGCGACTGCCAAATCATATATGGATGATAGCCTATAGGCCAAGTTGGTTGGTTCGTTATGCTTTTTGGGTGAGCTTTACATCAGATTTGACACAGTCTGTGAGATTCAGACGAGGATTTCCATCCCATTCGCCGGATGTTACTTCTGGAGGATGTCATTTTAAAGAGATGTTCTTGCCTCAGTTATTAGAAAACGTGGTATTCCGCAGTCAGGCATGCCAGGCATTGGGAATTAGAAATGAAATGGGAAAATCAATATCAAAGAATCTGTTGGAAATGAACTGCGTTTCGGTTTAGCATGTGGAATGGAATGTGTGCATATTTTGTAGTTTTTAGTGAATTTTTCAAGTGCTGTGATGACTTTTCAACGGCTGTAGTATTAATTCAGAGAGAAGGTTAATTTTTTATTGTCCTACACGTTTTTTATGACATTTATGATAATGTCAAAGGGCTGCAAAAGTTTATGAGATGAAACATTTTGAAAAGAATGTTTTTAGTACTTTACTGCTTGTAAGTGCTTTGTGTACCCGCATTTCTCGTTTGGGCTTTCTTTTTTTACCTACCTTTGGTTTATTGGACTAACTCCGTTGAATATGTCGTTAATGCTGTCCGGGTTGTAAACAACTCGTTACCGTCTAACATGCCTTTTCATTAGCTCTTGTGTCAACTCTGGACTTGTTTGTTGACAGGTTTTAAGATAATCTTTTCTTTTCAACTATTCTAGTTACATTTGCCTTCTATTAACTCTTATCAACCTATTCGTTTTCTATGGGCTTCCATTTGATTCTTCTCATTTATGTAACAAAGTAAGTACTTACATTGTCCCAATCGTGTATCATAAAATACAACCTGCATGTAGAATAACTGAAACTATTTAATGACTGGGTATACGAATCCAATAGTCAAGGTTGAATTAAAAGCGTTAATTTTACCTGATGTATTCGTATTCTGTACTTATTAACTGGTTACCATTTATCGTTGACTGGTAAAAAGGAATATTTAGTCCTTCCCAGCTACTCGCGCCAGTGAACTGAGTTTTTTCTAAACCATATCATTAAATTTTTGTTCATTAAGCCAAATTGATCAGTTACAGTTGGCATTGTTATGTTTTTGCAGAGAATGTGAGGACGTTGGAGACCCAATAATTTTCCATCATCACCATCGTAGCCTGGCCTCTGGAGACTCTTGTTGGTCAAATGGAGCCACCATAAATGCAGATGACTGCTCTACAGGGATCCTGAAGCTCACTTCAGTGTCATCTAGTCGAACCAAAGATGCCATCAGAACTGGAAGGACGGTGAAAACAAAAAGTACATCTCCTCTACCTCATAACAATATCCAAGACCTGTGGGACTCGCCCAATAGTCAAAGCCTGTACACATTTCGGTCAGAAGAGTATGATTTGGCTGGAGAACCTGGCTTACCTAGATCTTTCTCTCATTCTATGGAAGACCTCCGATATATTAATACGTGAGTGTAGGCGAAAGCGAAGTATACACGGTATTCCTTCAAGCACACTTTAATTAAACCTTGATACATAGCATTCCTTTTTACAATTTTTGTAAAAAATACTCTTCAACTGACTCCAATTTTCGTGTTTTAATTATAAAAGCAAAACATAATGGAAACCATGCTGGGCATACCATTAGTATGAAATTGGAGTTTTAATTGTTGCAGATTGCTACTACAGATTCCCATGTTAGAGGGGATATTTTCTGTACACATCAATTTCGGTCAAATGCCATCATTTTGATGGTGATTATTATTAGTAGTTCTTTTGTCGTAAAACACAAGGATTGTTGTACTAACTGAACCATATCTGTCTGTACAATATACCATAGTGTAGTTGAGAACTCACTCTATTGCACATTAAAGTGAACAGTGAAATAAACCTAGGATGTTATGAGAAATGAACAGGTCTTGTAGCCATTACATGAGAAGTAACTGCTAATGATAACGATTGGAATTGCTACACACGTAATAATAATTACTCAAATCACTTATGAAAGCTGGTAAGTAACAATAGTAATAATCATAATCAAGGTATGAGAGAAGTATATATACATTCGTTCTTTTCCAAATGTAATAAGCTTTATGTACGAGTAAGGGTACAAGATATTTAGAATTTGTTAGTTCTTATAGTTAGTGTATGAGAAATCAATCAATCATAAATAAATATAGTGGATTATATAGTCCTGTTATGAAATTGTTATCTAACTAAGAAATAATGTGAACCATCTATTTTGAAAAATATGCACAGCTAGCTATGTATATCTAACTTTCTGCTGGGGTAAATACAGATTCTAAAAACAATGTATAAGGTGCAAATTAACTGTGTGAAGCGTGTAAAAATACTTTATCATCCTTATTATTGGAAGACAATGGAAATACAAAAGAAATGCATCATCATAAATGTAATAAAAGTGTAGCCCACGTGTCTATTTGTACCTGAAATATTTTTATACACTCGGAATTATACTGTATGGTTTGGTTGCATACTAAATGACTGAAGCCTACGGATGGAACAATGGAAAACGAACATTTCCATGCTGCCTGAATTCTTATCCAATTGAGAAAGAAAAGGGAATACAAAATTACGATAGCCTCCACTACATGGTGCATGTGCATGTAATGTGTGTCATCTTGACAAGTAAATGCGATCATTTAGTCTTGAGCTCTGTGATTTATTGTTTCCAGCCTACAAAATCCAATAACCAACAATAAAGTTTGGAGAGAAAGGAAATGTAAATAGTTTTTGAGCCCAGATAAAGCTGTCCTTGCATTCCTTGAACATGTACATTCATGTGACTATTGGTCGATGCTGTTGCTGAGTATGCAAATTTCCTCCAGCCAGTCATTTGCTCTAGTACTTCTAGGGCAATTCAATTGAATCTGAGGAAATTGTGGACCAGCAAATGGTTTACGATCGTGTTCACAAAAAAAATTTCCCCAATGGGAAAGAGCACTTGAGTGGCAATTTCTATTTCCTGAGAAATGGAATCCATGGTCTTGTTTTTTTTACTTTCTACACTCATTTGGAGCGTAGTTTTAGAATTGTTTTTTCTTGAGTTTTACTTTAGTTAGTTAGTGACCCACGCTCGACTGTTGACAATCTCTGATGGAATTCCCAACTTTTCGATATGAATTTATTGTCCCGCTGTTTTACGACTGGTTGTAAAACTTGTTCATTAAATCCTATGTAATCTTCAAATGAGTGGAAAGATCGTAAGGAAAAACGTGCTGATACAGTGTAGACAAGCAATTATATTATAGGTCAAGCTTATGTTTGATTTCATTCTGCTGGACCAAATGGGAAGAAATTTTTGCTAACGTTATCGTATACAGGCATTTAACGTATACTCACAGTTGTGATTTGGTTTGAGAAAAAAAAGCTGTCTTAAGTTAGATTCGTCAGTGAGAGAGATGGAATAATAGCAAGTAGGAAATCTAACAATGGAGGGGTTTCAATCCCGGATGGATAGATCCCGGTTTCGATCATGGATATAGTTGGGTCTGTGAGGTCAAATGTCCGAATATACATACGTAAAATGTTCTGCGGATAAGGATGACTGACGGACGACCGAATAAATATTGACC
>Ga0210040_10007486_pt1 | contig 13194 bp, 9 predicted proteins | sample CryGeyCG12114_NA_FD_185462 | JGI IMG/M metagenome (GOLD analysis project Ga0210040, IMG submission 185462) | Groundwater microbial communities from aquifer - Crystal Geyser CG19_WC_8/21/14_NA (SPAdes) (version 2) | ecosystem: Environmental > Aquatic > Deep subsurface > Groundwater | place: USA... | reverse complement strand
TTCTATCGACCTTCAATGGCTTACTTCCAACCAAATATCAACAAAAGAATTTATAGTTGAACATAGCGCAAATGGAAATCCATTTAATAATATTGGCAGTATAAAAGCCAGTTCAACAGCGGGTAACAACAGTTATAATTTTAATGATGCAAATCCTGTACATGGTATTAACTTTTATCGCTTAAAAATGGTTGATAAAGACAGTAAGTTTTCTTACAGCAATGTGATAAAGATAAATTGCGAAGGACCTGTTTCAGTTCTGGAAGTTTTTCCAAACCCCGCTACCCTTGTATTAAACATAAAAATTGCATCTGGTAAAAATGAAAGTATAATACTGAGGGTTGCAGATGCTTTAGGAAAAACAATTATAAAAACCAGCGTATCAGTAAACGCAGGCATAACGCAGTTTCCTTTAAACATTGGAAAATTATCATCGGGATTGTATTATTTATATGCGATGGTAAATGGCAATGTGCAGAAAATAACATTTATAAAAAAGTAAAAACTACCTTTTGCGCAAGAAAAAATGATAGGTTTGTGCATTGGGTTAATCTACATTATATGATACAATACTAGGCAAATGCAATACCCATTGTAACTATATGAAAACATCCTTTACCTGCCCTACGCATTCATAAACCCTTCGTTATAAAGGTGCCTGATACAATGACTGAGGGCATAATGGCTTCGATGCATTTTAGTCATCAGCGGTAAGTTTTACGTTTTCCGCTGCAATATTTTCTTTCAGGTATTTTATGCTTTTGGTGCTTAGTTTTGACTTTAATATTGAAAACTAAAGATGCCATGAAAACCTGCAGACGAACGGAGCGTCGCAACGGCTGATCAAATGAAATACAAATGCTGGTTTCAAAAAAAAACAAATCCGGGCAGCTTCTTAAATCAAAAAAACTATTTTCACATGGGGATTGCACTTATTAATGATTATGGAAAATTCTAAAGACATTTTACATTAAAAAACTACCATGAAAGCAACTATCATCTATACTTTATTTCTGCTTGGCTTATGCCTTGATTCATTTGGTCAAAACTGTAACTGCGAACAGGAGTTGCTTTATGTGAAGCATAAACTGGAACTTAACTATGCAGGATATAAAGACAAGGTAAATGCAGAAACAAAGGCGCGATATGAAAAAGAAACGGATGCTGCACTTGCAAGGTCAAAAGCTATAACTAAACCTGCTTATTGTATTTATCTGATAAAAGATTGGATGAGTTTTTTTAGAGATGGTCATTTGCAAATTGGCAGGAACCAAATGACAAAAGAAACAGAGATTGCAGCTTTGCAAAAACGGATGCAGGAGACTGAAAGCATTAAGCTATCTGCATCTCAATTATCAGCATTAAACAAACAGAATGATATTGAAGGAATTTATTGGAATAGCGATTCTACAATACAGATAGCATTGATGAAAGCTTCTAATAATTTTAGAACTTTTGCCGGTGTAATACTTACGTCAAAAGTAAACTCATGGAAACCAGGTCAGGTTATATTAGAACTAAAATCACCCTCTACCTGGGATACTTTAAAAGGAATAGAATATGATAATAACCATATTCCTGCTTCGGTAACAGTAGCCTTTAATAAAAATAGTCTTGGAGAATGGCAAAAAGCAGGAACAAAGAGCAGCCTGGCAGAAACGGTATTGCAAACTGATGTAGCTAGTAAGTTATTATCTGAAAAGACCTTTTATATAAAAATCGGAACATTTAATCAACGCAATGCTCATAACATCGATTCTTTATTTATAGTCAATAAAACAACGCTTGAAAAAACGCCTAATTTGATTCTTGATTTAAGAGATAATGGAGGCGGCTCTGACTTTGCCTATCGCCCCATCACTCCCTACATTTATACAGATACCATTAAAACAGTTGGAGCAGATATACTGGCTTCTGAAGATAATATGGCAGGGTGGGCTTCGTTATTACAAATGAACGATATACCTGATGATCAAAAGGTTTTTATTGCTGATGTTGTTAAGCAGATGAAACAGCATATAGGTAGTTTTATCAGCTTAAGTGAAGGTGGTAATACCACTTTTGAGAATATAGAACCATACCCAAAGAAAGTAGCGATATTAGTTAACCGACATTGTGGTAGCACAACAGAAGAGTTTCTTTTAGCTGCGCAGCAAAGCAGTAAAGTAACACTAATGGGTGAACCAACGGCCGGCGTTTTGGATTATGCTAACATGAGGAGTGTTGATTTCAGTTGTATGCCTTATACATTATACCTGGCTACTTCGAGAAGTAAAAGGATTGAGCAGGGTAAAGCAATTGACAATGTGGGTATCAAGCCTGATAAAACTTTGTCGCAACAGCAGAATTGGATTCAGGAAGCTCAACACTATTTAGAAAATGAAGTTCAATAAAAGCTCTTGGTAAGTTTCTGCAATGGGCGGAGAAAATAAAAATATTAAAGACGGATAAAGAGGTAGCAGCAAAAATCATACATGCTAAAATATATATTTGTAAATTTCTATCAGTAAGCAATATAAACTTTCGTATCTCTCAAGCCGGTACATCTGTTATCACCTGCAATAATTGCTTTATTAAAGAAACTTCTGCCGCTAACGCATATAATCTGAGAGAAAGCCAAATCGATCTATACCTTTCTCATAAAATTTGGATGATGGTATTTCTATTCTTTGAATATTAGTAAAAGCTTCCAATGTGATTGAGTAGGGTTATTATGGATATAATTTTAAGTGTAAGCCTTATTTTATTGCTCATTATGCCCACGCTTCTGTTGCAGCTGATAACACCATTCGATGTGAGCGGGCTAATATCTTTGGTGGAGCAGTTGTGGCGACGCTCGGTTCAACTGTATTTCGTTATTTTACCCGATGTCCACTTTCTGTTTCTCTTTTTCTTGTAATCAGTTCCATAAACATATCAAACACTGTTTTTATTACCTGGACTTCTGGTACAGTCGTCCATTAAGATCTGTGTTCATTTTTTTTTGCAATAAAATAGCTGTACGTTTGTACGACCTCTGGAAATTTCGTTTTTTTACATGGTCATAATTTTGAATTAAATAGGGTTAGAGTTTTTTCTCAGTTCCCTCGGCCACAAATCCTTAAATAGCAGATTTTAATTGCGGTAATATAACAGATACAAAAATCGGACACGCAGCATACTCTTATGTAAAACCCGTACAAGTGTCAAATGAAGTATTTATTTGTATCCGTAAAACTATTATCGGGTTTATTTGGAAAACGATGCATGCTATTTTGAAAAGGTGGTGAAATAAGAACAAAACAAGAATAATAAAAAACGTTTTAACCATAGGTTATGGCAAAATATATTTTTGTTACCGGGGGGGTAACAAGTAGTTTAGGAAAAGGAATTATAGCTGCATCGTTAGCAAAACTATTGCAGGCAAGGGGGCTACGGACAACCATTCAAAAATTTGATCCCTATATAAATGTTGACCCGGGAACACTAAATCCTTATGAACATGGCGAGTGTTATGTAACTGAGGATGGAGCAGAAACAGATTTGGACCTCGGCCACTATGAGCGTTTTTTAAACATTCATACTTCGCAGGCAAACAATGTTACAACTGGTCGTATTTACCAAACGGTAATCAATAAAGAACGGGAAGGTGCCTACCTGGGCAAAACAGTACAGGTAATACCTCACATAACTGACGAAATTAAGCGTCGCATGTTATTGTTAGGTAAAGATGATAAGTATGATGTTGTGCTCACTGAGATAGGTGGAACGGTTGGTGACATTGAAGGTTTACCTTTCATTGAAGCTGTAAGACAGTTGCAGTGGGAGTTGCCTGAAGAAGATTGTCTGGTGGTACACCTTACGTTGATACCATATTTAAAAGCTGCCAAGGAGCTTAAGACAAAACCAACTCAACACAGTGTACGTCTGTTAAGTGAAAACGGTGTTCATCCGGACATTTTAGTCTGTCGTACCGAAGAGCCTTTAAATAACGATATTAAAAGAAAAATTGCCCAGTTCTGCAATGTAAAGCAGGAAGCGGTAATAGAGTCGGCAGATGCATCCACTATTTACGAAGTGCCGGTTATGATGCTGCGTGAAAAGCTGGATGTAATAGCTATGAAGAGAATGAATATTACAAACTTCAATGAACCAGATCTTACCAAATGGAAAGGTTTTCTTGATAAGTTGAAATACCCGAAAAGTAAGGTCACAATTGGTTTAATTGGTAAGTACATAGAGTTGCAGGATGCCTACAAATCTATTTTGGAAAGTTTTATACATGCGGGAGCAATAAATGAATGTAAGGTGCAGGTTGTAAACGTACATAGTGAGTTTATAAACGATGATAATGTAGCAGAACAACTTGACGGTCTTGATGGCCTGCTTGTGGCGCCAGGATTTGGACACCGGGGTATAGAGGGAAAAATTATTGCAGTGAAATATGCAAGAGAACAAAAGCTTCCATTTTTTGGGATATGTCTTGGTATGCAAATGGCGGTTATTGAATATGGAAGAAATATTATCGGGTTAGAAGGAGCACATAGCACTGAAATGGACACTAAAACAGCTCACCCTGTAATAAATATGATGGAGGAGCAAAAGAAGATTAAGCAAATGGGAGGAACAATGCGCTTAGGAGCCTACCCGTGTGAAATAAAAGAAGATACACTGGCTGCATGTATTTATGGTACAAACTACATTACTGAACGGCATCGGCACAGATACGAGTTTAACAATGAATATCTTGAGCAATTTGAAAATGCAGGAATGGTAGCGAGTGGCGTTAATCCGGAAACGGGATTGGTAGAGATAATTGAGTTACCTAATCATCCGTTTTTTATAGGAGTGCAGTATCATCCCGAATTGAAGAGTACTGTAGAAAATCCGGCTCCATTATTTGTTCACTTTATAGCAGCAAGTAAGAAGTACAATGAAAAGCGTTCTTCTTTAAAAAATCCTTTACTGCATAGTGAGATGATTTAAGAGAAACATAGACACTTTTATTAGTACATTATTACTATATAAAACTTCAAAAGTATAGTAATTATTTTTTCTTTACCAATCGTAGTTTAGCTATTATATAGAATTACACAGGCTGCCGATTGGCAGCCTGTTTATATTATTAAATGCAGCGTTATTACTCTTTAACTCTTTCTACATACTCACCACTTTTAGTATTGATACGTATTAATTCTCCTTCGTTGACAAATAAGGGAACCATTACTGTCGCTCCACTTTCTACAGTGGCAGCCTTAAGTGTTCTTGTCGCTGTGTCACCTTTTACACCAGGTTCACTATAAGTCACCTGCATAACAATTTTATCAGGAAGCTCGACACTCATTGGTAGATCAGTTTCAGTATTTATTAAAACAGAAACCTCCTGTCCGTCTTTTAAAAATTTTGGCGCATCTATCATGGTTTCAGCAAGAGAAATTTGTTCAAAAGTGTCATTATCCATAAAGTTAAATCCACTTTCATCTTTATATAAAAACTGATATGGTTTTTTCTCTACTCTTACCGGGTAAACCGTATCACCACTGTTCCAGGTATGTTCAATGCTTCGGTTATTATCAAGACCTTTTAATTTAGCCCAGAATTTTGCTGCTGCGCGGGCTGTTTTATTCTGTCCAAATTCAACTACTGTATAAAGACTACCCTCCAGCTTTAAAATCATTCCACGGGTGATGTCTGATGTTGTTGCCATAAAAAATTATTTAATTCAAAGTTTTCCTCTATAATCGTTTTAAGAGCGGCAAAAGTAGGTAATGCAGTTCAAATTGCAAGCTGAAGAAGAAAACCGTATTTCAATAAATAGTCCTGCTACGAAGAATTTTTTTATAAAACGGAATTGAAGAAAACTATAAATCTCAATAATGAAAGCTGAAGTTCAACAGCAAAATATTGTTGAACGGAGCGTCGCAACGACTGATCTATCAGAGGGAATGGCTGGCTACCAAAGAGCCTTAAGCACTTTAATAGCCAACCATTCCTTTAACCTGAATTTTTTAATTACTATTTATTATTTTTCCTGCCTTTTTTATAACGGCTAATCAAATCGACTACCTGTTGATTTTGTAGAACAGCAGGATGAAGGTCAACGAGTTTTTTGACTTGTCTCGGTGATTTCTCCAGGGCTTTTTCCAGTTGCAAAATGCCTTCTTTGCTTTTCTTTAGTGCAAACAGGCAGGCGCTATAATAAAAGATAAATAAGCTTCTTCCTTCTGTCATTTTAATGGCTGCAACAGCTTGTTCCAGGGCTTCTTCGTAAAACTCTGCTTTAAAAAGACAACGGATTAGCGCTTCCCAGCCTGCTACACTCTTAGGTCTTGTTCTTACTACGTTTCCAAAGTATACAATAGCTTCTTTAAATTGTTTCAGCTGCATTTTACACTCACCCATTGCCAGGTTATACTCTGGCAGGGTACGATGAATACGCATAGCGCTGTCGAGTTGTTTTACTGCACTTTCCCACTGCTCTTCATTGATGTAAGTAAGAGCCATTTTATAGTATAACTTACTATCTTCAGGATTGAGATGAGATGCCTTTCTATAATTGAAGCGTGCCTGGGCAAAATTGCCAATTTTGTGATAGCAATGACCTATTGCTTCATAAATAACATCTTCGGGGCGACTTAATTCAAGCACTTTCTCCAGTACCTCGATGGCTTCTTTAAATTTGCGTAACCGAAGATAGGCATCGCCCATATTGCGATAGGCGTAATCAAACTTTTCGTCTATTGTTACCGCATATAGATAAGCGTCTATAGCTTTCTCATATAGCTTCAAACCCTGGTAACCAGCACCAAGGTTAAACCAGGCTAACTCACTATACGGATGTTCGTCGATTATTTGCAGATGTAGCTTTATGCTCTCTTCGTTACGGCCGGTAAAGTCTGTCCAGAAGCAGATTTTGTAGAGCGCTTCTTCGTTGGTTGGCTCTTCTTCTAAAATCAGTTTGAGACAATCGAATACTTTATCAAACTCTTCATAATCGTCGTAAACATCCGCCAATTCAAACAGCAATTCTATTCTTTCATCCCCTTCAAACTGCAATAAAGCTGCTTCTAAAAGCTCTACAGCTTTGCTTTGCTGGTCGAGCGCGAGATAAGCATCCGTTTTAAGAATGAAGAGATTTATATCATTGCTATCGAAAAGTTCAGCTTTTTCTAAAATTTCCAATGCATCCCAATATTTCCTTGAAGCGAGTAGAAGGTCCGCCTTTTTTATCATTAAAACTGAAGAAAATGGAAATTGCTCAATTCCAAGATCTGCAGCTTCCATGGCTCTTACCAGTTCATCTTTTTCATCGAAGTAGTCTATAATTCTTTCAAAAGACTCTTCTTCAAGGAAAGAGTGTTGTCTTCCTGACCTTAAATTTTCATACTGCCTAAGCAGTTCTTTCATTTCTTCCTTGTCTTCTCTATACGAATTTCCACCCATTTTTTCCGTCTTAGGTTTGAAAGTTAAGCTTCCTTGTAAAAAAAACAAATTTATTTTGAAACTTTTTTTATTTTTAATTGTCTACAATAAGTAGACAAAAAACTTGTTAAATAAAGAGAAAAATTGTAAATTTGTGTTGTAAATGACTAAGATAATGCCCATAAAAATAACAAAGTTAATGATAGCCCTGCTACTTGTAGGAGTGACTCAGATTGCGTTGGGGTCTTTTACAGGTTCAACTGATAAGAAATCCAATAATCTTTATTCCTTAAAAAATTTCAACAGAAATTTTTATAGATCGGTATCTCCATTTTCTTTGAGAGCTGGTTTTCAATATAAAGGATCGCAATTGTTGAGTCAAAAGAAGACCTTAAACGGAGATATAGCTTTTACCTCTATGATGCGTTTTGAGAAAGGAAATACTACTTATATATATCCCTATACGCATAAGATAAAGATTCCTAAGTTTAAAACTCCGACTCCTCCTACATTTCGTTAATGCAGGTTGTAATAGAAAGAGAAGTTCCAATTTTAATTTTATTAATTTGGAACTTTTTTATTCCCCTTTTATTTACATCTTCCTGGTTACATATTTGAATTTTTACCATCTAATATATAAGGTTTCAATTTCTTCATTAAATACTAAGTCCTCTTTCTCTTTAAAATCTGATGTTTATACTTCCCTGATTCTATACCAGGAGAAACTTTTCTAACCCTGTAATTATTTTCTAAGGTTAATTAGTAATGCTAATCAAAGAACTCTATAACCTTTTTCCGGCACATCAAACTTCACCGCGGGTACCGGTACAAAAGTAATTTTAGTAGCAGAGTATCTTATTTTAGTGTTACCCTCTCCAACCCGGCTTTCATATTCTAATACAAATCCAGGTAAGTTTTTAAACTGGTACTCGTATTCAGAAGTCGATGCGATAATTGTGGGGGTATAAAAAACATAATAAGTGGAGCCGTCGGTCAATTTACCGATAACTTTTTGACATTCATAACCCAGAATTGTTTTCCTTTCGTTAGTATTAACAAACTCTACTCCTTCATATTTTTTGTTTATTTCTTTTCTTCTTTTATTATCCAGGTAAGAGATATATTTTCCGTTGCCTGCTTCCTTTAAAATAATTGTACTGTCGCTGTTTGAGTCATAAATCGTTGTTTGTTTTAACCTGGAAGTTTCTAAATCAATCCTGCTTTTATTACCTTTTATGTAGACAGTTTTAGTTCCTCCTTCAATTGCCTTTGGTGGATTTGCTTTGCTGTCTTCTATTGCAACATTATAAAAAACTGTACAATCAGAAACAAGTTTTGCCTCTTGCGCAGAAACTGTAAAGTAAGAAGAGGCAATAAAAACCAAAGCAAAAAACATTTTTTTCATAGTTACATGTTTAAGACGACAAAATTCTATGCCAATGATAATAAAAAAAGCCCATGCAGCACGCACAGGCTTTCATTTTACTGTTATTAACGTTATTTTTTGTTGTTTGTTTTTTGTTTCAATTCCTGTACTTTCTTTTGTGAGTCCATCATCTGGTCATAACGTTGCTGCCATTTAGATTTTGTCTTAGGCTTCTTTCTTGTCTCTTCCATCTTTGCCAGAATTTTGTCATGATTAATTATATAATTCTGAATAACAAACTGAAGTATCAATGTAATTATGTTGGAGACGGTATAATACCAGGTGAGGGCAGACGGCAACCGGTTGAAGATAAACAATAAAATAAAAGGGAAGAAATAAGGCATATACTTCATTACCGGATTTCCCTGGTCAGGAGTCATGCTCATATTATAAATAGAAATTAGGAAACTGGTAATAACAGCAGTTAGCGTAAATAAACTGATGTGGTCACCAAATCCTAATGGAATTGAAAAAGGCAGTTTAAAAAATACATCATATGATGATAAATCTTTAGCCCATAAAAAACTTTGGCCCCGAAGAGCTATTTCTGAATTGAAAAAGCTATAGAGCGCAAAGAAAATAGGAATTTGAAGTACTGCAGGTAAGCAGCCTCCTAATGGATTAACCCCTGCTTCTCTAAACAATTTCATTTGCTCCATTGCAAATCCCTGTTGGTCGTCACCATATTTTTTCTTAACTATATCCAGTTCAGGACGTAAAACTTTCATTTTAGAGCTGCTTAAATAACTGGTATAAGTCAAAGGTGAGGTTACTAACCTAATGAAGAGGGTAAGTAAAGCAATTACCCATCCATAATTAGTAATAAAGCCTGCAAAGAAATTAAATACAGGCATGATGACGTATTTATTGATATATTTTACAAAAGAGAAAACTCCGGAGCCAAGGTCAATAATACTTTCCATCTGGAGATTATACTTCTTAAGTATATCATACTCGTTAGGACCATAATATAAACCAAGGGCAACATTACCTGATGCTCCTGCAGGCATATTCAACTTCATATTGGCAGTTGCTTTGCCTACAACAGCACTGGTATCTTCCGGAACGGAAAGAGTAATATCTCCACCGGCAAAATTATTTTTAGCAATTACGGCGGAGTTAAAAAACTGTTGTTTAACTGCCACCCATTTTGTTAAAGACTCAAAGTTTTTACTTGCGCCCTTTGCAGCAGTTTCAAAACTATAGTCATCGTCTTCTACATAACAAAGCCGGGCCTGGGTTCTTTCGTATTTGATATCATTTTGCTGTTTAGCTGCCAGCACCTGCCAATTAATATTCATGGCATTACCTGTAAGCATACGATTAGAGCCGTTAAGTGTAACATTCCAATCAATCATGTAATCATTTGGCTTTAACCTGAACTCATGTACTATACTTTGACCATCGGTTGAGGTAAGGTTAAAGGTTACAACCTGAGTGCCATCAGCAGCTTTCGTTACGATGCCGCGACTGAAAAATAAGCTGGTAGTAGATGCTGATTGAGTAGGTGATGTATTTATGGTATAGCCAATATTATCAAATGCTGAGGCATTCATTTTTACATTTGTACTATCAAATGATTTATATTTTTTTAGTTCAACAGTTTTTGGTTGTGCTCCTTTATTTGAAAAAGTTATTTTAACCAATTCATTTTCTAACACGGTCATTTGTTCTGTTCCGTTAGCCGCTGTCTGAAAGTTACCTGCTGCTGTAGCGTTAGTGGTAGAGTCTCTTCTTAAAGAATCTAAAGCCACTGTTTTAGAGTCTAACTTAGGGGCAGTAGAAGCTTTAATTCTTGCAAGGGAGTCCTCAACATGTTGTTTTTGAGCTTGAACAGCTTGTTGTTGCTTACTAGTAAACCAGAAATAGCCTATAAAAAGAATACCTATTAACACAAAACCAATGACCGTATTATTATCAGTCTTCATAATCGTAATAAAAATTGAGCGGCAAAGGTAATGATTTGCAGTTTAGATAGGAAAGTACTTCAAATCAAGTTAGTTTATAGTCTTTATAGTATTGAAGCTGCGGCTTTTATCGCTAAATATTACACTAACTCTCTGATAAAGTTGTTTTTATTCTTTTCCTTGCTATTTCCCCTTACACAAACTTTTTAAGAATTCTAATTACTTATTAAGATAAACTTCGGTAAACAAACTGCAAATTTGCACAGGAAAAGCATTTGTAGTTAGTAAAATAAGATAAGGCTCTATGCCGGTATTTAATCAGTTACGTAAAAGGGTTATTCAATTAATATTTATTGTAGTCTTCCTGGTGATCATTGGGCAGTTGTTTAATTTACAGGTAATCTCGAGCAAGTATTCAAAGCTTGCGGAAAACAATGCTGTAGCAAAAAAGATAGCATATCCGAGCCGTGGTATTATTTACGATAGAAAGGGCAAATCTATACTTGATAATGTTGCACGTTTTGACCTCGTGGTAACGCCATTCCAGGTCAAAGGAATTGATACCAGTGCCTTGTGTAATCTTTTGCAAATAGATTCTGCAGAATTTCATAAGCGTATGATAACTTCCATAATTAAAAATGGCAGATATCGGCCCAGTGTATTCGAGCCATTTGTATCAACAGAACTTCAGGCCCGGTTAGATGAGAATATGTATAAGTTTCCCGGGTTTGATTTATCTGAAAGACCTGTTAGAACTTATCCTTTCAAAGCAGCGGCGCATATTTTAGGGTATGTAGCAGAGGTTGATACGGCAATAATCAGGAAGTCAGGCTATTTCTACCAAATGGGGGACCTGGTAGGTAGAAGTGGACTTGAGAAGTCGTACGAAAATATATTGATGGGGCAAAGAGGTATTAATTACCTTATCAAAGACAATAAGAACCGTATACAAGGTAGTTATGAAAAAGGTTTGTTTGACACTGCTGCCGTAGCAGGGAGAAATCTTTATACAAGTATAGATATCGAGCTGCAGCAGCTTGCAGAGAAGTTAATGAAAAATAAAATTGGAGCGGCAGTGGCGATAAACCCTAAAACCGGGGGCATTCTTGCTATGTCATCAGGGCCGGGTTTTGACCCAAATGAACTTGCAGGACCTAATTTTAGAAAAAACTGGGGAAGAATGGCTTTAGACACTGCACGGCCGCTATACAACCGGGCAATAAAAGGACAATATCCACCGGGGTCTACCTTTAAACCACTAGGTGCGTTAGTAGCATTAGATGAAGGACTGATTACCCCTTCATATGGTTATGCATGTCCGGGAAGATATTATGGTTGCGGCTCAGGTAAGCCAGGCTGTCTTCACTCTGGTGGAGGTCACGCCCGCAATCTTAGACTAGCTCTTGCAAACTCCTGTAACTCTTATTTTGTTCAGGTTTTTCGCATGGCTATTGATAATCCTCTTTACAGAAATCCTACAAAGGGCTACCTTAAATGGAAGGAGTACATGAATGCTTTTGGAATGGGAGTACGATTGGGTGTAGATTTACCTAGTGAAGATAGGGCAAGTATTCCGGATACAAGTACTTATAACAGGGACTTTGGTGGCAGTCGCCGTTGGAATAGTTGTAACATTCTTACTCTTGGTATCGGGCAGGACCGTATGACTGCAACACCTTTACAGATGGCCAATGTGATGAGTATTATTGGAAACAAGGGATATTATTATACGCCTCACTTTGTTGATAGTATACAGGATGAAACGATTGCAGACACAGCTATTCTCGCTAAATACCGTATTAAGCATACCGTTATAAATATTTCCGATTCGGCTTACCAGGCTGTATTAAATGGTATGCATGATGTGACCGTTTATGGGACTGCAAATTTTCTAAAAATTCCAGGAGTGGAATATTGTGCAAAGACAGGTACAGCACAAAATCCACATGGTAAGGACCACTCTGTTTTTACTTGCTTTGCCCCACGAAATAATCCAAAGATAGCGGTAGCGGTAGTGGTAGAGAACGCAGGATATGGCGCTACCTGGGCTGGTCCCATAGCTACTTTACTAATGGAAAAATACCTCAATGATACCATTTCTGCCGGCAGGAGCCAGGCAAATTATGATAGAGTTGCAAAGGCGGATTTAATCCCTGCAGCTATTAAGCACTGGTATTACGTAAAAGACTCTATCAGGCAGGCAAAACTAAGTATAAAAGAGGTCAACCTGGATACAGTTATAGAACAACCGGCAGTAGTGCCAAAGAAAACAACTATCGACCCCGAAACCGAACCTGACAAAAATGACAGCACTGAAGTAACACCTGAAAAAATCTCCATGCTTTTACCCGACGATAAAAAAAATAAGCCCGACAGCACAAATAATGACCCACAATAATACGATATCGAAGGGAATTGACTGGAGTATAATAGTGCTTTATGCGCTGCTCGTTATTATAG